>OGCQ01000117.1_pt1 | contig 151739 bp, 150 predicted proteins | sample 1570161 | NCBI WGS metagenome assembly OGCQ01 (sample SAMEA4384402, study PRJEB24528) | human gut metagenome
TAACACAAACAACCTTGAGTGGACTCAAGCTATCTTGCGTGCAGCAGAAGCTAAAAAAGCTCCAGTTCTTATCCAAACTTCTATGGGTGCTGCTAAATATATGGGTGGTTATAAAGTATGTAAACTCCTCATTGAAAGCCTTGTAGAATCAATGGGAATTACTGTACCAGTTGCTATTCACCTTGACCATGGTCATTATGAAGATGCACTTGAATGTATCAAAGTTGGTTATACTTCAGTTATGTTTGATGGTTCTCATCTTCCAGTTGAAGAAAACCTTGAAAAAGCTCGTAAAGTGGTTGAATTTGCGCATGCAAATGGAGTATCAGTGGAAGCTGAAGTTGGCACAATCGGTGGCGAAGAAGACGGTATCATCGGTGACGGTGAATTGGCTCCAATCGAAGATGCAAAAGCAATGGTTGAAACTGGAATTGACTTCCTTGCAGCAGGTATTGGGAACATTCACGGACCATATCCAGCTAACTGGAAAGGTCTTCACCTTGATCACTTGCAAAAATTGACAGAAGCTGTTCCTGGCTTCCCAATCGTATTGCACGGTGGTTCAGGTATTCCTGATGACCAAATCCAAGCAGCTATCAAATTGGGTGTGGCAAAAGTTAACGTGAACACTGAATGTCAAATTGCTTTTGCTAAAGCTACTCGTAAATTTGCTGCTGAATACGAAGCAAACGAAGCAGAATACGATAAGAAGAAACTCTTTGACCCACGTAAATTCTTGAAACCAGGTTTCGAAGCAATTACAGAAGCTGTTGAAGAACGTATCGACGTATTCGGTTCAGAAGGTAAAGCTTAATTAAGCTTACCAAATAAAAAAGAAAATCTCGCTTTGGCGGGATTTTCTTTTGACTTGAGTTGTTTGTGATGTAGTATAGGATTCATTATTTTTTCTTTTCCTCTTGACAAATCAAATTTGCATGCTAGAATAGATTTATACGTTTATTTCGCCGATTTAGCTCAGTTGGTAGAGCAACGCACTCGTAACGCGTAGGTCGTAGGTTCAAGCCCTATAATCGGCATCATTGAAGGTCTTCATTGAATTGAAGGCTTTTTTGTTGTTTATACAGTACGTAAAAAGGGGCTATAATCTGGTCAGCTCATGAAAAACAAGTAAGTTATTCAGATTTCACGACCACTTACCTATCCAAATGAACCACTTACTGAAAATCGCTTGAATTTCATGTGACAATTGTTATAATAAAATAAAGAAAAGCGAGGGGAGCGTTTATGAAAATTCGAGTAGAGTTAGATTCGAATCTGGAAGAAGCAGAAATTGTCATTAAGGCACCTTGCTTTGATGAACAGATAGAGCGCATTCAACGTTCTCTGGAAGAAGTTGCCAAGCCATCTATACTTTTTTACAAAGATACGAGTGAATATTATGTTGATTTAGCAGATATCCTCTTCTTTGAAACGGATGGAAATAAAATTTTTGCGCATGCTCGAAATAATGCTTATGAAGTCAAACTGAAATTGTATGAGCTAGAAGAATGTTTGCCGCGGTATTTCTGTCGTATTTCTAAATCAACGATTACGAATATTAAAGCAATTTATTCATTAGAAAAGTCTTTTTCAGGAACGAGCAGTATTCGCTTTTATGATACCCATAAGCAAGTGCATGTGTCTAGGCATTATTTTCAATTCCTAAAAGAAAAATTAAGTGAAATGAGGTAAATATTATGAGAAAAACATTATTTGGAGTAGGGCTTTTAGTACTGGCTGGTTGGATACTGTTGCAAGGGAATTTTGGTATACCATCTATTCGCTTCAATTTTTGGCCACTACTTATTGTGCTGGTTTTTGCTTACCTTGCACTTGAAAATTTTTGGAGAGGAAATTTATCTGGCGGGGTTATTTTAGCCATTATTTCCCTAATCGTTGCAAATAGTAGTTATCACTTTTTGCCAATTTCATCTGGAACAATTTTCTTAGCAGGTATTCTGGCTTCTATTGGAATTGGGTTGATTTTCAAACCGAAACGAATTTGGGGTATTTATCATGGTCAAAATGCTCGTCGTGTCATAAATGGAGACATCAATTTTGGAAGTGGTACACGCTATATCCATTCGGATGATTTTATTTATGAAACACTAGATTGTGCTTTTGGGAATGCTACGGTTTATTTTGACAATGCTATCATTAAAGGAGACTCTGCAACTTTTGATATTGATGTATCTTTTGGGAATGCTACATTATATGTACCAAGTAATTGGCGTGTAGAGTTAGATGTGGATAATGCTTTTGGTACAGTGACGAATCCTCGTAATATCAATGAGAAAGATAAGACTCTTTATGTAAAAGGAGATGTATCTTTTGGTCGCTTAGGAATTATTTATATTTAAAATTTAAGAAAGTCATTGATCTACTTGAATTTTGAAATATAAGAAAAATAGTCTTGCAAAATCTTAAAAATTGTGATAAAATTTTACGGTATGTGGTATAAAGCCCGTGAAACTAATCAGGAGGACAAGTATAAATGGCAAAAGTATGTTACTTTACAGGTCGTAAAACTGTATCAGGAAACAACCGCTCTCACGCAATGAACCAAACAAAACGTACTGTGAAACCAAATCTTCAAAAGGTGACAATCTTAGTTGATGGTAAACCTAAGAAAGTTTGGGCTTCAGCACGCGCCCTTAAATCTGGCAAAGTTGAACGCGTTTAATTAACGAAAGGATGGACCTTTGAGAGGTTCATTTTCTTTTGCATAAGAAAGCGGATTACGGATATGTTTGTTTTAAGATAAGTAAAAGAAACATTCCATATTGATTGAATCCTTTTTAATGATGTACTCTCTCTTGTACAGTCCGCGTAAAATATGGTAAAATAAACTATAAAATACTTTTGAGGTAGAAATTATGACTGTAAAAATCAATACAAAAGATGGTCAAATCGAGCTGACAGATGATGTTATTGCGACAATCGTTGGCGGAGCGGCAACTGAAATTTTTGGTGTAGTCGGAATGGCCAGTAAAAATGCCATTAAGGATAATTTCCAAGCTTTGTTGGGCAAAGAAAATTATGCAAAAGGTGTTGTAGTAAAAACAACGGAAGAAGGAAGCATTGCTGTTGATGTGTATACAGTTTTGAGCTATGGTACTAAGATAAGTGAAGTGTCTAAAAATATTCAAGAGCGTGTGAAATTCAGTCTTGAGAATCAGCTTGGAATTACTGCTGAAACAGTAAATGTCTATATCCAAAATATTAAAGTTGTAGGAGAATAATCGTGTCAAATATTACTACTAGTTTATTTCAAGAAATGGTGCAGTCTGCATCTACTCGTTTGAATAAACAGGCTGAATATGTCAATTCTTTAAATGTTTTTCCTGTGCCGGATGGTGACACAGGTACCAATATGGGAATGACCATTGAAAATGGAGCAAAAGAAGTTGCAGATAAATCTGCTTCTACTGTTGGTGAAGTGGCTGGAATTTTTGCTAAAGGTCTCTTGATGGGGGCGCGTGGGAATTCTGGTGTTATTACTTCACAGCTTTTCCGTGGTTTCTCTCAGAGTGTGAAAGAAAAGGAAGAATTAACAGGACAAGATTTAGCTCTTGCTTTTCAGTCTGGAGTTGAAGTGGCCTACAAAGCTGTGATGAAGCCTGTTGAAGGAACGATTTTAACTGTTTCTCGCGGGGCTGCAATCGGTGCTAGAAAAAAAGCAGAAGAAACAGACGATGCTGTTGAGGTGATGAAGGCTGCTCTTGAGAGTGCTAAGATAGCTCTTGCGAAGACACCAGATATGCTTCCGGTCTTAAAGGAAGTGGGAGTTGTGGACTCTGGTGGTCAAGGTTTGGTGTTCATCTATGAAGGCTTTTTGGCAGCGTTGACAGGTGAATACATTGCATCCGAAGAGTTTCAGGCAACGCCTGCAACAATGACGGAAATGATTAATGCAGAGCATCATAAGTCAGTAGCGAGTCATGTGGCAACAGAAGACATCAAATTCGGTTATTGTACTGAAATCATGGTGGCTTTGAAAAAAGGTCCAACGTATGTAAAAGAATTTGATTATGATGAATTTCGCAATTATTTGAATGAATTGGGGGACTCACTCCTTGTCGTCAATGATGACGAAATTGTAAAGGTTCATGTCCACACGGAAGATCCAGGTTTAGTCATGCAGGAAGGCTTGAAATATGGAAGCCTTGTCAAAGTCAAAGTAGATAATATGCGCAATCAACATGATGCACAAGTTGAAAAGGAAGAGCGTGAGAACAAGCAAACTGCTGAAGAAAAGGAGTATGCTGTTATTGCAGTTGTGGCTGGTGAAGGTTTGGCAGAAATCTTTAAGGCACAAGGAGTAGACTACATCATCTCCGGTGGTCAAACGATGAATCCTTCAACAGAAGATTTTATTAAGGCAGTTGAACAGGTCAATGCTCGCCATATCATTATCTTGCCAAACAATAAGAATATTTTCATGGCGGCACAATCGGCAGCTGAGGTAATTGAACAACCTGCTGCAGTAATAGAAACAAGAACGATTCCGCAAGGTTTAACAAGCCTATTGGCTTTTGATTCAAGTAAATCTATTGAGGAAAATCATGACCGAATGACGGCTGCTCTTACGGATGTGATAAGTGGTAGTGTGACAACAGCTGTTCGCGATACAACGATTGATGGATTGGAAATTCATGAAAACGATAATCTTGGTATGGTAGATGGAAAAATTGTTGTGTCTAATCCGGATATGTTGACAACATTGAATGAAACATTCAGTAAAATGTTAGATACAGACAGCGAAATTGTGACGATTTACATCGGTGAAGATGGAAGTGAAGATTTGGCCAATGAATTGGCTCAAGATATTACTGAAAAATTTGAAGATGTAGAAGTGGAAATCCATAAAGGTGGACAACCAGTTTATCCATATCTTTTTAGTGTTGAATAAAATCAAAGAATCATTGAAAGGCGACTCAACCGAGTCGTCTTTTTTGTGACATTTGTCATGTGAAACGATGACAAAATCATCTAGTTGGAATTTTTGACAAAATATATAATAGAATTATCAAAAGGAAAGGCAGCTGGTTTATGAAAAAGATGTTCAGCTCTCTATATTTTAGTGATTCAGCAATCAATGAGAATTGGTCATTATAATGTAATATCTTGATGAAGATTGATAACGAGTATTCTGTACGCTTGTTCTTTGGAAGTAGGATTTCCAATCAAGATAGGATCACTGGTATTTTACACTATTTTTGGAGTGTCTTTGCAATCTTGGTTGCTCAGTCTTTATGTATGTACTTATCAAGGAGGAAAAAGATGAATTTGATTGAAGTAAAGGATTTGTCCAAAGAGATTCGTGGGAAAGAAATTTTGAAAAATATTTCTTTTACAATTAACGATGGAGAATGTGTGGCGTTGATTGGTCCAAATGGGGCTGGGAAAACGACACTAATGGATTGCTTGTTGGGCGATAAGTTTCTTACAGGTGGACAGGTCAGGATTCAGAGTTTGCAGCCGACAAATAATCAATTGAAACAGGTAGTTGCTATTTTGCCACACGAAAACACAGTCGTGGCAGATTTGAAGGTAAATGAACTATTAAACTTTTTCCAAAGTATTTACCCAAATAGTCTGAGCAATCAGGAAATTGATGTTCTGTTGAAATTTACGGATAAGCAAAAAGAACAGTTGGCCAGTAAATTATCTGGTGGACAAAAACGGTTACTTTCTTTTGTTTTAGCTCTTATCGGGCGTCCGAAGATACTCTTTTTAGATGAACCAACTTCTGCTATGGATACTTCTACAAGACAGCATTTTTGGGAAGTTGTGGATGAACTAAAGAAAAATGGTGTGACTATTGTTTATTCTTCTCACTATATCGAAGAAGTGGAGCATACAGCGGATCGTATTTTAGTGCTACATAAGGGAGAACTAATCCGAGATACGACGCCGTATGCCATGCGTAGTGAGGAACAGGAAAAACACTTCACTATTCCGCTTTCTTACCGAGCTATTGTAGAAGACTTACCTGAAGCAACCGAAATCGAAATCAAGCAAAGTGCTCTGTCCTTTGCAACTAAAGAGGCCAGTAAAGTATGGCAAGTCTTGATCCATAATGGCTGTACGATTGAGGAAATTGAAGTACGTAACCGAACGTTGTTGGATAGTATTTTTGAGACAACGCAAGAGTAAAAGGAGATCTATCATGAAATATATGACTAGTTTAATGAAGATTGAGTTAATTTTGATGAAGCGACAAGCGACTTACTATTTATTGTCTATTGGGATGCCGACGGATTTTTATCTATTGTTCTATGGAATATACTCTACCAAGTAATTTTTTGCGAGATTATTTGCTTTCAATGACAGCCTTTAATATGATGTCAACAGCTTTCTTCTCTTTTCCTAGTACATTGCATACAGATAAAATTAGTAATTGGCAGAAAACAATCGTTCATTCTCCTGTTTCTGTGGTAGAATATTATATATCTAAGTTTTTGGCGATGATGATAGATTACTTGCCTGCGATTACAGTCGTATTTTCAGTTGGGCATATCGTCCGTCATGTGAATGTGCCAATGATGGATTGGTTTGTATCGGCAGGGATATTGATGATGGGGAGTCCAGCCTTTGTTGTACTTGGACTGTTGCTAGCGCTGATTCCGAATACACAGTTTGTTTCTGTGATTGGCAATATTGTTTATATGACCTTAGCTATTCTCGGTGGGCTTTGGTTTCCATTGACGATGTTTCCGAGTTGGATGCAGGCAATCGGCAGAACTTTGCCAACTTATCAATTGATGAACTTGATTTCTGTCTATTTGAATCAGCATCGTCTTGATTGGGGTTCTGTACTCTAACTTAGTTGTATTTCCCTTGTGTGTGAGTGGTTTGATTTTGTGCATAAAAAACGGATTGAGGTAAAATAATTTGATGTGGGAAAAATTTAAAAATATTCACCATATGTTTCATGTTGCTGTAGTTTTTATCTTTTTTCCGATAGCGGGTGTCATAAGTGGTGATTACCCGCTTTTAACCTTGCTGTGGACAGCTATTTTTATCGGTGCGTATTATACGATTTTGCTAAGTAATCATAAAATGTTTCAACAGATTTCGTGGTTGATTTTACTTATCTATATTTTCTATAGCTCGATTTGGTTGAATTCTGGTTTTGTCTGGTACATTTTTTATCTTTCCAATCTTTTTGTTTATCATTTTAAGGAGATGTCTTTTAAATCCTGGCGCTTTGGGAGTTTTTTGACCTTGCAACCCCTTCTTCTAATTAGTCTTTATATGAAAAATCCAGTTGATATCTCCTATCTTTCGTTTTTATTGGTTACTTTTCTATTTTCAGACTTAATGACTTTTGGTCTTCATCGAATACAGCTTTCTGAGTAAATCAAGGAAGAAAAAATGAAGCAAAATGCTGGCACTGCACCCCCAAAATGGGACAGTAGAAAAACACTATTAGTGGATATGTCAAGAAAAAGTAGACACAAAGTTAAGTGGATTAGAGACTATTTGTCTCAAATTCTATTGGTGACCGATATCCTAATGCAGAATGAAGATGTTTTGGATTATAATAGGTTTCAATGTATTTAAAGATTTCAAGTTGAGCTTGTTCAATGGATGTAAAATGTGCATCGTTGACAAGCTCTCTTTTTAATGTTTTATAAAAGGATTCCATAAGGTAAGGGTTCCCTTTTCGACTCATGCTAGATTTGCATTTTTTCTTCCTAAGCAAGTCTTGGAATCGTGCTCCGGTATATTGTGAACCTTGATCTGTATGGACTATTAATCCTTCCTTAGGTCTTTCTCTATGATAAGCTTGATTAAAAGCATCTGTTACCAACTGGTCTTGCATGCGATTTCCCATCGCCCAACCTACAATTTTTCTGCTATAGATATCTATAAAGACAGATAAATAAAGTGTTCCTGCTTTTGTAGGAATATAAGTTAAATTTCCTAGCCAGATTTCATTCTTACCTTTCATTTGAAAACACTGATTAATCAAATTTGGACGTGTCAATGAGGAACGCCGACGGTTATAGTACTTGTATTTATAGCGGCTTCCTTTAGCATAGAGACAAAGTTCATGAAGTAATCTACCAACACGTTTACGATTGACCTTTATCCCTTGTCGATAGAGTTCTTGAGTGATTCGGACACTACCATAGCGTTCTTTATGGTCATAGAAAATAGCCTTAATAATCTCCTTTAATATTTCATTCTCTATCTGTCTTGAAGATGGTTTACGTTTTAGATAGGTATAGAAACCTGAACGAGATACTTGAAGTGTTTGACAAGCATGATTAATATTTAAGCTAGAACTATTTTCCTTTAAAAATTGGAATTTTATTTTCGTTTTGGCTCCAAGAAGACCTGAAACTTTTTTAGAAGAACTAATTCCTCTTGTAATATCTTATTTTCTTTTTCGAGTTTTTTAATCTCAAATTGAGCATGACGAAAAGCGCTCCCATGACCTGAGAATGCACTTTCTCCATATTTTTCATATTATTGAACCCAACGATATAAACTATTTGGATGAATTCCTAAAGTCGAACTAACGCTTTTTACAGACTGCTCTTCCTCTGTAATGAGTCTGACAGCAGAGAGTTTAAATGCTTTATCAAATATAATGATTTCCCTCGTTTTCACTTAACTTTGTGTCTACTTTTTCTTGACATATCCAACAGAAGTGGTTTTCTTGTGTCTCATTTTATGGGGCTAGTACCTGCTCAACTTAATCTTTTTTTAGCAGAAAATAAGCGCAATCGAATCGGACGTGATTTGCACGACAGTTTAGGACACACCTTTGCCATGCTGAGTTTGAAAACAGAATTAGCCCAACAACTTCTCAAGATGAGTCAATATGAGCAAGCAGGTAAAGAATTGACAGAAGTGCATGACATTAGCAAGCAATCAATGGCTGATGTGAGACGAATTATTGATAATTTGAAAAGTCGAACTTTGCATGAAGAGTTGATAACGATTCAGACCATGTTGGAAATGAGTGATGTTCGTGTTCATTTGGACAATCAGCTCAATATAGCTAGTATTTCACCTAGCATGCAATCCAGCATTACTATGATTTTACTAGAATTAGCAACAAATATTATCAAGCATGCTCAAGCTAAACATTGTATAATTTATCTCATTTCAGATGCAAGGAACTTGATTCTTGATGTGGAAGATGACAGAATAGGTTTTGAGGAAATAACAGGAAAGGAGTTACATTCTATTCGTGAGCGCTTAACGATTTTGTCTGGTAATGTAGAGATTTTAAATCACCGCAAGCCAACTAAAATTCAAGTGGTGATAGCAATAGAGGAGTAAAAGATGAAACTTTTAGTAGCAGAAGATCAAAGTATGTTACGAAATGCTTTGTATCAATTATTGAACATGCAGCCAGATGTGGAAGAAGTCTATCAAGTAGCAAATGGTCAGGAATCGATAGAGTTACTACAATTTCAAAAGGTAGATGTGGCTATTTTAGATGTAGAAATGTCGAAAAAAACAGGCTTGGAAGTGTTGGAGTGGCTAAAAGAGTAATACTCTGAAATAAAAGTGATTATCGTTACTACTTTTAAACGTTCAAAATATTTTGAAAGGGCTGTGAAAACCGATGTGGATGCTTGTGTTTTAAAGGAGCGCAGCATTGCAAATCTGATGAAAACGATTCACACCGCCTTAGAGGGGAAAAAAGAGTATTCGCCTGAGCTGATGGAAGTCATGATGACGAGTAAGAATCCCTTTTCTAATCAAGAGACTTCGGTATTAAAAGCGGCAGCAGCAGGACTTCCAAGTAAAGAGATTGCTCAGAAATTTCACTTGTCACACGGAACAGTCCGAAATTATATGTCAAGTATTTTAACAAAATTGGCAGCAGAAAATCGAGTCGAAGCAGTTCGGATTGCTTAAGAAAATGGCTGGTTGTAGAAATAGAGTTGTTCGAAGATAGAAATTTATCTGACTCAAAGTTCACCGGATTATGTGTTTTCTATTGTGAATAAAAACACATAATTATATACAAAATAAAGTATTTATACTGCAAAAAAGAAAAAAATTACTCAAAAAGTAGTTTGAAAAAGTTTACTTGAAAGCGCTTTTCTTATATAATATATTTTGATAGAAATTGGACGATTGTCTTACTACAAAGTACAAAGATTAGCTAGCTTTTGCTTTGTACGATGTTATTATCTGAGGTTAGGCCGTTTTAAGTCTACTAGATTAGAATTGATATCATGACTCAGCCAATGTTTGATTCCCTAACTTCTATCACAATTTGTAATATTACACATCATTTTATAAGGAGGTAAAATCTATGTTGAAATTTTCTTCAAATGTTTTAGCTACTAGTGTGGCAGATACAACACAAGTTGCGCCTGGCGGATGTTGCTGCTGTAGTTGTACATGCTGCTTCTCTATATCAGTAGGTGGAAATTCAACTGGTGGTTCAACAACTTTACCATCACCAGGTAAATAATGCTATCAAATATTATCCAGAGAGTTGATACATTCACTAATTGCTAGCTATTAGTAGAACCTAATAAAAGCTTTCTGGATGATATTTGCTTTGATAAAATTAGGTACAATTAGATATTTACATAACCTAGTTTAACTATTTGGTAGTAATTCATTGGTATCATATGTGTTAATGAATTACTACTCTTTATTATTGTAAGAGTAGAAAGGTATGTATGTCATTTTTTTCAAAGGATAATATCCGTTCGACTGTTCCAAGACATCTTACAGGAGAAGAAGCTCGTCAATTATTTGAATTTAATACCAATTACTTCTCTTTCTCGGATTATCATCATCAAACTGTTTTAAAAACATCAAAGCAATTAGTTGCTCAACATCTAATGCCTTATGAAAGCGATAATTTAAGTCAAGAATTTTTAATGAATTATAAGGCTAATAATGATTACTTGGGTTTTAAAACGAGTGTTTCCGAATTTTTTACAGACTCAGCCGTCACAAATTTTACCAATAGTTCTTATTTTGAAGATTTTCAAGATGTTATAGCATTGCCTCAAGCCAAAAAGTTAGCTCCCTCCTTATCTACCTGTATTGTGAATAGACGTAGCCACCGCCGGTTCAAAGCAATGAAAATGCCAAAACAAGATTTAGCGAATTTACTTTACTATGCTTGTGGTGTCAGTGGGGAGGCAACTGTTAAGCAAGAGATTCAAAAAAAAGTTGCTTTAAGAAACTGTGCCTCTGGGGGAGGACTATATCCGATTACTCTCTATTTTTATGCGAGACAAGTTGAAGGATTAGAAGATGGTTATTATGAATATTTACCCTATCAACATGCTTTGAGATGCCATCTCATTGCTCCAGCAGAAGATATGAGAGCTCTTGCAGAGTTTGGAGCAATCAATGCAGAAGATAGCAATCTTATTTTTATGTATGCCTATAATTATCTAAAAAACACTAGAAAATATGGTAATCAAGCAACGGTTTATGCATTTATTGAAGCTGGTGAAATAGCTCAAAATATTCAATTGGTCTCTACAGCGTTGATATATGGCAGTTTGGATATTGGTGGATACAATAAAGAATATATAGAAGAAAAGTTAGGTCTAGATGGAATTAATCATCATGTGATACATATGACTGTTGTCGGAAATAAGGAGTTTTAATGAAATATCAATTAAATAGTAATGTTCGAATTGTTCAATTCAATGAAATATTTTGTTTTAGAAAAGGAATTTGGGACTTTAATGAAGCTACTTTGGACATTCGTCAAGAATCTCAAGTATTAAAAGCAGTCTATTGCGAGATGATTTCTGCGTTGTTTAAAGGACAAGCAATTGATATTACTGCTTTTGAAGAACGTTTAGATGCAGATGATTTTGCGAAATTATCTCAGGTTATTGAAGCATTGTATTATAGTGATTTGCTGATGCAAGAAGATAAGTATGCCATTCAAGAAAATATGATGCAAATTTTAATGGGAGGCTCTCGTTTTCTTGCAGAAGATGGACAAGAAATGAATACAGCTTCAATATTATTTATCAGCGATGTTGATTTTGTAAATGATTCTGCCTGTGAATTAGCAAAAGTGATGGGAGTGAACATTGAGGTTGCAAGTGATGAACTAAAATCGAAAATTCAAACTACTGATGTGTCATCGCGTCTGGATGCTTTAGTTCATCGACAAAATATGCAGATATTGATAGAAGAATTAAAAGTTTATCAAGCTATTGTTGTATGTCAAGAGCGACTCAACATAACAATGATGCGTCATCTAAACGAAGTCATTGTTTCTTTGAAACAGCAGTTGATTGTTGGGTTTGTGGATGGTCCATTTATCCATGCTTGTACTTTGAATCCACCACACACAGCAGATTTCGATAGTTTGGAACGACGTGTTTTAGCGCGTTTACAAGATCATACTTTGTATCAACATTTTGCAAATCAACTATTACCACCTACACAATCTGTCAGTCAGGCATTTTTACCACTATTGAATATCCTAATGAATTTAGTCATTAGTGAAGCTTTTTTAGTAGCTCGTACGGGAAATTCAAAATTTGAGGGACGCCTGTTAAGTATCTACTTACCTACTTTGGAAATTCAAGTGCAAGATATTTTGAAAATGGCTAATTCTCAAACGCAAGGTGCCTTAGCAAAACTTAGATATGAGGATCAGCAAATTTCAACACGTGAAATAGTTAGAAATTTGTTGAGAGAAGACAAGGAATAGATGTATGTTAAACTTTTATCCATCATTTAATCATATTTTTTCAGAATTTAAAGCGATAAGTGGTAATCGAACAGGGATTTTAAATCAATCTCAAGTTCCTATCTGTAATCATCCTCATGATGTTTATTTAAAAAGTGTAACGGGGCAGATGCCAGAGTATCATAAACAATTTATTGGTGAAAATAGTCAAGTTAGTTACCATATTATTGGATATGGGAGCCACTACGAAGAAGCATTAATTAAGTACGTAGGCGAGAGTATTGAGCGTTATGCAACAATTATTGCTGGGGATTTATTAGCAGATCAGATTGTTTATGCTTCGTATGAGGAATTAAGCAAAACGAATCGTGTTATGCCGTTAGAGTATTTACGTGTTTTTACGAAAGAGCAGATTGAACAAAATATTGCTTTGAATATGACAATGTGTCAAAAGGAAGTAACAGAAAAAGATATTTTGGGCTGGGTAAAATGTCCCATGCTTTTTGAAGATGAAGAAATGTATATTCCTGTCCAAATGCTTTGTGTAGGTTATAAACCCAATCATGAAATAGGTGAGCAGTATGTTATTCCAGGTTTTTCAACAGGAACAGCTTCTCATAAAACGTTGGAAGCTGCTATGTGTAACAGTGTTATTGAATATTTGCAAATTGACTCAATGATGCTAAGCTGGCATACTAAAAAACCTTGTTGCCGTATTGAAATTGATGATCCAGAGATTTTAGCTATCTTAGAAGATGCGCATTTAGGTAAGGACAGCCTTTATGAGATTATTCCGATTGATATGACAATTGGTGAGGACAATCCTCTTTATACTTTTGGTATTATTTTGAAAAATAAATATCAAGAAGCACCTTATCTTTTGTTTGGAGTTCAAGCGGGTCTTGATCCGAAGCACACACTTCTTAGAGGAATTATGGAAGCTGCTGCTATTAGTTATAGTTACTATTATAATTTACTCTATAATCAAGCAGCTTTGGTCAATATTGAAAGTGAGAGTCCACAATTTCTAGATTTGGACAGTAATGTTTTCTACTATGCACATCCCAAGAATCTAGAGGAGAAATGGCAAGCTTTTGAACCACTTATTTCTGGGAACGTCACACTAAGTGAACTAGAGAATCATAGTGGCAAGAATAAAAAAGAAGATTTAAAGATTTTACTTGCTTATGCGAAGAAAGTCAGTCCCAATGCAGTCTTTTTAGATATGACTCCACCAGAAGCGACTGAAAAAGGATGGTATGTTACACGTGTCTTAATGCCAGATTTGCTTGAAATGTGTATTCCAGCTTTTCCATTTGCAAATCATCCGCGTATGAGACAGTTTGGAGGTGTGACGAATGAATTTGTACACCCAATGCCTTAGTCTATGTTTTTTATTAGTTAGTTTAAATCCATCTATTCCTATGCAGGCGATTTTTGGAAGTAATCCAAATGGTTATGGATTTGATTTGTCTCGATTTTTAAAAGCAGTCAATATTTATTATTTATTGATATTTTTGAGCCTCAACTTGCTGCATCCTCAACTGATTCACTTTCGTGGGCAAGTAAGTTTAACCTATCTATTTCTTGCTATTTGCTTGATGATTGGAATATTTATTTTGGAAGTTAGTTTCTCATATAGTCTTCGTTGTTTAAAAGCTAAAAAGTGGCTATTGTTGAAAATTTCTTTTGTGGGAGCGGCTTCTCATCCTATTGATGTTGCACTGACGCTTTTTTTAGCCTTTTTTGAGGAAATAACCTATCGTTTGGTATGGTTTGAAATTCTTTTGCAAAATTGGAAATTACCATTTGTTTTGGTGCTCATCATTACTACCGTTTTTTATGCCTTCAATCACCTTTTAATGGGAAAAGAGATTGTATATGCAAAATTACTAACAGGTTTTCTGTATGGTATGATTTATTATTGGAGTGGGAATATTTGGTTGGTTCTCCTTGTGCATGTTGGTGGTAATTTATGGATTGACTGCCTGAGCATTTATCAAGCGAAAAAGGAGAGAGTCTTATGACAACCATTGTGATAACTGTAGCTCTGATTTTTCTTGCTTGTGTTACCTTTTGGCTAAACAGAGATCATTTGAGACTATTGAGACGTTGGCACTTGCACCATGCTAGTTCTTTACCTTATCATCAAATGATTGAAATCATTTTATTAGGTGTTCAATTCTGTCTGATTCTTGCTTGTTTCCTGCTTTTAAACGTAGGGAAAAGTGAAATCAATTTTACTCTGTTTTTGGGACAGCTAAATTGGAATTGGCGATTTTTCTTATTTTTACTATTATACTTATTAGCCTTAATAGAAGTTACAATGTTTGTTTTAATTGGGTTATTAGAGGTTGTTTTTAAAGTAGACAGTCGAGTAATTTTTCAAAAAATGGCATGGCTAGCATTTTCCAAACAACAACCGTTGCTTAGTTTTGCTTTGATTTTATTGACCACTTTGACAGATGCTATTCTCTATTTTGGAATTCTAAATCTTTTTTTTAGAAAAATGAGCTTAAATTTACCTATTGTTGTGCTTAGCTTTTCTGTTGTAAAAGCTTGCTCTTTTAAAGGTAATTTAGAAAGAATGGCAGCATTGTTACTCTTTTTAAATATAGGTATTTGGTGTATGGTAGCTACCATAGTATATGGTTGGCTAGTTGGTGCGTTACTTCTCGGTTTAACTTACATGATGATTAGTTTTAAAGAACAACATAGATAAATTGAAGAAAGGGATCAGTTATGAGTCTTGTAGAATTAACAGATGTTACCAAAGTGTATTCAGGAGGGAAAACAGCGGTTGATCACGTATCTTTTTCACTTGAAAAAAAAGGAATTTATGGATTATTGGGGCCAAATGGTGCTGGAAAATCGAGTCTAATCAATTTGATTTTAGGATTAACTCCAACGACATCTGGAAAGATTAGTTTGTTTGGTCAATCAATAAAAGCTATTAAAAAAGTAAGTTCAAAGATTGGTTATGTCCCACAAGATATTGCTATTTATCCAGATCTTACAACTTATGAAAATGTAGAATTATTCGGTTCACTTTATGGTTTAAAGGGAGCAACACTAAAAGAAAAGGTACTGGAAAGTTTAGAATTTGTGGGCTTGACCGATCAAGCCAAAAATTTTCCACGTCAATTTTCAGGTGGAATGAAGCGACGCTTAAACATTGCATGTGCTCTGGTTCATTCTCCGCAGTTGATTATATTTGATGAACCTACAGTGGGAATCGATCCACAATCACGTAATCATATTCTTGAGTCGATTCGTCTTCTCAATGATCGAGGTACAACGGTTATTTATACAACTCATTATATGGAAGAAGTAGAAGCGCTATGTGATTATATTTATATCATGGATCATGGAAAAGTGATCGAAGAAGGAAGCATGGGTGATTTAGAAAAACGCTATGAAAAAGACTTTGCTCAAAAAATCATGGTAACTATAACAGACGGAGAAGGCTTTGAATTTGTACATGAGTCAAATTGGAAAATTACGGAGCTAGATCATGAAACAATCATAACAGTTGAAAATGAAAGTATCCAAACGGTAATCGAAAAACTAAATTGCGCACATATTCATTTTAGTGAAATTCGGCATACACATTTGAATTTAGAAGAAATCTTTTTACACTTAACAGGTAAGAAATTAAGAGATTAGAGGTTGCTATGATTCTATTTCATTTAATAAAAAAAGAAAGTCTACAAATCTTTAGAAATCGAACGGCAATTCTGATGATGATTATTTTTCCGATTTTGATGATTGTTATCTTAAGTTTTGCATTCAAATCAAGTTTTAATACGACAACTACCGTTCCTCAGTTAAAGGTTAGCTATCAGCTCGAAGGAACTGAGACAGATTATCAAAAAAGTTTCGTAAAATTTCTAAAGACATTGAATAAAGAATTGGGACTTGAAGCAACTGTTAGTAAGAATCTTTCTGCAGATAAACAAAAAGTCAGTGAAGGTGCTCTGACAGCTACTTTAGAGGTAAAAAGTGATAAAACGATTAAGGTGACGACAAACCGTATCAATCAGCAAAATGCCGATTTAGTGAGAATGTTGGTCGATACCTATGTAGAAAATGCTAAAACGTATGATTCTATTAGCGACCTTTATCCAACCGCTCTAATTAATATCAAGAAACGAACAGTTGATTATATAAAAACAACTTCTATTCAAACAAGTAAAGGAATGACTTCGGCAGACTACTATGCCATTTCTATGTTTACGATGATTACATTTTACAGTATTATGTCAGCGATGAATTTGGTTCTCTCAGATAATCAATTAGGTACTGTAAGCCGCATTCACTTGACAGGTGTTTCAAATACACATATTCTTTTAGGAAAGTTAATAGGAGGAATGTTTGCCACAGGAGTTCAATTAGCTATCTTATATTTCTTTACCCGCTTTGTTATGCAAGTGAATTGGGGAAGTCATCACTGGCAGATTGTGGGTGTAACAGCATCATTAGTATATCTTTCAATTGGGATTGGGATTGGATTAGCTAGTGGTATCCGGAATGAATCGTTCTTAATGGTAGCTTCAAATGCAATCATTCCAGTCTTTGCTTTTTTGGGTGGTAGTTACGTTCCATTGTCTACTCTTAATAGTACATTTATTAATCAATTATCAACTATTTCACCTATTAAGTGGGTTAATGATAGTTTGTTTTATCTTATGTTTGGAGGACAAACGAATCCTATTCCAACGACATTAGTAGTTAACTTGGGCTTGGGAACTATCTTTATCCTTTTTGCTCTAGTTCGGATGAGAAAGCAGGTGACAGCATGATTTCTTTTATGAAAATTCTTTTTAAGAAGATTTGTCGCAAAAAATCAAGCTATGTGACCTTTATCTTATTGCCAATTTTGACAACCTTATTGGCACTGTCTTTGAGTTTTACGGGTGAAAGTGCTGCAAAGATTGGAATTTTAGATAAGGATAACAGTCAAATTTCACGGCAATTTATTTCGCAAATTAAACAAAATGAGAAATATAATATTTACACAAAATTTGATGGAAAACAGATTGATAACTACTTAAAAAATAAAACATTAGAAGCTGTTTTGGTGATTGACAAAGGCTTTGGAAACAAAGTGCTCCATGGACAAAAGCAAACATTGAATTTGCGAGCTATATCTAGTAGTCAAGTGACAGAGTGGTTTAAAGCCAATGCTAACTATCTTTTAGAAAATTATAATACGATAGGTGATGCTGCAGCTGGAAACCAAACTATTTTTAACAATATTTTAGCTCATAATAACAAAGTATCTTATAAAGTTCAGCAAACAACATTAAGCGACCGTTCACAAAGTAAGTCTGTCTCCTCAACTACTACTGGTTTTCTTTTGATTCTTATGTTAGGAAGCGCTAGTGTGATTTATAGCGGAATCTTGACCGATAAGGTTTCCCAAATTTACAATCGATTGACGTTATCTAAATTATCAAGACTACAATATATGTTGAGTTATGTTTGTGTTGGTTTGATAGTCTATGCCATTCAAATTGCTATTATTTTAGGGATGTTAAAAGTTGTAAATATCAGCTTTTACATTCCAATCTGGGTACTTTTAACAACCTTTTTATTGTTTAGCTTGTTAGTAATTGGTTTTGGTTTATTCGTGGGTGCAGTTTCTAAAAATAGTCAACAAAGTAGCCAATTGGCAAACCTCATCATTATGCCAACATCCATGTTAGCAGGCTGTTTATGGCCACTTAAAATTACCCCTAGCTATATGCAAGCGATAGGAAAATTATTGCCGCAAAACTGGGTCCTTTCCATTATTGATATTTTTCAATCAGGTGGAACAATTGTCACTGCTTGGCCGTATATGGCAGCATTGTTTACAGTGGCAACCTTGCTAATTGTATTTTCTAGCTGGATGTTAAAACCAATTCATCATTGATAAAAAGTGAGAGGCCTTTGATATCAATTATATGAAAATAGATTATATACTACTGCCTTAAATCATCTAAAAAACATAAAAGTTTTTTTATCGCTTTTGTTTGATAAACACGTTTAAGTATGCTATAATCTTGAAAAAGAAGATAGGAGTTTCATATCATGTTATTTTTAGTATTGCCAATTATTGTTGTCGTACTGATTGTTATTCTTTTTAGTTCCTTATATGTTGTTCGTCAACAGTCTGTAGCAATTATAGAGCGCTTTGGTAGATATCAAAAACTTAGTAATAGCGGAATTCATTTACGCTTGCCATTTGGTATTGATCATATCGCAGCACGTGTGCAATTACGCCTGTTGCAAAGCGAGATTGTTGTCGAAACGAAGACACAAGATAATGTATTTGTCATGATGAATGTTGCAACGCAATATCGTGTGAATGAAAATAACGTAACAGATGCTTACTATAAATTGATTCGTCCAGAAGCTCAAATTAAGTCTTATATTGAAGATGCCTTGCGGTCATCTGTTCCTAAATTGACATTGGACGAATTGTTTGAAAAGAAAGATGAAATCGCACTTGAAGTACAAAAGCAAGTAGCAGAAGAAATGTCTACTTATGGTTATATTATCGTAAAAACCTTGATTACAAAAGTTGAGCCAGATGCAGAGGTTAAGCAATCAATGAACGAAATCAATGCTGCTCAACGGAAACGTGTCGCTGCTCAAGAATTAGCTGAAGCCGATAAAATTAAAATTGTCACTGCTGCAGAAGCAGAAGCAGAAAAAGATCGTCTTCATGGTGTTGGGATTGCAGAACAGCGTAAAGCGATTGTGGATGGCTTGGCAGACTCTATCAAAGAGTTAAAAGGTGCAAATGTTGAATTGAAAGAAGAACAAATCATGTCAATTCTTTTAACCAACCAATATCTTGATACATTGAATAATTTTGCAGATAATAAGGGAAATAATACAATTTTCTTACCAGCCAATCCTGACGGAGTAGAAAGTATCCGAACGCAAATTTTATCAGCTCTTAAAGCAAAATAAAGAATATTCTGAATTATTTTATTCGTCAAAATAAGTTGTCTTTTCCATTGACAAAACAAATAAAAACATTTAAAATGTTTAGTTAGAAATAATAAATAGGAGAAGGAAATGGCTAAATCTAACTTTGAAAAAGTAGAATCAGTTGTTAGCTGGGTTCGTGATAAAAAAATCACGGGTTATCGCATCAGTAAAGAAACGAACGCTCGTGAAATGTCTATCATTGCTCTTGCTCAAGGACGTGCTAAAGTGAAGAATATTTCATTTGAAACCGCTCTCGGATTGATTGATTTTTACGACAAAAATCACGAAAAATTTGAAAACTAACCATCGAATTTTTAGCAGGCTGCCAGCCTGCTTTTTTTATTTACTATCGTACAATAATGTGGCTTGAGATTAAAGCAACGAATAATTATATATAAAAAAACTTATTTATTCAAAAAAATATCATATGCCTTAAACGAATATTTTTACAAAAAAATCATAAAACGCTTTCTTTGATAGATTATATTATAAAAAATATTCCAAAAAATTAGAAAATTACTTTTTTATAGTATATTTTCTAAGAAATATATGTTCAAACGTTTTGTTTTGTTTGAATAAAAATTAGTTTTCAAAAGAGATAGTAACTATTTTGGATAGAAAAAAAGACGAGGCTAGATGTTTTAGTCTCGTCTTTCCTATTTTTATCGTAAATAGCGTTGTAAGAATTCTTTCGTACGTTCTTTTTTAGGATGAGTGAAAATATCATCTGGTTTACCTTCCTCAGCAATGATGCCTTTGTCCATGAAAATGACACGGTTTGAAACATCACGCGCAAATTCCATTTCATGGGTGACGACAATCATGGTTAAACCTTCTTGAGCAAGGTCTTTCATAATTTTTAGTACTTCACCGACCATTTCAGGGTCGAGGGCTGATGTTGGTTCGTCAAATAAAATGGCATCTGGATTCATAGATAAGGCGCGTGCAATAGCGACACGTTGCTTTTGTCCGCCAGAGAGTTGTTTTGGCTTTGCTTGCCAATAAAGCTCGCCCATACCGACTTTTTCAAGATTATCTTTGGCAATTTTTTCAGCCTCTGCGCGTTCTCTCTTGAGAACGGTTGTCTGTCCAACAATAGTATTTTCAAGAACATTGAGATTTTCAAAAAGATTGAAACTTTGGAAAACCATCCCCAATTTTTCACGGTAGTGGGTGAGATTATAATTTTCTTCTAGCACATTTTCTCCACGGTAAAGGATTTCACCGCCACTTGGTTCTTCGAGGAGATTGATAGAGCGCAAGAAAGTTGATTTTCCACTACCAGAGCTTCCAATGATAGAGATAACTTCGCCGGAGTGGACAGTGAGAGAAATATCTTTTAAAACTTCATTTTGGCCATAAGATTTTTTGAGATGCTTAATTTCTAAAATGATATCACTCATGCTTTTATTCCTTTCGTTTGCATTTGATTAGCGCCTGTTGTGTACTCGTCTGTGTCAAAACGGCGTTCTACATAGCGAAGAATGCGAGTGACAGTAAATGTTAGGACAAAGTAGATAACAGCAATAATAGTGAAAGTTTGGAAATATTGGTAAGTTTGAGTGGCAATCGTATTTCCTGAGAAATAAAGTTCAACAACGGAGATAACATTCAGTACAGAAGTATCTTTAATGTTTATGACAAATTCATTCCCTGTAGCAGGTAGAATATTTCGTACGACTTGTGGAAGAACAACTTTGCGCATGGTTTGATTATGTGTCATTCCTAGAGCGGTTGCGGCTTCAAATTGTCCTTTGTCAACGGCGAAAATTCCTCCGCGGACAATTTCACTCATATAAGCGCCGGTGTTGATTGAAACAATAAAGATAGCAGCGATTGTCCGATCAATAGAAACCCCAAAAGCTTGTGCTGTACCGTAGTAAATAACCATCGATTGAACAATCATAGGCGTTCCGCGGAAAATTTCAATATAGATATTTAAGAACCAGCTGAATAAGGTTTGTAACATCGCTAGAACTTTATTTTTGGCAGTAGGAGCTGTGCGATAGACACCGATTAAGAGTCCAATGATGAGTCCTGCAATTGTGCCAGTAATGGAGATGAGAAGAGTTAAACCAGCTCCACGCAGAAACTGGGGCCAGTTATCTTTTAGAATCTTTGTTACTTGTCCAAAGAAACTTGTCTTATCTTGGCTGGAGTCTGTCTCAACAGGCTGATTTCGAATCATCTTATCCATTAAAGCAGTTTGGTCTTTGACACTGATTTTAGCGATAGCAGCATTAACTTGCTCTATACGATTGTCGTTTTTGCGCATTCCAATTGCAATGGTAGCGTCTTCTTGATTCACTTCAAAACCTTTTTTGAACTGAATCATTTTAAATTTTGAGTTCGCAGCTTCTGCAGTGAGGGCTTCAGGGCGCTCAGAAATGTAGCCGTCTATAATTCCTGACTCAAGTGCTTGGCGCATTTGAGCAAAGTCTCCCATTGCAGTTTCTTGCTTAGCACCAGTCAATTGTGAAATTAGATTATAAAGATAGACACCTTGCTGGGACGTGATTTTTGCCCCTTTGAAGTCATTTAAGGTTTTGGCATTGGCGTAGGCACTATCTTTTTTGACAAGTAGCACTGGCTCACTAGTATAGTAGCTATTTGAAAAAGCAATTTCTTTTTTCCGCTCGGCAGTCGGGCTCATACCTGCTATAATCATGTCCAATTTTCCTGATGTTAAAGCAGGAATCAAACCATTCCAAGACGTTTTGACTACTAACGGTTTTTTGCCTAATTCTTTTGCAACTTGTTTTGCAATTTGGACATCATAACCGTTGGCATATTGATTGGTACCTTCGATTTTGACTGCGCCGTTTTTGTCATCGTCCTGCGTCCAGTTGAACGGAGCGTAAGCTGCCTCCATTCCGATACGTAAATATTCATCGGCATGAACGGTATTTACAAATCCTAGACTGAACAGAAAAAGTGTAAATAGAGATAAGCAAATTTTCTTCATATTATTCTCCTAATTTTAAAATAGGTTCCTTGTATTATATCGAAAAAAGCAATGCTTTTCAATATTGGGTAAACCCTTACTTGAAAAAATGGTATAATAAATCTAACCAGTAAAAGGAGGTTGTCAGATGAAAAAGTTCTTTTGGAGTATGGTGATTTTTTTCTCGTGTTTGTTCATTAGCCAGCGAGTTTTGGCAGTGAGTTACGATATTGAATCCTATAAAGGCAATTTACAGATTCATTCTGATAATACAGCGACATTTGTTGAAACAGTCAATTACCATTTCTCAAGCGGCTACAGAGGACAAATCATTACTTTGGGGACATCTGGTAAAGTTCCTCTGGGCTTTGATGTGGAAGGAAAGCCGACGATTCTAGCTTTAAGAAATGGACAACCAAAAACGGATATTACTGCTGTTCAGGAATACATTGCGGGTGGTTATAAATATAAAATTTATAATGCCGGTAATAAAGGAGACCGTGTAACCATTACGGTTACTTGGAAGTTGAAGAATATGTTGTTTGTCTACAATGATATTGTAGAATTACACTGGATTCCAATCAGTGATTGGGATAAAAAATTAAATAATGTAGAATTTCGGATTACTCCTCCAGCTACTTCACAACAGACTGAATTGTATGCTCACACGGGTTATTTTATGAAGTCAGCTCAAGTGACACGAGAGGGAGATAGCTATCTGATCCGTGTCGCTAGTATTGCTAAAAATAGAAATTTAGAATTTCATGCATATTGGGATCGATCGCTAGTAACTGTTCCTGAAAATAGTTTAGCTGTTACAAAACGCAATCGGTTGCAAGAGTTTCGTCAAGTTGAAAAGGAAGTTGCCACCAGTACAAAAAAATACCAGAGATTAGTAGACTGGGACTTACCACTTGCTTTGGTATTGGTTGGCCTAATTAGTTTGGCTTTTTACATTATTTTTCATCTTAGAACAAAATCCCGTGTAACGTTTCCTAAGCATGCTCGTTTGTATGAAATACCGCAAGATTTACCACCAATGGTCATTGCTTCAAATGTTTATTCAGTAGATTTGACAGAATTGGATCCGACTGAGCGACAAGCTACATCTCTGAAATTTGAAAATCTTGTTCAAGCTACTTTATTAGATTTGATTGATCGAGGCAATCTTGTTTTTACAGATGATACGAAACAGCCAAAATTACAAAGAGTGACAGATAAGGGTTTAGCTGATTTTGAAAAAGAATTTTTAAAAATGGCTATGGGAAACAACAAGCAGTTGCTTGTGAAAACTTTGTTTTCAGATTTTAAAATTGACGATAAGATATATAATAGTGGCGAGAAAGCTGTTCGTAGCGCAGGCAACAGAGTGAGAAAATTATTAAAATGCTATTTAAAACTTATTACAGAAAATATACATGAAATTATTGAGCGTGAGCAATTGCCAAATAATTATCGCCCTGTTGCTAAAAAGGAGCTCTTGTGTTTATATCTTTCAATGCTCCTTATGAATTTTATTGTGTTTGCTTCTCTTGGCATCTTAGCTTGGATTTTCTTGGAGTATGGACTCGTATTTTATCAATTTGTAGTTAGCTTCTTCATTGCTGGTGGAATGCTGTATTACCTTTTGAGAAAATGCAAAATGGTGAAGCGTGATGGCGTCTTAAATGAAGAAGGGGCAGAAAACTATTATCACTGGAAGAGTTTTGCTAATATGCTGCATGAGATTGCTCATTTAAAGGATACAGAAGTGGAAGGAGTGATTTTGTGGAACAGATTATTGGTTTATGCTGCTATGTTTAATTGTGCAGATAAGGTGACCAAGACGATGAAACTACGAAAAATCACAATTGATAATCCATCGATGAATGCTTTTGTTTATCAGGATATGGTGTATGATTTTCATGAGAGCTCACATGCTTTTGTTAGCTATGGGGCAGCAGCTAATTCGGCTAGCAGTTTCTCTGTTTCATCAGGTGGAAGTAGCGGTGGCGGCTTCTCTGGTGGTGGCGGAGGCGGCGGAGGAGGCGCTTTTTAAAAAAGTGCCCTATTTTCTTGCTTGAAATTATGCTATAATAAAACAAATCAATCTTAGGAGAAGAAAATGTTTATCGTTGAAATGTTGAAGTCCATTATCTTTGGGATTGTAGAAGGAATTACCGAGTGGTTGCCGATTTCGAGTACAGGTCACTTAATTTTAGTGCAAGAATTTCTCAAATATAAAGATCAGGATGCTGCTTTTATGGAGATGTTCAATGTTGTAATCCAATTAGGAGCGATTTTAGCGGTTGTCGTGATTTATTTTGATAAATTAAATCCGTTTAAACCTGGAAAGACAGCGCGTGAAGTGCAGAAAACATGGCAATTATGGGCGAAAGTGGTGATTGCAGCTGCGCCGGCTGCCATTATTGGCTTACCTTTGGATGATTGGTTTGATGCGCATTTTTATAACTTCATTTCTGTCGCTTGTATGTTAATAATTTATGGTGTTGCCTTTATTTTGTTAGAAAAACGTAATAAAACTGTGGAACCTGCGATTACCAATTTGGATCGCTTGCCTTATAAAACAGCGCTTTACATTGGGCTATTTCAAGTATTGTCGCTTTTCCCAGGAACAAGTCGTTCAGGAGCAACCATTGTAGGTGGGCTTTTGAATGGGACCAGTCGTTCTGTGGTAACAGAGTTCACTTTCTTTTTGGGAATTCCTGTCATGTTTGGTGCCAGTGGTTGGAAGATTTTGAAATTTATTATCAAAGGAAACACACTTGGATTTGGGCAATTCTTCTTGCTGCTTGTAGCAATGGGCGTTGCGTTCGGGGTCAGTCTCTATGTGATTCGTTTCTTGACGGATTATGTGAAAAAGCACGACTTTACGATCTTTGGGAAATATCGTATCGGGCTCGGTGTTTTGCTTATCGTGTACGGAATCTTTAAAGCTATTTTTTAAGTATTCAAAACTCAACAGTTTTTGTTGAGTTTTTTATTGGTAAAAGAAAATGAGGTTGTCTATTTTTTGTAAAAAACCCGAAATTTTAGTATAATGAAAAGACTAGAAGTATGAGGTAATGCGATGGAAATGAAGCAAATCAGTGATACAACGATTAAGATCACAATAAAATTAGAAGATTTAGAAGAACGTGGAATGGAGATGGCAGATTTTCTTGTTCCGCAAGAAAAGACAGAAGAGTTTTTCTATGCAATTTTAGATGAGTTGGAAATGCCAGAGAGTTTTTTGGATAGCGGTATGCTCAGTTTTCGTGTAACTCCTAAACCAGACCGACTGGATGTTTTTGTCACCAAGTCTAAGATTGATAAGAATCTGAACTTTGATGATTTGGCAGATTTACCAGATGTAGAAGAGCTGTCTCAAATGTCTCCAGATGAATTTTTAAAGACATTAGAAAAAAATATTTTTGAGAAAAGCAAAGACGATATTGAAGCTGTTCGGTCTTTGGAAACGGCAGAAGCAGAAAATAATACGAGCACTTCTGACATAGAAGATCAAGAAGAAAATAGTGACGACCTTACTCAAAAATATATCTATTATATCTTGAAATTTTCCAGCTTGAAAGAAGCGATTGTCTTTTCTAAAACAGTAGACTATGCTGTTAACACTTCGGAGTTGTACAAAATGGATGGTTACTATTATTTAACAATCTTGGTTGATATTGAAGGACATCCTAAGCGTTATCCAGCTTGGCTTTTGGCTTCTATGCGTGAACATGCGGAAGACACAGATGTGACAAGAGCTGTTTTGCAAGAGCATGGTTATTTACTGCTTGTCAACGAGGCGGTTGCTAGTCTTCAAAAGGTTAAATGCTCATGATTCCTTTCCCTTTAAAATTCATTTTAGTGTTGCTTGGAACCTTTTTTATTGGTGTAATTCTCACACCTTTAGTGCGTCTATTGGCATTTAAGATAGGCGCGGTTGATTATCCCAATGCTCGAAGAATCAACAAAAAGCCAATGCCAAGCAGCGGAGGTTTAGCGATTGTCATTTCTTTCTCGGTTGCTACACTTGTTTTTATGCCGATGATTGTGCAAGCGACCTTTCATGGAAAGGGTTATTTTGATTATATTTGGCCGGTTGTCTCAGGCGGCGGTATCATTGCTTTAACAGGGCTTATTGATGATGTGAAAGAGTTGAAGCCTTTAGCAAAGATGTCAGGAATTGTGTTGGCTGCCAGTTTGATTTGGTTATTGACTGATTTCCGTTTGAATCATTTTAAAATTCCTTTTGGCGGACCACTATTGCACTTTGCCCCTTGGTTATCTTTTATTTTGACGGTTATCTGGATTATTTCGATTACCAATGCCGTCAATTTGATTGACGGGTTAGACGGATTAGTGAGTGGTGTATCGATTATTTCGCTGGTGACAATGGGGATCGTTTCTTATTTTTTCTTGCCGGATCACAATGTGTTTTTAACCTTAACTATTTTTGTTCTGGTCATGTCTATCGCGGGATTTTTTCCTTACAATTATCACCCAGCTATTATTTATCTGGGTGATACGGGAGCACTGTTTATCGGTTTTATGATTGCTGTTTTGTCACTGCAAGGCTTGAAAAATGCGACAGCCGTCGCGGTGATTACTCCGATGATTATTCTGGGTGTGCCGATTACAGACACATTTTTAGCGATTGTGCGTAGAACTTTATCTGGTCAAAAATTTTATACGCCAGATAAGCGTCACCTTCATCATCGCCTGCTCTCTTTGGGCTTGACCCATCGTGGGACAGTCTTGGTTATTTATGGCATTTCGATGATTTTTGCCATGATTTCTCTTTTGCTAAATGTTTCAAGTCGAATTGGTGGTGTACTATTAGTGATTAGTCTGCTCTTTGGAGTGGAACTTTTATCGGAACTTATCGGTGTTTTGGGTCAAAATCGGACACCACTCCTTAATGTTCTTCGGTTCATTGGAAATTCTGCTTATCGAGAAGAAATTCGTACAAAATTCAGAAATAGAAGAAAGAAATAGAATCTTAAATTAAAACAAAATAAAAGCCTTTTTGGCTTTTTTTTGCTATACTTATAAGGTATATTATGGTTACAAAGAAAGGAAAATTTACCATGTCTGTCTTAGAAATCAAGGATCTCCACGTAGAAATCGAAGGAAAGGAAATTTTAAAAGGAGTTAATCTGACTCTTAAAACAGGAGAAGTAGCCGCCATTATGGGCCCAAATGGGACAGGTAAATCAACTCTATCAGCCGCCATTATGGGAAATCCAAATTACGAGGTAACCGAAGGGGAGGTTCTGCTCGATGGTGTCAATGTTTTAGAACTGGATGTGGATGAACGAGCTCGTATGGGGCTTTTTCTTGCTATGCAGTACCCAAGTGAAATTCCAGGTATTACCAATGCAGAATTTTTGCGTGCAGCTATGAATGCAGGTAAAGAAGACGACGAAAAAATCTCTGTTCGTGATTTTATCATGAAATTGGACGAAAAGATGGAATTGCTGAATATGAAAGAGGAAATGGCCGAGCGTTATCTGAATGAAGGCTTTTCTGGCGGTGAAAAGAAACGCAATGAAATCTTGCAATTGTTGATGCTAGAGCCAACTTTTGCGCTACTGGATGAAATTGACTCTGGATTAGATATTGATGCGCTGAAAGTGGTATCTAAAGGTGTTAATGCCATGCGTGGTGAAAATTTTGGAGCTATGATTATTACGCACTATCAACGCTTGTTGAATTACATTACGCCTGATGTGGTGCATGTTATGATGGATGGGCGAATAGTGGCTTCAGGTGGCCCAGACTTAGCTGTTCGTTTAGAGCAGGAAGGCTATGCCAAATTAGCTGAAGAACTTGGTTTTGATTACCAAGAAGAAGTTTAGTTACCCCTTCTTTTTGCTTGAAAAAGATAGGAGAATGAAATGACAAAAGAAACCATTAAACATTTTTCACAAATGCATGCGGAGCCTGAGTGGTTGGCGAATCTTCGTCAAGCTGCTTTTGATAAAATAGAAGAGTTGAAGTTACCGATCATTGAGCGTGTGAAATTTCACCGCTGGAACTTGGGAGACGGCACGCTTTCAGAAAGTGGATCTCTTGCAAATGTACCTGATTTTACAGCACTGGATAATCATTTGAAATTAGTTCAGATCGGAACGCAGACTGTTTTAGAGCAACTGCCGGCTGATTTGGCGGAGCAGGGTGTCATCTTCACAGACTTTTATTCTGCTCTTGAGGAAATTCCAGAAATCATTGAGAAACATTTTATGTCTGCTGTTAAATATGACGAAGATAAGCTAGCAGCTTACCATACAGCTTATTTCAATGGTGGAGCGGTGCTATATATTCCGGATAATGTTGAAATCAATCAGCCCATTGAAGGCATTTTTTACCAAGATAGTGAAAGTGATGTGCCATTTAACAAGCATATTCTGATTATCGCAGGAAAACATTCTAAAGTGACTTATTTAGAACGGTTGGAAACTTATGGTTCTGGCAGTGTTTCTGCGACAGCAAATATCACGGTGGAAGTCATTGCTCAAACAGGAGCTCAGATTAAGTTTTCAGCTATTGATCGACTAGGAGAAAATGTGACCGCTTATATTAGTCGTCGGGGCAAGTTGGACGATGATTCTATGATTGATTGGGCGATTGGAGTCATGAATGAAGGGAATGTGATTGCTGATTTTGACAGTGATTTGTTTGGGCGCGGAAGTCATGCAGATATGAAAGTGGTGGCTCTCTCTCGTGGTAAGCAGATTCAGGGGATTGACAGTCGCGTCACCAATTACGGCTGCAATTCGATCGGCAATATCCTCCAACATGGAGTGATTTTGGAAAAGGGAACGTTGACTTTTAACGGAATTGGTCATATTATCAAGGGAGCTAAGGGGGCAGATGCGCAACAGGAAAGTCGAGTGCTCATGTTGTCTGACAAAGCACGTTCAGATGCTAATCCTATTCTTTTGATTGATGAAAATGATGTGACAGCAGGGCATGCGGCGTCTATCGGTCAGGTAGATCCAGAAGATATGTACTATCTTATGAGTCGAGGGCTAGATCAGGCAACAGCAGAACGGTTAGTCGTGCGTGGTTTCTTAGGCTCTGTTATCGTTGAAATTCCAGTCAAAGAAGTCCGTATTGAGATGATTGAAACTATTGATGAAATTTTAGCTAAAAATAAAAGATAGGAAAAGAAATGTCTAAACTTGATGTAGAAGTCCTTTGGAAAGATTTTCCGATTTTAGATCAGATCGTCAATGATGAGCCACTGGTTTATTTGGATAATGCAGCAACGACTCAAAAGCCAAGGCAGGTTTTAGGAGCAATTACGGATTATTACGAAAAAGATAATGCCAACGTTCATCGTGGTGTTCATACGCTGGCTGAGCAGGCAACGGCAGCTTATGAAGCTGCGCGGGAACGAGTGCGCTCTTTTATCCATGCTGCTTCAACGAAAGAAGTTCTCTTTACGAGAGGTGCGACGACTGGGCTCAATTGGGTGGCGCACTATGCTGAAAGTGTGTTGCAGCCAGGAGATGAAGTGCTGATTTCTGTTATGGAACACCATTCCAACATCATTCCTTGGCAAGAAGCCTGTCAGAAAACAGGTGCCAGATTGGTTTATGCTTATTTGAAAGACGGTATGTTAGACCTTGCTGACTTTCAGTCAAAATTGACTGAAAAGACGCGGTTTGTTGCCTTGGCTCACGTTTCTAATGTATTAGGTGTGGTGAATCCTATAAAAGAAATAGCAGGGCTAGTGCATCAGATAGATGCTCTTTTGGTAGTGGACGGAGCCCAATCTGTACCTCACATGGAGATTGATGTTCAAGACTTGGATGTTGATTTCTTTGCTTTTTCAGGTCACAAGATGCTAGGTCCGACGGGTATCGGTGTGCTTTATGGAAAAGAGAAACTCTTGAATCAAATGCCTCCGGTAGAATTTGGCGGGGAAATGATTGATTTTGTTTATGAGCAGAAAGCAACATGGAAAGAGCTCCCTTGGAAGTTTGAGGCAGGCACACCCAATATAGCTGGAGCTATTGGTTTAGCCGCCGCTATTGATTATCTGGATAAGATCGGAATGGAAACTGTTCATCAATATGAGCAAGAATTACTGGCTTATGTCTTTCCCAAATTACAAGCTGTTGAGGGTCTCACCATTTATGGTTCGGAGGATTTGGCTCAGCGGTCAGGTGTTATTTCTTTTAATCTAGCTGGTCTTCACCCCCATGATGTAGCAACAGCACTGGATTATGAAGGCGTGGCTGTACGAGCCGGACATCACTGCGCTCAACCCTTGCTGAGTTACCTAGGAGTGGCAGCGACTGTTCGAGCTAGCTTTTATATGTATAATACCAAAGCAGACTGTGATAAGCTCGTTGAAGCTTTGCAGAAAACAAAGGAGTTTTTCGATGGCACTTTCTAAACTAAATAGCCTTTATAAGGCAGTTGTGACGGATCATTCAGCTCACCCTCATCATCAAGGTCGTTTGGATGGAGTGGAGCAAGTGAATCTCAATAATCCTACCTGCGGAGATGTCATCAGTCTGTCGGTTCAGTTTGATGAGCAGGGAGTGATTGAGGATATTGCATTTGTGAATTCTGGTTGCAGTATTTCTACAGCATCAGCTAGTATGATGACTGATGTAGTCCTAGGGAAGACGAAGTATGAAGCACTAAAGTTGGCAGAGATTTTCTCTCAAATGGTTCAAGGGAAAGAAGATAAGCAGCAAGCGGAATTGGGAGATGCAGTTTTTTTGGCTAGTGTTGCTAAATTTCCTCAGCGTATTAAATGCTCAACCTTAGGCTGGAATGCTCTTAAAAAGGCAATTGAAGAAGCTGAAAAGTCTGAAAAAGATTAATAATTGAGGTTAAATAAAAAATGCACCGCACCCCAAAAGTTAGATTTTTTCTGTCTAACTTTTGGGGTGCGGTGCATTATCGCGATTTTTTATAATTTTTCATTGACATATTGGACGAATTCATTCCACCAAGATTTGAGGAAGAAGGGGCGTTCTATTCTTTCTGCTGAAAGCATGGAAATAGTCGGTGGTTTCTTGTCAAGATAGCCTTTTCCAATCAAATCATTGTCTGTATAGGTCAATTTTCCAACAACGACACCCTTTTTTAAAGGTGTAGGATAGCCTTTTTTATCGGTTGTAAAGTGGACAGTAGGTTTTTTATGATTGTATCTCCGCACAATAGTGAGTTTCTTACTTGCAACGGCAGTGACTTCATCTTTTTGACCGTTGATAATGCGAGCAGAACTTTTATCATAGGCTTCACCTTTTTTTACAAGAGTTTGGACAGTAAATTGCTGATAAATATAAGACATAAACCTAGAAGTAGCTGTGAAACGGGCGTTTTCATCTTTATCTGCATGATCGACATTGAGAAGGACTGTAATTAAACGCATGCCTCTCTGCTGGATTGTTCCGACAAAGGAAGTTCCTCCTTTATCAGAAGAACCAGTTTTTAGACCATCCACTCCAGCTCGAAAAGCCGGCATATCTTTAAGCATATGATTGGATGATGTAAGCGTCATACCTGCAAAGTTAGATGTAGCTTTTTTGGTAATTTCTAAAACTTCTGGGTAATCAAGAATTAAACGACGAGCAACAATTGCAATATCATAAGCACTCAATTTATTTTCATCATCTTTGTTTGAACCAGGATAAATATGTTTTTCTCCTAAAACAGAATTTTTAAGTCCAGAAGCATTGACAATAGTGGCATTTTTGATTCCCCATTGTTGTAATTTAGCTTTCATCAAATCCACAAATTTTTTCTCACTACCTGCGACCTCCTCAGCCAAAGCAATCGCTGGGCTATTGGCACTGGCTATTAAGGAAGTTTCTAATAGTTCTTCGATAGTGTACCGTCTTGCTTCTAACGGAACGTTACTGGCATCTGGATTAACGGTTAGTTGATAAGGATAGTCAGAAATATCCACTGGGGTTTGTAGAGTGAACTTTCCTTGGTGAATGGCTTCATAGACCAAATAAGCTGTTAGCAATTTAGTAATAGAAGCAACTTCAACTGGCTGATCAGCATCTTTTTCATACAAGATTTTTCCAGTTGTAGCATCAACCGCAATAGCGTGCTTGGCGCCTACGTCAAAATTATCGGCCCAGACAGTAGGAGTTAAGATAAGTAAGAGAGTTGTTACAAGAGTAATAATAAATTTTTTCATGGTAATCCCTTTTTGTGAACTTAACATTATTGTATCATAAAAAGAGAGAGCTTCATAGAAAAGGGCGGGAAATGACAAAAGAAATGATTCGTTTTTATTTTTAAAGTAAGTTCTGGTATAATAGGTAGGACAAGTAACGAATAGAGGAAAACATGAAATTTACAGAATTTAAGTTTAAAGATTATATTCAAGAGGCATTAATAGATTTGAACTTTGTCGAGGCGACAGAAGTACAGGAAAAATTGATTCCAATCGTACTTGCGGGTCGAAATCTAGTTGGAGAGTCCAAAACAGGTTCAGGGAAAACCCACACTTTTTTATTACCGATTTTTCAAAAGATGAATGAGGATGCAGATAATGTTCAGGCTGTCATTACAGCTCCCAGTCGTGAATTAGCCACGCAGATTTATCAAGCTGCACGCCAAATTGCTACTTTCTCTGATAAGGAAATCCGAGTGGCTCATTATGTTGGTGGGACTGATAAAAATCGTCAGATTGGGAAATTGGCTTTCAGTCAGCCGCATATCGTTATTGGAACACCGGGACGTATCTATGATTTGGTGAAATCAGGTGATTTGGCTATTCATAAGGCGAATACCTTTGTAGTAGATGAAGCAGATATGACCTTGGATATGGGCTTTTTAGAAACAGTGGATAAGATTGCGTCCAGTTTGCCAAAAGAATTGCAATTTTTAGTCTTTTCAGCAACGATTCCACAAAAATTACAGCCATTTTTAAAAAAATATCTATCAAACCCTGTCATAGAGCAGATCAAGACCAAAACAGTCATCTCTGATACGATTGAAAACTGGCTGATTTCGACTAAGGGTCAGGATAAAAATGCGCAAATTTACCAAATCACTCAGCTTTTGCAGCCTTATCTAGCCATGATTTTTGTTAATACTAAAACACGAGCTGATGAGCTACACAGTTATTTGACAGCGCAAGGATTTAAGGTCGCTAAAATTCACGGAGACGTTCCTCCACGAGAGCGCAAACGGATTATGAATCAAGTGAAAAATCTGGAATTTGAATATATTGTGGCGACCGATCTAGCAGCAAGAGGGATTGATATTGAAGGGATCAGTCATGTTATCAATGATGCGATTCCGCAAGATTTATCTTTCTTCGTTCATCGAGTAGGCCGAACAGGTAGAAATGGGCTGCCAGGCACTGCCATTACCCTATATCAGCCAAGTGATGATTCAGATATTCGCGAGTTAGAGAAATTGGGAATTCAGTTCATTCCTAAGATGATAAAAGCTGATGAGTTTCAGGATACTTATGACCGAGATCGTCGTTCTAATCGTGAAAAACGCCAAGAAAAATTGGATACAGAGATGATTGGTTTGGTTAAAAAGAAGAAGAAAAAAATCAAACCGGGCTATAAAAAGAAAATTCAATGGGCTGTCAATGAAAAACGCCGAAAAACCAGGCGTGCTGAAAATCGAGCACGCGGTCGTGCAGAAAGAAAAGCGAAACGTCAGAGCTTTTAGTCTTAAAATTTCTTTATCACTCTCATAAATAAAAACAATTATTTTTTATAAAACGAATGTGATAGACTAGTCTTGCTAGTCTATTTTTATCGTAGTAAATAATTGGTGAATTTATAAAATTGTGATAGAATTAGACATTATTGAGAAAGAGAAGTTACAATGATTGTTACAACAGTGATTTTAGCGTCTAATTGGTATCAAGAATTGATTCAGAAAATTCCAGACGGGCAGCTTTTTAGCTGGCGATCTGTGTTTGACGGACTGCCAAGAATTATCGAAAAATTACCGACAACTTTGCTATTGACTTTTGGAGGAGCTTTTTTTGGCTTGATTTTGGCTCTCATTTTTGCGATTGTCAAAATCAATCGTGTGAAGATTTTGTATCCTCTTCAAGCCTTTTTCGTTAGCTTTCTGCGCGGGACGCCTGTGCTTGTTCAGCTCATGCTAACGTATTATGGGATTCCTTTGCTTCTGAAAGCAATCAACTTGCGATTCGGTACGGGTCTAAATATAAATGCTATTCCAGCTTATCTATTTGCAATTGTAGCTTTTGCCTTTAATGAAGCAGCTTATGCCAGCGAAACTATTCGAGCAGCGATTTTATCAGTGGATTATGGAGAGATCGAAGCGGCTCGTAGTTTGGGCATGACAAATAGGCAAGTTTATCGTCGTATCATTATCCCAAATGCAGCAGTCGTTGCTACACCGACACTAATTAATTCTCTGATTGGTCTGACCAAAGGTACTTCTCTGGCTTTCAGTGCTGGAGTTGTGGAAATTTTTGCTCAAGCGCAGATTTTGGGAGGTGCAGATTACCGCTACTTCGAGCGCTTTATCTCGGTAGCTTTTGTCTATTGGGGCGTGAATATTGTGATTGAACTATTTGGGCGGTTTATCGAAAAGAAAATGGTGATTGAAGTGCCTGATAATCTCAATCCACGAATACGAACGAAAGGAGATGTTCGTTAATGATTCGTATTTCAAATCTCAGCAAATCCTTTTCTGGACAAATAGTTTTAAATAATCTTAGCTTAGAGATTCAAAAAGGTGAAGTAGTTGCTTTGATTGGCTCATCTGGTGCAGGGAAATCTACTTTCTTACGCAGTTTGAATTATTTAGAGCAACCAGATAGCGGAACGATTACAATTGATGATTTTACAGTTGATTTTTCCAAGATTAGCAAAGAAGAAATTCTAACTTTGCGGCGAAAGTTGGCGATGGTATTTCAACAGTTTAACCTTTTTAATCGTCGGACAGCTTTGGATAATGTCAAAGAAGGTTTGTTGGTTGTAAAAAAAATCTCAGACCAAGAAGCAACGAATCTTGCCAAAGAAGAACTGGCAAAAGTTAGTCTGTCGGATCGTGAAAATCACTATCCACGTCATCTGTCAGGTGGACAAAAACAACGGGTCGCTTTGGCACGAGCTTTAGCGATGAAACCAGATGTGTTACTATTGGATGAGCCAACATCTGCCCTGGATCCTGAACTAGTAGGAGAAGTTGAAAAATCTATTGCAGATGCAGCCAAGGCTGGTCAGACCATGATTCTAGTTAGTCATGATATGTCCTTTGTCTCTCAAGTGGCAGACAAGGTACTCTTTTTGGATAAAGGACACATCATTGAAATGGGAACTCCCGAAGAAATAATGAGCCACCCTAAAGAAGAACGCACAAAAGAATTTTTTGCCAGTTACAAACGGACATATATTTGATATAATAAAAAAGAAGCCCAGTTCTTGCTAGCTGGGTTTATTTCAAGCATTTTATGTTAAGTAAAAGTTAATTTGATGGGGAGAATGACATGTTATTTCGAGTTTTTATACTTTATTTAGAGAGTTTACTGATTACAGCGCTACTGGTAGGGAGTTTTTTAGGATTATGGATTGGTCTTCGCGCTGTCCGGCGTGTTGATAAAACGGTCAGAGATCGACAAGTTCATCTGTATGACATGTTGCTAATCGCAGTGATGACAATTCCGATTTTATCTTTTGCTATGATGGGGATTTTACTTGTCTTAAAAGCATAATTCTTGAAAAAAAGCTCTACTAACGTTAGAATAACAGTGATTACAATAAAGGAAGTGATGATATGTACGATACAATTATTATTGGATCAGGACCAGCGGGGATGACAGCAGCTTTATATGCTGCTAGAAGTAACCTCAAAGTTGCTCTTTTGGAGAGAGGCATTCCAGGCGGGCAAATGAATAATACCTCAGATATCGAAAATTATCCTGGATATGCTAATATTAGTGGTCCAGAACTAGCAGAAAAAATGTTTGAACCGCTCGAAAAATTGGAAGTAGAGCATTTGTTTGGCTATGTTAAAAAGATTGAAGATCATGGAAATGTGAAAAAAGTATTCACAGAAGATGAAGTTTTTGAAACAAAGACTGTTATCATTGCTTCGGGAGCTTTCCACCGCCATCTTGGCGTATTAGGAGAAGAAGAGCTCAACAGTCGTGGTGTTTCCTACTGTGCAGTTTGTGATGGTGCCTTTTTCCGTGATGAAGATTTGTTAGTAGTCGGTGGAGGCGACTCTGCAGTGGAAGAAGCTGTATTTTTGACTCGTTTTGCAAAAACGGTGACGATTATTCATCGGCGCGATGAACTCCGTGCACAAAAAGTGCTTCAAGATCGTGCATTTGCCAATGAAAAAATCCGCTTTATTTGGGGTTCAGTTGTGAAGGAAATCAAAGGAGACAAGCGTGTTAGCAGCGTTATAGTAGAAAATGTCAAAACAGGTGAAATATCTGAACATGAATTTGGCGGTGTCTTCATCTATGTTGGATTAGAGCCAGTCAGTGAGTTTGTCAAAGATTTGGGCATTACCAATGAAGCTGGCTGGATTGTGACTGACAATCATATGAAAACGGCTATTTCTGGCATCTATGCCATTGGTGATGTTCGAGAAAAGAACCTTCGTCAAGTAACGACAGCTGTTGGTGACGGAGCAATCGCAGGACAAGAAGTTTATAAATATATTACAGAGAATTTTTAAGACTGGGTTCATATCCAGTCTTTTCTGATTAGCAAAAACACATCAATGCACTGATGGAGTGATAATAAGAGTGCTTCTTTGGACTTGTTCAATTCTCCTGCCTTCATAAATGACTAGTGAAATTATCAGAATTGTGGTACAATAGAAAAGTTCACGTAAAAAGGAGACTTGTATGAGTGATAAACATTCTGAAAAAAATCAAAACAAGATGGAACGTGGTTTGCAAAATCGCCATGTGCAAATTATAGCTATCGCTGGGACTATTGGGACGGGTCTCTTTTTGGGAGCTGGACGTTCGATTAGTCTGACAGGACCGTCTATTATCCTCATTTATATGTTGACAGGTGTCTTTATGTATTTGATGATGAGGGCGATTGGAGAAATGCTGTACTATGATCCAGACCAGCATACATTTATCAATTTCATCACAAAATATCTTGGTAATGGCTGGGGTTATTTTTCTGGCTGGTCGTATTGGATCTCCTTCATTTTTATTGGTATGGCAGAAATCACGGCAGTTGCGCAATATGTCCAATTTTGGTTCCCAACTTGGCCGGCTTGGTTGATTCAAATTGTCTTCCTTGCTATTTTGAGCATGGTCAATCTGATTGCGGTACGAGTCTTTGGCGAGGTTGAATTTTGGTTTGCCATGGTTAAGATTGTAGCGATTATTGCTTTGATTGTGACAGCTATTTTTATGGTGTTGACAGGCTTTAAAACCCCAAATGGTGTAGCCAGTTTAAGTAATATCAGTCAAAATTTCCAACTTTTCCCCAATGGCTTTATGAGTTTTGTCATGGGTTTTCAAATGGTTTTCTTTGCTTATCAGGCGATTGAATTTATTGGAATTACGACTTCAGAAACAGCCAATCCTCGTCAAGTATTGCCTAAAGCAATAAAGGAAATTCCTTTACGAATTGTCTTGTTCTATGGTGGCTCACTTTTGGCAATTATGGCGATCATCCCGTGGAGAGATTTAGCAACAACAGACTCTCCTTTTGTTATCGTATTTAAGTTAGCAGGGCTTAAATGGGCGGCGGCTTTGATTAATTTTGTGGTACTGACCTCAGCCGCTTCGGCCTTGAACTCTACTTTGTATTCGACAGGACGCCATTTGTATCAAATTGCTCATGACTCGCCAAACCGTTTTCTGAATGGAATTGGTGCTGGCAAATTATCCAGACAGAACGTTCCGAAAAATGCTATTTTGACATCGGCGGTAGTGATTGCATTGGCTGCTTTTATTAAGGTTTTACCGGGAGTGTCAGATTCCTTTGTTTTGATTACAGCCTCTTCATCAGGTGTTTACATTGCTATCTACGCCCTCACTATGATTGCTCACTTGAAATACAGAAAATCAAAAGAATTTATGGCAGATGGTTATCTAATGCCAGCTTACAAATTTCTCAACCCACTCACCTTACTCTTCTTTGCTTTTGTATTTGTCACGCTCTTTTTACAAAAGTCAACTGTTGTGGGTGCTATCGGATCAGCCATCTGGATAGTTGGATTTGGAATGTACAGCCAATGGAAGTTTAAATCAAAATAAATATGTAATAAAGCTAAGAAAAATGATACGATGTTTTCAAGTTGTTTCAAGACTTTCTTAGCTTTTTATATTGGTAATGAGATTGTCAACAGGGAGAAGTTTCTGATGAAAAAAGTAATGGATAAACATTCTAATATATAATCAAACACAATCTTATAATCACTAAAAGTTAAAAATAATTGTTTTTGCCATTCAAAGATTGACAAGATTTCCGCTTGCTCTTTTTATTTGTGGTATAATAAGTGAAAATATATCTTACAAGGAGTCATTATGTACCCAGATGATAGTTTAACTTTGCATACAGATTTGTACCAAATCAACATGATGCAAGTTTATTTTAGAAAAAATATTCACAATAAACGAGCAGTTTTTGAAGTATACTTCCGCAAAGAGCCTTTTCACAGTGGTTATTCTGTTTTTGCAGGCTTGGAACGGATGATCCATTATTTAAATCATTTGACATTTTCAGGAAGTGATATTGCCTATCTTCGTTCTCTTGGCTATGATGAAGAATTTCTAGCTTATCTAGCCAATTTAAAATTGGAATTAACAGTACGCTCCGCACAAGAGGGCGACTTGGTCTTTGCCAATGAGCCAATTGTTCAAGTAGAAGGCCCACTTGCCCAATGCCAATTAGTGGAGACAGCGTTATTAAATATTGTCAACTATCAAACTTTGGTAGCGACAAAAGCAGCCCGGATTCGCTCAGTCATTGAAGATGAGCCTTTAATGGAGTTTGGTACCCGCCGAGCACAAGAAATGGATGCAGCTATTTGGGGGACTCGTGCGGCAGTTATTGGTGGAGCAAATGGAACCAGTAATGTGCGTGCTGGAAAACTTTTTGATATTCCAGTCTTGGGAACGCATGCTCATGCGCTCGTTCAAGTCTATGGTAATGATTATGAAGCTTTCAAAGCATATGCTGAAACGCACCATGACTGTGTTTTCTTAGTGGATACCTATGATACGTTTCGTCTGGGGGTGCCAGCAGCTATTCGTGTGGCACGTGAAATGGGAGACAAAATCAATTTCCTCGGTGTACGGATTGACTCAGGTGACTTGGCTTATATTTCTAAAAAAGTCCGGCAGCAACTGGATGAAGCTGGATTCCCAAATTCGAAAATCTATGCATCAAACGACTTGGATGAAAATACAATTCTCAACTTGAAAATGCAGAAAGCCAAAATTGATGTTTGGGGCGTCGGAACGAAGCTCATCACTGCTTACGACCAGCCAGCGCTGGGAGCAGTTTACAAGATTGTGGCTATTGAAGATGAAAATGGCAATTTGCGCAATACAATCAAGCTCTCTAATAATGTGGAAAAAGTATCAACACCAGGTAAAAAACAAGTTTGGCGCATTACTAGCCGTGCAAAAGGGAAATCAGAAGGAGATTACATCACTTATGACGGTGTAGATGTCAATGCGATAACAGCATTAGAAATGTTCCATCCGACTTACACTTACATTAATAAAACTGTGACAAATTTTGATGCAGTACCTCTGTTGGTAGACATTTTTAAACAAGGTCAACTTGTGTACCAATTGCCAAACTTAACAGAAATCCAAACATATGCTCGCAAAGAGTTTGATAAGTTGTGGGATGAATACAAACGGGTTCTCAATCCACAAGATTATCCTGTGGATTTGGCACGTGATGTATGGCAAGATAAGGTGGATTTGATTGATCAAATGCGCAAAAAAGCAAGCCAAATGGGAGAAACAAAATGACCTTACAGGAAATAATTATCCAGCAATTAGGTGTGAAACCTGTCATTGATCCACAAGAAGAAATCCGTAAGTCTATTGATTTTTTAAAGGCTTATCTAAAAAAACATTCCTTTTTGAAGTCCTATGTGTTAGGAATTTCAGGTGGACAGGATTCAACATTGGCAGGACGTTTAGCACAATTGGCCATAGAAGAAATGCGAGCTGAGACTGGCGATAATAACTATCAATTTATCGCAGTGCGTTTACCATATGGAGTACAGGCTGACGAAGCTGATGCCCAAAGAGCGCTCGCTTTTATCCAACCAGATGTCAGCCTTGTAGTAAATATCAAGGAATCCGCAGATGCGATGACAGCTGCTGTGGGAGCAACTGGTGCTAAGGTTTCAGACTTCAATAAAGGTAATATCAAAGCGAGGAGTCGTATGATTGCGCAGTATGCTTTAGCTGGCTCCTATAATGGGGCGGTTATTGGAACGGATCATGCTGCAGAAAATGTGACAGCTTTCTTTACGAAATTTGGTGATGGTGGTGCAGACATTCTACCACTTTATCGTCTCAATAAACGTCAAGGGAAACAGCTATTGGCTGCCTTGGGTGCGGACCTCATTCTCTATGAGAAAGTGCCGACAGCAGACCTGGAAGAAGAAAAACCAGGGATTGCAGATGAGGTTGCTCTCGGTGTTACTTACAATGAAATTGATGATTATCTGGAAGGCAAAACTGTATCAGAAGAAGCACAGGCGACTATTGAATCTTGGTGGAAAAAAGGTGAGCACAAACGTCATTTGCCAATTACCATCTTCGATAATTTTTGGAAATAAGCAGAAGAATTGTTCTAACTTACGTTTTTTAAATCCGTAGGTTATTAAAATCAGACGTAGAGCAAAAAAGTTAGGTGCGCCTAACTTTTTATTTGAAGAATTTTAAAAATAAGCTATAATAGTGTGTAGAATTAGAAGGAGGTATCTATGAATTCATTAGATCAACAATTTACAGATAAATTATATGCTAATTATGAAGCAAATGTGAAATATGCTGCAATTGAAAATGCAGTCAGTCACAATGGCTTATTAACTTCACTGGAAAAACGCAATAGCGCTGCTGAAAACAATCCTGTATTTTCAATTGATTTGACCAAAGATAAGGTCAGCAATCAAAAAGCTTCTGGTCGCTGCTGGATGTTTGCAGCGCTCAATACATTTCGCCACAAAATGATTGCGGGCTTTCAATTAGAAGAATTTGAATTGTCACAAGCCCATACATTCTTCTGGGATAAATATGAAAAATCGAACTGGTTCTTGGAGCAAGTATTAGCAACTGCAGACCAAGAATTAACCAGTCGCAAGGTCAAATTCTTACTTGATACACCTCAACAAGACGGTGGTCAATGGGATATGGTTGTGGTACTTTTTGAAAAATATGGTGTGGTGCCAAAATCTGTTTATCCAGAATCTATTTCATCAAGTAACAGTCGTGAGCTTAATCAATATCTCAACAAATTACTCCGCCAGGATGCACAAATTTTACGTGACTTGGTTACTAGCGGAGCTGATGCAGCAGCTGCTCAAGCAAAGAAAGAAGAACTTTTGCAAGAAATTTTTAATTTCTTGGCAATGACCCTTGGACTCCCTCCTCGTACTTTTGATTTTGCTTATCGTGATAAAGACAATAACTTCCATAGTGAAAGTGGATTGACACCACAAGCATTTTACAAGAAATATGTGGATATTAAGCTAGATGACTATGTATCCATCATCAATGCCCCAACAGCTGACAAACCTTATGGCAAATCTTACACTGTCGAGATGTTAGGAAATGTCGTAGGAGCACGTGACGTCCGCTATTTGAATGTCGATATGAATCGTTTGAAAGAACTGGCCATTGCTCAAATGCAAGCAGGAGAAACGGTTTGGTTTGGCTCTGATGTGGGTCAATCTAGCAATCGCAAGGCTGGTGTGATGGTGAATGATATGTATGATTTTACTTCCAGCATGGATATTCATTTGACACAAGACAAGGCAGGGCGCTTGGATTACAGTGAAAGTCTCATGACTCATGCTATGGTCTTGACAGGTGTTGACTTGGACGAAAATGGCAAATCGACAAAATGGAAAGTGGAAAATTCTTGGGGTGATAAAGTTGGGAACAAAGGCTATTTTGTTGCTAGCGATGACTGGATGGACGAATACACTTATCAAATCGTTGTCCGCAAAGAATTTTTAACAACTGAAGAACTAGCAGCCTATGAAGCAGAGCCAAAAGTGCTTGCTCCGTGGGATCCAATGGGAGCTCTGGCTAGCAAATAAGAATAAAAAGAAGTAGGATAAATTTTTAAGCTTGCTTTAAAAGACTCTGTAAGAGAATGAAATAGAAAAACACGAGCAATCAAGACCAGTAAGCAACTGGATAAATTGTTCGTGTTTTTTAATTTTTACAAAACTCTGATTTAAAGATGTTATCTTCTAAACTGCTTGGCTTTCAGAAACTTCTTCGTTATTGATTTCGTGAAGGAGGAGTTTCCGAATTTCTACTGTTATTAGGAGAATTTGTAGACGTGGAAGCACTGGGTTCCGTACTTGATGAAGAACTGCTTGATGAAGAACTACTTGATGACTCTTGAGTGGAGCTTTCTTGACTATTTGAAGATGTAGACGATTCTTCTAAGCTAGAACTTGAAGTAGAATTATAATAATTTTGTTGATATCTATTAGTTGCATTGGCTAAAAAGACATAACTTCCGCTACGATAGAGACCGCTAGGCATCTCCCAGTCTTCTGTCCCACTTTCAGACAAGTAAGACATCATAGCACGGTAAACATCTGTTGCAACTTTCACACCGTCATCCAGAACAGGAGTGAGACGATTGGTGTAACCTGTCCACACTGCCATTGAATATTTCTGTGTATAACCAACAAATAGTTCATCTGGAGTCACAACACTTGAACCACCATAAGGTTTTGTTAGTTTCGCCAATTCATCATCAGAATAATTGGAAGTCCCTGTCTTACCGGCTTGGTAGACACCTGATATAGCTGCGTTGGTTCCTGTACCTGAAGTGAGAACTGTTTTCAGCATATTTGTCATCATGTACGCAGTTGTTTCTTTCATTGCTGTTGTGCCTTGATTAGCGAAGTTTTTTGAAGTTCCGTCACTAAAGACAACACGGCTGACGTATTGAGGTTTATAATAAGTTCCTCCATTTGCAAAAGCAGCATAGGCAGCAGCCATTTTTTCACTGCTGGCACCATATTTCTTATCTGATTTTGTGGTATTACTTGAAATGGCATTTGCATAGACCATATCTGGATAATCAATGCCAAGTCCATTAAGGAATTTCTTTGATTTGCTGAGACCAACAGCTTCTAATGTTTTGACAGCTGGGACGTTCCGAGATTCCTGAAGTGCATACTGAATGGTGATGTTTCCGAAATACCGCATATCCCAGTTGTAAACCGGAGTAGTTGTTCCAGGATAATGATAAGGGGTATCGCTAATATAAGCAGCTGTCGAAGTGTAAATTCCGTTTTCAATGGCTGGAGCATAATCGGTGATTGGTTTCATGGTTGAACCCCAGTCACGATTGGTTTCAACGGCTTGATTGGTACCAAAAGAAACATTTGAAGTTTGATTTCGAGCTCCTAGTTGAGCAATCACCTTGCCATTTGTAACATCCATAATCGTAGAAGCTACTTGCAGTTCATTATCTGGATAGGCAACATATTCATTGCTATTATAAATGTTCCAAAGGCGTTCTTGAACAGCTCTATTGACGTTAGTATAGACTTCCATTCCTGTCGTCAGCAAGTTATAGCCAGTTTCTTGCTGAACTTGCTCAATTACTTGTTTTAAGTAATTGTCCATGTAAGCCGGATAAGAAGCAGAATTTTTTAAGCTTTGCAGACCATCGGTAATAGGGGTGTTGACTGCCTTTTCGTATTGCTCAGCAGAGATGTATTTGAGTTTATACATTTCTGATAAGACAAGATTCCGACGATTTTTAGCAGCCTCTGGTTGTGTATAGGGATCGTATTGATTTGGTGCTTGAGGCATCCCTGCCAATAAAGCAGTTTGAGCCAAGCTCAAATCTTTCAAATCTTTGCCGTAATAACTTTTAGCAGCTGTTTGCATACCGTAGTTACCATTTGACATATAGACCTTGTTTACATAATAAGTAATGATTTCTTGCTTAGTGGCTTTGCGCTCCAGCTGGACTGCTAACCAGGCTTCTTGGATTTTACGTGATAGCGTTTGATCGGCAGTTGAGGTAGAGAAATAAGTCAATTTAATCAACTGTTGTGTCAGAGTGGAGCCGCCTTGCCGATTTCCTTTGCGCAAGTTATTTAAAAAAGCACCTAAAATACGAACAGAATCCACACCACGATGGTTGAAGAAACGGTGATCTTCAATTGCAACGATAGCTTGAACTAAACCAGTTGGAATATTACTTGTTGCTGCGTTTACTCTTTTTTCAGAGCCTAAGTCAGCAATAAGATTGTTTTCACTATCATAGATTTTACTGGAAGTTGTAGCAACTAGTTTCTTTTCTGACAAGGCGGGCGCCTTGTGAACTTGATAGAGAAAGATTCCTCCGCCAGCAACAACTCCTAGAAGAAATAACGAGATGAGACCGATAGCAGCATATTTAGCAGCTGTCAGTAAAGATTGCTTATTCATTTATTTTACCACCTAGTAAGTTTTGTTGAATGATTTCAAGATACGGAATGCTAGGAAGTCCATTCTGTGAAATAGAATATCCATGTTGTTGAATGTAATCAAGTGGCATGGATTTTGTCCCTTTGTCAATCTTGAAGAAGTTAATCAGATAAGGAGCAGGAAGCAAATACGTCAGTTTTAAGGCTGAAAAGTGCAATAAAACGAAACAAATTCCTCCTTGTTTGACGACTTGTTCCATGTGTTCGATTTGATGCGCATGAAAATTTTTCATAGGCATAGAAGCCTTTTGACGAGTTTCTTTTGCTTCAAAATCTATGTAACGCCCCTGATAGACACCAGAATAGTCTGTTGTAGAGGCTTGTCGAAAGTAGGCTTCTACAATTTTTGCCCGACTACGCCTAGGATAATCCACTTTTACGATTTGAATAGGTGTCGGTTTTTTGTGAATGACCGCCAACCCATGACTAAGATAATAATCATTTGTTTCATTGATCATTTTTTCAAAAGACATTCCTCTATTGGCAAAATCAACTGATTTCTTTTTAGGAAATTTCAATGAGTTGCGCGAGGAAACTTTATGTGGATAGTTGACCATATATCTCCTTATTGGTACAATAACATCACTCTATTATAACATAAAAAAGGAAATAAAGGGATAATTTAAGTGGTTAGCATATTAGTAGTAGGCTATCGAAATTTTGATCTGGGAATTTTTGATGAAAAAGATCCTCGAATCAAGATTATTAAAAAAGTGATTCAACGTGATTTGACTCGATTATTGGAACAAGGAGTGGAATGGCTGATTTTCACTGGAAATTTAGGCTTTGAAGTTTGGGTACTAGAAGTTGCAAAAGAATTACAGCAAAACTACGATTTTCAAATGGCAACAATTTTCACTTTTGAGAATCAGGGGGAAAATTGGAATGAAGTCAATCAAGAAAAATTAAACCATTTCAAACAGGTGGACTTTGTAAAATATGCTTATCCGCATTATGAAAACCCGAGTCAATTTCGTGACTACAACCATTTTCTACTCAACAATACAGATGGTGCCTATATTTTTTACGATGAAGAAAATGAGACGAATTTGAAATATCTTTATCAAATGATGAAAAGTCAAGAACAATATTTTATCAAAAAATTAACATTTGATGACTTGAACGAAGTCGCAGAAAATTTTTCCGAAAATTAGATGTTTAATCTTGATTTTTGCGGTTCATTTTTTATATAATTAAAGTAATGAACGAGAATGGAGAGAGAAATGGCAAGTATTATTTACACACCAAAAGATATTTTTGATCAAGATTTTAAAGTTGGCGTCCGAGGTTATAGTAAAGTAGAAGTAGATGAATTTTTAGACGATGTCATTAAAGATTACGAAACGTATGCTGCTTTGGTGAAAGAACTGCGTGAAGAAAATACTCGTTTAAAGGCTGAACTCGCTAAAAAGTCAACTGAGTCGGCAACTTCACCTTTAACACAGTCTATCATGGAAACTCCTCAGACGGCTTCTGCTACGTTGACAAATTTTGATATTTTAAAGCGTTTAAATCGTTTGGAAAAAGAAGTATTTGGCAAGCAAATCTTAAATAACGAAATTTAATAAGTAATGTGCAATTTTTGGATAATCGCGTGAAGAGTCGTCTTTTCATGAGGAAAGTCCATGCTAGCACGGGCTGTGATGCCCGTAGTGTTTGTGCTAGGTGAAACAATAAGCCTAGGGACGAGAAATCGTTACGGCGGACGAAACAGCTACGTCTCTGGATATGCTGGAATAGTCCTGAAAGTGCCACAGTGACGTAGTTTTTGCGGAAACGCAAAAAGTGGAACGCGGTAAACCCCTCAAGCTAGCAACCCAAACTTTGGTCGGGGCACGGAATGCGTGGAAACGAACACAGCATTCTGACTGGAAACAGTAGACAGATGATTATCGAAGGAAATGATACCTAGTTATTTCTGGAACAAAACATGGCTTATAGAAAGTTGCATATAGGTTTAGCTAGCGTATTATGCTAGCTTTTATTTTGAGAGGGTAAATGAAAACAAAATTTAAGTTGATTGCGACTGCTGCGGCTGGTTTAGAGGCTGTAGTTGGTCGTGAAATCAGAAATCTTGGCTTAGAATGTCAAGTGGAAAATGGACGTGTTCGATTTGAAGGAACTGTCGAGACCATTATTGAAACCAATCTCTGGTTGCGTGCGGCAGACCGTATTAAAATTGTTGTTGGCAACTTTCCAGCTAAGACTTTTGAGGAATTATTTCAGGGGATTTTTGCTTTAGATTGGGAAAACTACCTGCCACTTGGAGCAAAATTTCCAATTGCTAAGGCAAAATGTGTCAAATCAAAACTCCACAATGAACCAAGTGTGCAAGCTATTTCTAAAAAAGCAGTAGTCAAAAAGTTGCAAAAGCACTATGCTCGACCAGAGGGTGTCCCCCTAATGGAAAATGGAGCTGAGTTTAAAATTGAAGTTTCTATCTTGAAAGATGTAGCGACTGTTTTGATTGACACGACAGGCTCTAGCCTTTTTAAACGTGGCTATCGGACTGAAAAAGGTGGCGCGCCCATTAAAGAAAATATGGCGGCTGCAATTTTGCTCTTATCCAATTGGTATCCAGATAAGCCTCTGATTGATCCGACTTGTGGTTCAGGAACTTTTTGTATTGAAGCAGCTATGATTGGCATGAATATGGCGCCGGGGCTTCATCGCCATTTTGCATTTGAAGAATGGAATTGGGTTGACTCAGACTTGGTTGGGTGTGTTCGCGCTAGAGCTTTAGGGCAGATTAAGCAAGATATTCAGTTGGATATTTTAGGAACTGATATTGATGCGCGGATGGTAGAGATTGCCAAGCGAAATGCTGAAGAAGCAGGTGTTTCTGAGCAGATTGTTTTTAAGCAAATGCGTTTGCAAGATTTGCACACCAACAAGATAAATGGTGTCATTATTTCCAATCCACCCTATGGAGAGCGATTGTTGAATGATGATGCTGTGACCAAACTTTATCAAGAAATGGGACAGACTTTTGCACTACTAAAGACGTGGAGTAAATTTATCTTAACTAGTGATGAAACATTTGAAACAAAATTTGGTAGTCAAGCCGATAAAAAACGTAAACTCTATAACGGGACTTTAAAAGTAGATTTATATCAATATTTTGGCCAGAGAGTTAAGCGCCGGATAGATTAGAAAGGATTTGCCGTGAGTAAAGACGAAAAATATTTGTCAGAACAAGAAGAATCAATTCTTGATTTTGAAACAGCTAAAGAAATGACAATTGGTCAGGCTGCTCGAAAAAGCGAAGAGCTTGAAGCAGGGGTGACGGAAGAGGATAATGTGCTGGATAAATACATTAAACAACACCGTCAAGAAATTGAAGCTGGAAAATTTTCGGCTCAATCTACAGAGACAGCGTCTGAAGTAGAGGGACAGGAACAACTGAGTCAGTTAGATTTGGCAGAATTTATCCGAGAGATGCACGAGGGTGTTCAAGAGGAAGAAGTCTTAGAAGCTGCGGATGTAGCGTCTGAGGAGTCTGCCTTTGATGAAACGGTCGCTGCACTTGCAGCCAGCGAAGCAGAGCCGCAAGAAACTTTGGGAAAAAACAGCACACAGATTTCGGAGGAATCAGAGGCTGAGACGAAAGTAATGGAAGCAATTCAGCCTGAAATGGATAACATTCCTGTGAGCTCAACTGAGACAATGGAAAGTTTTTCAACTTTTACAGTATCTGATGAAGAAATGGAAACAGGGAACGTTCCATTTTATAAAAATAAGAAAGTCCTGTATTCTGCAGCAAGTGTAGCTTTACTGGCTTTAATCGGTGGGACTGTTTATCTGTCTTTGAATAGAAAGCAAGCAAAACCAGTTACAAATTCAACGAGCCAAACAAGTAAATCTTCTACTACTTCTAGCTCTGAAAATAAGGATTTGAAGGCTTTCAACAGTCTTTATGATTCATTCTTTACGGATGCAAATAAATTAGCGTTGAAAAATAGTAGTTTTGGCAATGTAGATAAATTGAAAGCAGCATTAGAAAAGTTAAAGAATACAAAGGAATACAATGTTGCTAAGGGAAAATACGACAGCTTGCTCAAACAAGTTGAAGCTGTAAAAACTGTGAATGCACAGTTTACCTCAGTGGCAATCACAGACGGCGTTTTAGATACTAAGGCAAAGATTAAAAATGATGCTAAATTCACAGATATTACAACAGGAAATACAGATTTGGATAAAGTCTTGAAAGCTGCTATCAGTCTAGGAAAGAGCCAGCAATCAGCGATTTCTGCTCCTAAATCTGAGACCGCCACTACACCGTCTCAAAGTCCGGCACAAACCCAAACGCCGAAAACTGAGGCACCAGCAGCTACTCCAGCCACACCAGCTTCTGGTCCAACTTTACAGCGACATTTAAGTCGAGTCCCGTACGACCAAGCAAAAATCAATGATTCTAGTAATCCTTCTTGGAATTTCAATCCTGGTGTATTAGAGAAAATCTTAGCAACCTCACGGGAACGTGGTTATTTCACGGGAGATAATTATATTCTTGAACGTGTGAATATTATCAACGGAAATGGTTATTACAATCTATTTAGAACAGACGGCACGTATCTCTTTAGTATCAACTGTAAAACTGGCTATTTTGTAGGAAATGGCGCGGGTTATGCAGATGCTTTAGATTATTAGGAAACGTTTTCAAGCAAATTATTAGACTCTAAAAACCTTATACGCTATAATAAAACGTATAAGGTTTTTATTTATAATTAAACTATTTTTGGAGGTAATCCTTATGTCACTTATTGGTAAAGAAATTGTCGAGTTTACAGCAGATGCTTATCATGCTGGAAATGGGAAGTTTATCACAGTTTCTAGCGAAGATTTAAAAGGTCATTGGAGCGTTGTTTGCTTCTATCCTGCTGATTTTTCATTTGTTTGCCCGACTGAGTTGGAAGATTTGCAAGAGCAGTATGCAGCTCTTAAAAAGTTAGGTGTAGAAGTATATTCTGTTTCAACAGATACCCATTTTACACACAAAGCTTGGCATGATCATTCAGATGCCATCGGAAAACTTGAATACATCATGATTGGCGATCCATCTCATACCATTTCACTTGGTTTTGATGTGTTAGATGAAAGTGGATTGTCTCAACGTGGTACTTTTATCATTGACCCAGATGGAGTTGTACAAGCACTTGAAATCAATGCAGACGGTGTTGGGCGTGATGCTTCTGTCTTGATTGACAAAATCCATGCTGCACAATATGTTCGGAGTCATCCAGGTGAAGTTTGCCCGGCTAAATGGAAAGAAGGAATTGAAACACTTACACCAAGTCTTGATTTAGTTGGTAAAATTTAAGGAGGCTTCTTATGGCTTTAGATGAAACAATTAAAGCGCAACTTAAGCAGTATTTGGAGCTTCTAGAATCTGATGTTGTGTTTCAGGCTTCTTTAGGTCAAGATGAGCGTTCTGAGCAGGTACGAGCTTTTTTAGAGGAAATCGTAGCGATGTCTCCACGTTTATCACTGGAAAATACAGAAACTAATCGCCAACCAAGTTTTACTGTTACACAAGTTGGTCAAGCAGGGCGTGTGCAGTTTGCAGGACTTCCCTTGGGACATGAATTTACATCTTTTGTGCTTGCTTTGCTACAAGTCTCTGGTCGCGCACCCAAAGTAGAAGATGCTGTTATAAACCGAATTCAGGCTATCCAATCCCCGCTTCATTTTGAAACTTATGTCAGCTTAACCTGTCATAATTGTCCAGACGTTGTGCAAGCTCTTAATGTGATGGCTATTTTGAATCCTAATATCAGCCATACAATGGTTGAAGGAGGCATGTTTAGACAAGAAGTTGAAGATAAAAAGATCATGGCTGTTCCAACGGTTTTCCTAAATGGTGAAGAATTTGCGAATGGTCGTATGACAGTTGAGCAACTGCTTGATAAGATTTCTGGACCTGCTTCAAGTGAGGAATTTGACAATAAAGAACCATTTGATGTGTTGGTTGTTGGAGGCGGACCTGCAGGGAGCAGTGCAGCGATTTATGCCGCTCGTAAAGGCATTCGTACTGGTATGGTCGTTGAAACTTTTGGTGGACAGGTGATGGAGACCGTTGGTATTGAAAATATGATTGGGACTCCTTATACAGAAGGACCTAAGCTGATGGCGCAAGTGGAAGAACATGCCAAAAAATATCCAATTGATATCATGAAGAATCAACGTGTTAAAAACATCGAGAAAAAGGATTTGATTGAAGTGGAACTTGAAAATGGAGCTGTTCTGAAAGCGAAAACGGCAGTTCTTTCTGTTGGTGCTCGCTGGCGAAATGTCAATGTTCCTGGTGAAGAAGAATTCCGAACCAAAGGTGTAACTAATTGTCCACATTGTGACGGTCCTATTTTCACAGGTAAAAAAGTGGCTGTTATCGGTGGAGGTAATTCTGGAATTGAAGCAGCAATTGACTTAGCTGGTCTGGCAGAGCATGTTTATGTATTAGAATTTCTACCAACTTTGAAAGCTGATCAAGTGTTGCAAGACCGCGTGCATCAACTTGAAAACGTGACGGTTCTAACCAATGTAGCAACAAAAGAAATTCATGGTTCCGATCAAGTTGAAGCTATTACTTATCTCGATCGTGCGAATAATGAAGAACATAAAATTGAGCTCAGTGGTGTCTTTGTTCAAATCGGTCTTTTGCCAAATACAGATTGGCTTAAGAATAGCTCAGTGGCTTTAAATGAGCGTGGTGAAATCATTGTTGACAAACATGGTGCAACAAATGTGCCAGGAATTTTTGCAGCAGGTGATTGTACAGATAGCGCTTATAAACAAATCATTATTTCAATGGGTTCAGGAGCGACGGCAGCTTTGGGAGCATTTGATTATTTGATTCGTCAATAAAAAAGAAAACGAGCAGGAGAATTTGCATTTCCTGTCCGTTTTTTTATTTTATACAAGATGCCGCTCAAAAGGATCGTCAGAGATCCCTTGAGCTAAAATTAACTTGCACCATTCTTTGGCAGAAAAGAGACTGTGGTCTTTGTAATTTCCACAGGATTCAATGCTTGTTCCGGGAACATCAGTCCAGGTGGTTTCTCCAGCAATTTCCTCTAAAGAGGCTTTTATGACTTTGGCAATTTCGGTTGTACTATGTCGTCCCCACATAATCATGTGAAAGCCAGTACGACAGCCAAAAGGTGAGCAGTCAATCATACCGTCAATCCGAGTGCGGATGAGCTTTGCTAGGAGATGCTCAATTGTGTGTAGTCCAGCGGTTGGGATAGAATCCTCGTTAGGTTGAACCAGACGAATATCAAAATTCGAGATAACGTCACCTTTTGGACCGATTTCTTCGCCAATCAAACGTACATAAGGGGCTTTGACAATCGTGTGGTCTAACTCAAAACTTTCAACAATGACTTCTTTGACCATAAAATAGAACTCCTTTTGCTTTTACTAAATTATAGCATATTTTACCTTAATAAAGAAAAATTTATTTTTTTAAGAAACCTTGGCTGAGAGAAGGGCGAATAAAATAATATGTGAAAATGTTCACTTTCGATAATAATTTAGTTTGTGAAAAATGGATTTTTATGATAAAATAATTAAGAATTTTACAATTCAATATCAATAATTTGAGGTAAAAACATGGAAATGATTTTTGCAGGTGTTTTTGCCGTCGTCATTGGTTTAGTCATTGGATATGTAAGTATCTCAGCTCGCATGAAATCAGCGAAAGAAGCTGCGGAACTTACTCTTTTAAATGCTGAACAAGAAGCAACTAATTTACGTGGACAAGCTGAGCGTGAAGCGGATTTGTTACTAAAAGAAGTGAAGCGCGAAAGTAAATCCCTTAAAAAAGAAGCACTGTTAGAGGCAAAAGAAGAAGCCAGAAAATATCGAGAAGAAGTTGAGGCAGAATTTAAATCTGATCGTCAAGAATTGAAGCAACTGGAAAGTCGTTTGACAGAACGTGCGACAAGTCTTGATCGTAAAGATGACAATTTGACCAACAAAGAAAGAACGCTCGATCAGAAAGAACAAAGTATTTCTGACAGAACAAAAAACCTTGAGGCGCGTGAAAACAAACTGACAGAGTTGGAGCAACACAAAGAAGCAGAATTAGAACGTGTTGCCGCACTCTCACAAACAGAAGCCCGAGATATTATTCTCACTCAGACTGAAGATAAGTTATCGAAGGAAATTGCAACACGGATTCGTGAAGCAGAGCAAGATGTCAAAGAACGTTCTGATAAAATAGCGAAGGATATTTTAGTCCAAGCCATGCAACGAATTGCAGGTGACTACGTTGCTGAGCAAACCAATTCAACTGTTCATCTGCCAGATGATACGATGAAGGGGCGGATTATTGGACGGGAAGGTCGGAATATTCGGACCTTTGAAAGTTTGACAGGTATTGATGTCATTATTGATGATACACCAGAAGTGGTGACCCTATCTGGATTCGATCCAATTCGTCGTGAGATTGCTCGTATGACAATGGAAGGACTATTGAAAGATGGTCGCATCCATCCAGCTCGTATTGAAGAATTGGTAGAGAAGAATCGTCTGGAAATTGATCATAAGATTCGTGAGTATGGTGAAGCAGCGGCTTATGAAATCGGTGCACCAAATTTGCATCCCGATTTAATGAAGATTATGGGACGCTTGCAGTTCCGTACATCCTACGGTCAAAATGTACTGCGCCATTCTGTTGAAGTCGCGAAATTATCTGGTGTCATTGCAAGTGAACTTGGTGAAAATGCTGCCTTAGCTCGCCGTGCTGGTTTCCTTCACGACATTGGAAAAGCTATTGACCGTGAAGTGGAAGGTAGCCACGTGGAAATTGGAACAGAATTGGCTCGTAAGTATAAGGAGCATCCAATTGTGGTTAACACGATTGCCAGTCACCATGGTGATGTAGAAGCAGAAAGTGTCATTGCTGTTATCGTAGCTGCAGCAGATGCTCTCAGTGCTGCTCGACCAGGCGCACGCAGTGAATCTCTGGAAAGCTATATCAAACGTCTCCAAGATTTGGAAGAAATTGCCAATAGCTTTGAAGGCGTGAAAAATAGTTTTGCCTTACAAGCAGGTCGTGAAATCCGAATTATGGTTAATCCTGGTCAAATCAAGGATGATAAGGTCACGATTCTCGCTCATGATGTGCGTGAAAAGATTGAAAACAATCTGGAATATCCAGGTAATATCAAAGTTACCGTTATTCGTGAACTGCGCGCTGTGGATTACGCAAAATAGACACTGCTTAAAATGAATTGCGCATCTATGATATATAACTCTCTGTAAGCAAATGTGCTTGTATTGATTTTCAAAAACAGGCACATATCTATGAGAAAAAGCAGTTGAAAAAATACTGCTTTTTTGTTACACTAGTTAGAAAGATAATGAAGGAGATATGATGGCGGATCGTGGCTTGTTAATCGTTTTTTCTGGTCCCTCAGGTGTGGGAAAAGGAACGGTTCGACGTGAGATTTTTGAAAGCTCGGACAATCAGTTTCGATACTCTGTATCCATGACAACTCGTGCTCAGCGTCCCGGTGAAGTGGACGGGGTGGATTATTTTTTCCGTACGCGAGAAGAATTTGAGGAGTTGATTCGACAAGGTCAGATGTTGGAATATGCAGAGTATGTCGGTAATTACTATGGAACTCCTTTGAATTATGTGAATGAAACCTTAGATAAAGGAATTGATGTTTTCCTTGAGATTGAAGTTCAAGGGGCACTTCAAGTGAAGAAAAAAGTTCCAGATGCTGTTTTTATCTTTTTGACGCCACCTGATTTGGCAGAATTACAAGATCGTTTGGTGGGGCGCGGAACAGATAGTGCTGAGGTAATTGCTAGACGCATTGCTAAGGCAAGAGAAGAGATTGCTCTCATGCGCGAATATGACTATGCGATTGTCAATGATGAAGTTCCCTTAGCAGCAGAGCGCGTCAAACGTGTGATTGAAGCTGAACATTTTCGAGTGGAGCGTGTTATCGGTCACTATCAAGATATGCTATCAGAACAACTTTCAGTTAGATAAGAATTTAGAAATTAGGTAAAGAATTATGATGTTAAAACCTTCAATTGACACCTTACTTGATAAGGTACCTTCAAAATATTCCTTGGTGATTCTTGAAGCAAAACGTGCTCATGAATTGGAAGAGGGGGCTACTCCAACCCAAGAGTTTAAGTCTGTCAAATCAACACTTCGTGCTTTGGAAGAAATCGAATCTGGCAATGTTGGGATTCACCCAGATCCTGAAGGCAAGCGAGAAGCTGTTCGTCGTCGCCTTGAAGAAGAGCGACTTCGTAAAGAAGAAGAAGAGCGTAAAATTAAAGAACAAATTGCCAAGGAAAAAGAAGAGGGTGAAAAAATTTAAGGTTGGGTCAGCTCAATCTTATTTTTTCTTTTACTGAGAAATGCGAGGTGGTGAGAAAGTGCAGATTGCAAAAGTCATTGTGGATGTTCCTCTAATGCAGACAGATAAACCTTATAGTTATGTGGTGCCGAAAGAATTTTCGACGATGCTAGAAATTGGCATGCGTGTGCATGTGCCTTTTGGGAAAGCCAATCGCTTGATTCAAGGGATTGTCGTAGCGCTAGAAGAAGAAACGACGACAGAATTGAAAGAAATCGTGGAAGTATTGGACTTTACGCCAGTTTTAAATGAGGAGCAGCTGTGGCTGGCAGAAGAATTGAGAAAATCTGTTTTTTCTTACAAAATTTCAATTTTAAAAGCTATGTTGCCGAGGTTTCTAAACTCCAGTTATGATAAAATTCTCCATGCTCAACCCTCTTTGAATGAAGAAGATCGACTGCTCATTTTTGGCAATGTAGATCAGCAGCATTTCTCATCACTTGATAAAGAACTGCAAGCTAAGGTCATGCGTTTAACGCGGCAAGGAGCGATTCAGTTGGAATATCAGGCAACCGATCAAAAACATATCAAAACAGAAAAATGGTATCGGGTTGATCACGAGGTTTTAGGTCAATTGGTCATTCCCAATCGGGCGAAAAAAAAGCAAGTCCTACGGGAAGTTTTACAGGATCAGACTGGAATACACCTTTTAGCAGATTTGAAAGAGAACTTTTCACGGGAAGTTATTCATTATTTTATAGAGCAAGCAGCCTTACAAATCGTTGAAAAAGAGGTGAGTCGTTCTAAGGCTTATTTTGAGAATATTTCAGCGACGTCTGCATTGGTGTTAAATGAAGAGCAAAAAGGGGCTGTTCAAGCTATTATTCAGCAAATCGGGCACACGGGGAAGCCATTTCTACTAGAAGGAGTAACAGGGAGTGGCAAAACGGAAGTGTATTTGCAGGTTATTCAAGAAGCACTCAGCCGTGGTAAAACAGCTATTATGTTAGTTCCTGAAATCTCTTTGACACCGCAAGTTACTAATCGCTTTATTTCTCGGTTTGGAAAGAAAGTTGCTATTCTTCATTCGGGACTTTCTAATGGTGAGAAATATGATGAATGGCGCAAGGTTGAGCGAGGAGAAGCACAAGTTGTTGTTGGTGCGCGTTCTGCTATTTTTGCTCCATTAAAAAACATTGGCGCTATTATCATTGATGAGGAACATGAGGCGAGCTACAAACAAGACTCTAATCCGCGCTATCATGCACGAGATGTTGCCTTACTACGTGCAAAGTACAATCAAGCCGTTCTGGTACTAGGGTCGGCGACGCCGAGTTTAGAAAGCAGAGCGCGGGCTAGCAAAGGTGTTTATCATTTTTTGCAACTGACCAAGCGAGCAAATCCGCATGCTCAGATTTCTAAAGTAGAAATTGTGGATTTTCGTGATTATATTGGGCAAAACGAAGCTAGTGATTTTACTCCGGTTCTTTTAGAAGCAATTAAAGACCGGTTAGAAAAAAAAGAGCAAGTTGTTTTGATGCTGAACCGACGGGGCTATTCTAGTTTTGTCATGTGTAGAGAATGTGGGACGGTTGACACTTGTCCAAATTGTGACATTTCACTGACCTTGCACATGGATACCAAAAGTATGAATTGTCACTATTGTGGATTTTCAAAAGGTATTCCTCATAGTTGCCCGAATTGTTCCAGTCGGAGTATTCGTTACTATGGGACAGGAACCCAAAAAGCCTATGATGAATTAGTAGAAGCCTTTCCGCAAGCTCGAATTTTGAGAATGGATGTTGATACTACTCGGAAAAAGGGCAGTCACGAACAAATTCTCAAAGAGTTTGGGGGAAGAGAAGCAAATATTTTACTGGGAACCCAAATGATTGCAAAAGGACTAGATTTTCCAAATGTCACTCTCGTAGGAGTGCTCAATGCAGACACGGCTCTGAATTTACCTGATTTCCGCTCATCTGAGCGAACTTTTCAACTTTTGACTCAGGTTGCCGGGCGTGCAGGACGAGCTGAAAAAGCAGGTCAGGTGATTATTCAAAGTTACAATCCGAATCATTATGCGATTGCATTTGCGAAAAATCAAGATTATGAAGGCTTTTATGCTTATGAAATGCGTGTTAGAAGGCAGTTGGCTTATCCACCTTATTATTTTACGGTGGGCATTACCTTGTCTCATAAAATAGAAGAAGCGGTGATTAAAAAGTCGTACGAAGTGCTGAATATACTACGTTCTGGCTTGTCAGATAAGGTTCAGATATTAGGTCCAACTCCCAAGCCGATTGCTCGCACGCATAATCTCTACCATTATCAGTTGATGATTAAATACCGTTTTGAAGATCATTTGCCAGATGTTTTAAATCAGATTTTGGATTGGACGCAACAAAAGGACAATAAAGATTTACGTTTGAGCATAGATCATGAGCCACAAAGCTTTATGTAGGGATATTTTTAGCTTTTTTTGAAGAAAAGCGTGACTTCTTCTGATATAATAGTAAAAAGAATATGAGGAAACCATGACAAAAATTATTTTTATGGGAACGCCGGATTTTTCTGCAACAGTGCTCAAAGGATTATTGGAAAGCAAGCAGTACGAAATTTTGGCAGTTGTAACCCAGCCAGATCGTGCAGTAGGACGCAAAAAAGAAATCCGTATGACACCAGTCAAGCAGGTGGCTGTAGATCATCATTTAGCCGTTTATCAGCCAGAAAAGTTGTCTCGAAGTGAGGAACTGGAGAAAATAATGGCGCTTAGTGCAGACGGGATTGTCACAGCAGCTTTCGGTCAATTTTTGCCGAGTCGACTACTGGATTCGGTCAGTTTTGCTGTCAATGTGCATGCATCGTTGTTGCCTAAATATCGTGGAGGGGCACCCATTCACTACGCCATTATCAATGGTGACAAAGAAGCTGGTGTGACCATCATGGAAATGGTCAAAGAGATGGATGCGGGTGATATGATTGCGCGTCGAGCGATTCCTATCAAGGAAACAGATAATGTTGGTACGATGTTTGACAAGCTAGCACTTGTAGGGCGTGATTTACTGCTTGAGAGCTTGCCTAGTTATATAGCTGGGGATTTAAAACCAGTTCCGCAAGACAAAGATCAAGTTACTTTTTCGCCAAATATCTCACCAGAAGAAGAGCGCATTGACTGGACTAAGACAAATCACCAAATTTTTAACCAAATTCGAGGAATGAATCCTTGGCCAGTGGCACATACGCTTTTAAATGGAGAACGTTTTAAAATTTACGAAGCTACTCCAGTAGAGGGCTCAGGACAAGCTGGAGAAATTCTTGTTATTGGAAAAAAAGAATTGATTATAGCAGCTGGTGAGGGTGCAATCTTTCTTAAAGTTGTACAGCCAGCAGGAAAGCCTAAAATGGCTGTCGTTGATTTTCTGAACGGTTTGGGGCGACAATTATCGGTAGGTGATTTCTTTGGTCGATAAGAAAAAGACAGCGCGTCAAACAGCTTTTGCTGTTTTAGAAAAGGTCTTTTCAGAAGGAGCTTATTCAAATATTGCCTTGAATCAAGCCTTGCTAGAGGCGTCGTTAAGTTCTGTTGATAAAGGGCTTGTAACAGAAATTGTATACGGAACAGTTGCGCGCAAAATGACCTTAGAATGGTATTTGTCTCATGTTATTGAAGACCGTGAAAAGCTGGATTCTTGGCTTTATATTCTCTTGTTGATGAGCTTGTATCAATTACAGTATCTTGATAAAATTCCTACGCATGCAGTTGTTAATGAAGCGGTAGAACTGGCAAAGGCACGAAAAAAGGGAAGCGAAAAGTTCGTCAATGCAGTGTTGCGAAAACTATTGCGGGATGGTGTGGCAGATATAGCCAGTATTAAGCGTAAAAATAAACGGTACTCTATTCAGTATTCTCTGCCGGTTTGGTTAGTGAAAGTCATTATCGAAGAGTATGGTGAAAAACGAGCTTTAGCCATTTTTGAGAGCTTATTTCTTCGGAATAAAGCTAGCGTTCGAGTAGTGGACTTAAGTCGCAAAGAAGAATTAAAACAATTGTTGCAGGCAGAAGATTCACTATTAGCTCCGAGCGCGTTGGTGAAAAATCATGGTCATTTTGCAGGGCATGCCTTGTTTGAAGAAGGAGTAATAACCATTCAAGACGAGTCTAGCCAATTGGTTGCGCCAACACTTGATTTACAAGGTGACGAGAAAGTGTTAGATGCATGCAGTGCACCGGGGGGCAAAACCATGCACATTGCTTCTTACTTAACGACAGGGCAGGTTACGGCATTAGATCTCTATGATCATAAGCTGACTTTAATAGAAGAAAATGCACAACGTTTAGGTTTAGCAGATAGGGTCATTACCAAAAAACTGGATGCCAGAAGGGTTTTTGAGACTTTTGGAGTGGATGCCTTTGATAAAATTTTAGTCGATGCACCATGTTCAGGAATTGGTCTGATCCGGCGGAAGCCAGATATTAAATACAATAAAAAAAATGCAGATTTTATCTCGTTGCAAAAAATTCAGCTAGAGATATTGGATAGTGTTTGTCAAAGCTTGCGAAAAGGTGGTATAATAACTTACAGTACCTGTACGATTGTTTCGCAAGAAAATTTTCAAGTGGTTGAGCAGTTTTTGGCAGCTCATCCAAATTTTGAACAGGTAAAACTAGAACATAATAGACAGGATATTCTAAAAGACGGTTGTATCTTAATTACACCGGAATTATATGGAAGTGACGGATTTTTTATCAGTCAATTTAAACGAATATCTTAACAGGAGGAAACTGACAGTATGGAAATTTCATTATTAACAGATGTTGGTCAGAAACGTACAAACAATCAAGATTATGCCAATCAATTTGTTAATCGTGCTGGTATGACAATGATTCTTTTGGCAGATGGCATGGGCGGACATCGGGCAGGCAATATTGCTAGCGAGATGGCTGTCACAGATCTTGGTGCTGCTTGGGTGGACACTCAAATTGATTCTATTAATGGTGTCCGTGAATGGTTTGCAGAGTACCTTGAAACAGAAAATCAAAAGGTTCACCAATTTGGTCAAGATGAAGAGTATAAAGGAATGGGGACGACGCTTGAAGCGTTAGCTGTTATTGGCAATCAAGCCATTTATGCTCATGTAGGGGATTCTCGTATCGGTCTAATTCGTGGTGAAAGTTATAAACAGTTGACGAGCGACCATTCCTTGGTAAATGAATTGCTTAAAGCAGGACAAATTACGCCTGAAGAGGCAGAACGTCACCCACAACGAAACATTATCACACAATCCATCGGTCAAAGAAGTGAAGTGCAACCGGATGTCGGCATGATTAGTCTAGAGGACGATGATTACATTGTTTTAAATAGTGATGGTTTGTCTAATATGATTTCAGAAAGTGAAATTTATGATATTGTGACAAGCGACATCACTCTTTCAGAGAAAGCAGAAACCTTGATTCGTTTTGCGAATAACGCAGGTGGTTTGGACAATATTACAGTTGCCCTGATTCATTATCATAAGGAGGATGCAGAATGATTCAAGTCGGCAAGATATTTGCCGGGCGATATAGAATCATCAAACAAATTGGGCGAGGTGGCATGGCAGATGTTTACTTGGCCAAAGATTTGATTTTAGACGGGGAAGAAGTCGCGGTGAAAGTTCTAAGAACGAATTACCAGACGGATCCGATTGCTGTGGCGCGCTTTCAAAGAGAGGCGCGAGCGATGGCAGACTTGGATCATCCTCATATTGTCCGGATTACCGATATTGGAGAAGAAGAAGGCCAGCAATATCTAGCAATGGAGTATGTGGCTGGACTTGACTTGAAACGCTATATCAAAGAGCATGCTCCTTTGTCCAATGAAGAAGCGGTGCGAATAATGGGACAAATCCTTTTGGCGATGCGTTTGGCGCACACGCATGGGATTGTTCACCGTGATTTGAAACCTCAAAATGTCCTTTTAACTCCAGATGGCGATGCAAAAGTAACGGACTTTGGAATTGCAGTAGCTTTTGCAGAAACGAGCTTAACGCAAACCAACTCTATGTTGGGATCTGTACATTATCTATCACCAGAACAAGCGCGTGGTTCAAAAGCGACCGTTCAGAGCGATATTTATGCTATGGGGATTATTTTCTATGAAATGCTGACAGGACATATCCCTTATGATGGAGATAGTGCTGTTACGATTGCCCTACAACATTTCCAAAAGCCCCTACCGTCCATTATTGCTGAAAATCCAAACGTTCCACAAGCATTGGAAAATGTAGTCATCAAGGCAACGGCAAAAAAATTGACGGATCGTTATCAGTCAGTTGCAGAAATGTATGTGGATTTATCAAGCTGCTTATCCGCAGATCGCCGAAATGAGAAAAAGTTGGTTTTTGATGATACTGCCAAAGCAGATACCAAGACGCTTCCTAAAGTGTCACAAAATACCTTAATTTCTGCAAGCAAACCAACTACTCCTACGCCTATAAAAGAAACAGTCAGTAGTAATTCTCAACCCACAACCAAGCCAAAAACAAAGAAAAAGCGTCGTTTAAGAACGCGTTATAAGGTTCTGTTGTCGGCAGTAGTTTTAGTGATTGCTGCTCTGGTGGCATTAGTCTATTTGAGTCCGTCAAATGTAAAAATTCCAGACGTTACTGGAAAAACTGTTGCACAGGCTCGTTCTGCAATTGAAACAGCAGGTTTGAAAGTTGGTAAGGAAAAAGATGAATATAGCGACTCTGTCAAAAAGGATTCTGTTATTCGCACCAATCCAGAAGCGGGAACACAGCGTCGCGACGGAAGCACGGTGGATCTGATTGTTTCCAAAGGTACAAAAACCTTTATTATGGAAGATTATAAAGGTCAGAAAAGAGCGGATGCTATCAACAATCTAGTCCAAAAATACAAGGTTTCAAAAGGTTTAATTAAAACAGAAGAAGTTGAAAGTAGTGAGTATGCGGCTGGAACAGTCGTTGGTCAAACGCCAGCAGCAGGTAGTACATATGATTTGACTTCAAAAGCTCGTATTACTTTGAAAGTAGCCAAGTCCGTTTCAAGTGTTGTCATGCCAAGTTATATCGGTTCAACCTATGAATTTGCCTATAACAATTTAACGCAAGTGCTTGGCATTCAAGGTGCTAATATTGAAAAACGAACGGTTCCAACAGCTCCGGCGGGAACACAAGCAAATACGATTATTAAACAAACGCCAGAAGCAAATCAGTCCTTGGATTTGAAGAGCGACCGCATTGTCCTATATGTATATGAGCCGAAAACCGAAAGTTCATCTACATCTGAAAGTAGTTTGCAATCTGAAAGTAGTTCAGAAAAAAATAGTCCATCGTCTAGTAACTCATCAACTAGTGGTAATGATGGTTCAAGTTCAAAAACGCCAGACACAAGTGCTAGTGCAAGCAATTAAACAAGTGAGAGGATAAAGTCGTAGTTTTTTAACCGATTTTCCCTCACTTTTTTTGCGCTCGTTTTACAGCATTGATAAGCGTTGTTTCTGATTAATCAAGTTTATCCAGTATATTGTAAATAAACATGTTAATTTCTAGGACTACATACTAGAACCTGAAAATATTTAGTTCCATTTCATTGCTTTATTTTCATACCTTAGTCGGAGGAATTTTTAAAAGTTTTTGATACAATAGAAGCAGAAAGGTATCGAGATTATGCGAAAGATCCAATTTTTCATTTTTGTTGAATCTATTCTATTAACATTTGCATTAGTGACGATTTTGTCTGGTCACTTTTCACGTGTTATTCTTTTTTTGGTGCTTTTCTTGTTGCTGCTCTATTATTATTTTGGTAAACAAAGAGGAAATTTTCTGCTGGTAACTTCTACCATATTGCTTTTTTTCATTATTATGCTCAATCCTTATGTCATTGCTGCCTTGCTCTTTGCGGTTATTTATGGCATGATTGTAGCTTATCCCTATATTTATAAAGAAAATGAAGCGACAACTCTCATCTTTGATGATGCAATAGAGCAAAAACGAGAGAATAATCAATGGTTAGGAAATCTTCATCATTTTGCTTCGTCTGATACCTGTCAATTTGACGATATCAACCTTTTCCGTCTCATGGGCAAGGACACGATTCATTTGGAGCAAGTGATTGTTACAAACCATGATAATGTGATTGTTTTGCGAAAATTTTTCGGAAATACAAAAATTATTGTGCCAGTTGATGTGGCAGTCAGCTTGAAAGTGAATAATCTATACGGTGAATTGCAGTTTTTAGACCAACCTATCTATGAATTGCGAAATGAAAGTTTCAGTCTAACGACGCCAGACTTTAAACGAGCACATAAAAGTGTCAAAATTATCCTATCAACATTTGTAGGGAATATTGAGGTGGTTCGTAAATGAAAAAAGTCTACTATCTCTTGATTAGTTTTTATTCCTTACTCATTTTAGGGATTATTATTCATTATATTTTTGCTCTATTTGATTTTGACTGGCAATTGGTTTTTAGTAATGTAGAGCGACTGGAAAAATTCAGTTTCTTTGTGATTGTGCTCACTGTATCTCTAACGATGCTGATGATTTTAGGAATCAAAGTGGTTCAAACGGTAACATTGTCGACCATTCAGTCGAATTTGAAAAATATTTTGGAAGGTCGAAAATTACAAGAAGTACAACAACCGGAAATTGACGCTTCCTTTCGGCAGGTATCAGAGAAAGTAAATCATTTAACAGAAAATCTACAAAAGTCAGAGAACCGTGCCTTACAAAATGAAGAGACGATTATTGAGAAAGAGCGCAAGCGAATTGCGCGTGACCTACATGATACGGTCAGTCAAGAACTTTTTGCTGCCAATATGATTTTATCAGGTGTGACAGGGCAAGTGGAGAACTTAGATACGGACACCTTATCGAAACAATTGACGGGCGTATCAGGAATTTTAAATACTGCTCAGAGGGATTTGCGTATCTTGCTTCTACATTTGAGACCGACAGAGTTGGAAGGGAAAAGTTTGGTTGAAGGGTTAAACCTTATTTTAAAGGAGTTATCAGACAAGAGTGATATTGAAGTGAGTTTTCATCATGATGTTCAACAATTACCGAAACAGATTGAGGAGCATATTTTTCGAATTGCTCAGGAAATTATCAGTAATACGCTCCGTCACGCCAATGCGAATCATTTAGATGTATATCTGTATCAAACTCAGAATGAATTGCAGTTGAAGATGACAGATGATGGGATTGGTTTTGAGCACACTTCGTCTGATGAGTTGAGTTATGGTCTGAAAAATATGGAAGAAAGAGTAAATGATATGGCGGGAACGATGCAGATTTTAACAGCTCCGAAGCAGGGAGTAGCGATTGATATTCGTGTACCATTATTGAAAGGAGCTTGAGATGCAGATTTTATTAGTAGATGACCATGAGATGGTACGACTTGGCTTGAAAAGTTATTTGGATTTACAAGATGATGTTGATGTAGTGGCAGAAGCTTCAAACGGTCGTGAAGGAGTTGAAAAAGCTTTAGCATTACGACCAGATGTTATTATGATGGATATTGTTATGCCTGAAATGAGTGGAATTGAAGCAACTCTAGCTATTTTAAAAGAATGGCCTGAAGCTAAGATTCTCATTCTGACTTCTTATTTGGATAATGAAAAAATTTACCCAGTTTTAGATGCAGGAGCTAAAGGATACATGCTTAAAACATCTAGTGCTGACGATATCTTACGAGCAGTTCGAAAGGTAGCCAAGGGTGAACTTGCTATTGAAACAGAGGTCAGTCAGAAAGTGGAATACCATCGAAATCATATTGAATTACATGAAGAGCTAACAGCGCGTGAGCGCGATATTTTAGGACTACTGGCGAAGGGGTATGAAAATCAACGCATAGCAGATGAGTTGTTTATTTCGTTGAAGACTGTTAAAACACATGTATCTAATATCTTATCAAAATTAGAAGTAAGTGATCGGACACAAGCTGTTGTCTATGCCTTCCAGCATCACCTCGTCCCACAGGATGATATTTAGTGGTATAATAGAAAAATAAATAAATTGCTATTGTTAGAGGGAGATTATGGACGCAAAATTAAAATACAAATCCAAGAAGATCAAAATCGTCTTTTTTGATATTGATGATACCTTGCGAGTAAAAGCAACTGGTTACATTCCAGAATCGATCAAAACGGTTTTTAAACAATTAAAAGAAAAAGGAATTTTGACGGGAATTGCTTCAGGGAGAGGAATTTTTGGTGTGGTGCCGGAGTTGAAAGCGTTGCAGCCTGATTTTTTTATCACCTTGAATGGGTCCTATATTGAAGATAAAGCAGGAAAGGTTATTGCGCAAACCCCGATTGATCGAAATTTAGTAGAAACTTATATCGCTTGGACGAAGGAAGTTGGGATTGACTTTGGCCTCGTTGGTAGTCATGAGGCAGCGCTTTCGACGCGAACACCGCTTATTGATGAAGCCATTGATATTGTTTATCCTAATTTACCTATTCAGCCGGATTTGTATCAAGATCACAACGTTTATCAAATGTGGACATTTGAAGATATCGGAGATAGCTTGCAATTGCCCAAAGAGTTAGAAGAACATCTACGATTGGTTCGCTGGCATCCGCATTCATCAGATGTAGTTCTAACAAATGGTTCAAAAGCATCTGGAGTTGCGACAGTTGTGGAGCATCTAGGGTTGAAGCCTGAGAATGTGATGGTTTTTGGAGATGAACTCAATGATTTAGAGTTGTTTGATTATGCAGGTATCAGTATTGCTATGGGCATTTCACATAAAAAAATAAAAGCCAAGGCTGACTTTGTGACAAAAAAAGTAGAAGAAGATGGCATTTTTTATGCTTTGGAGGAATTAGGAATGATAGAAAAAGAATTACATTTTCCACAAGTAACGATGGAAACAGCAGAAGGACCGAAAGCGACTATTAAAACCAACCACGGTGATTTGAAATTTCAATTATTTCCAGAACAGGCACCGAAGACAGTGGCTAATTTTATTGCTTTATCAAAAGATGGCTACTATGATGGAATCATTTTTCACCGGATTATCAAGGACTTCATGATTCAAGGTGGTGATCCAACTGGTACGGGTATGGGTGGCGAATCTATTTATGGAGAAAAGTTTGAAGATGAATTTTCTCCGGAACTGTACAATATCCGTGGTGCACTTTCGATGGCCAATGCTGGTCCGAACACAAATGGCAGCCAATTTTTTATTGTGCAAAACAGCAAGATTCCTTATGCACAAAAGGAATTGGAACGTGGTGGTTGGCCGATACCAATTGCTGAAATCTATGCAAGCAATGGTGGAACGCCGCATTTGGATCGCCGCCATACTGTATTTGGTCAATTATTAGATAAATCTTCTTATCAGGTATTGGATAAGATTGCAGCTGTTGAAACTGGTGCGATGGATAAACCACTTGAAGATGTCGTGATTGAAACCATTGAAATTGAGGATTAAAATGAGAATTGGTGAAAAACTAAAAGGAAGAATTACAGGAATTCAGCCTTACGGTGCATTTGTAGAATTGGAAACAGGAACAATAGGCTTGATTCATATTTCAGAGATTCGGACAGGTTACATCGAAAATATCCGTGATATTCTGCATGTGAATGATCCGGTCTTGGTGCAAGTGATGGACTATGATGAATTTTCAGGTAAGGCTAGTTTGTCGATGAGAACATTGGAAGAGGAAAAACATCATTTACCGAAACGTCATCGCTTTTCAAATGACCGTTACAAGATTGGTTTTACACCGCTCGCTAAAAGTTTGCCAACTTGGACCAAGGAAGCAATGAATTTTCTGAATCAGAATCAGTCAAAAGAAGAAACTGACGGAGAAACGGAAAAATAAACACACAAAAAAATCCTACTAAAAATAACAAAACCCCTCAATAATTTATTGAGGGATTTTACTTATTCTCAGATATTTTTAAGCAGCCATCAATCTTGTATGCTTCAGATTTTGTGCTATCATATCAAAGTATATTCGTCTGGTAGCATAATAGTTTCTTTACCATTATTGTCAGTTACAAAAATTTCTCGTGGAAAAAATGGGTCGAAAGCGTCATTAAAATCAAAGGTAAGAATGGTTGCTAGACTATCTTGTGAAAATCGGAAAGTTGTTTTTCCTTTGTTGTTGATGAGTTCAAACTGAAGCAGTTCGTCTAGCTCAAACACACCCTTTAGAAAATTATCAATAATATACCAGAAAGAATCAATGATATTATCTGGTAAACTTGTTACAACGCCAAAGCTAGCATAGCGTCCACGTGTATTTGTAAAAGCCATTGTCTCTTCCTTTCTGTACTTATTCATCAAAGGATTTTCTATATGATACATAAAATAACCTTGAATTGCAAGAAATTGTTCTTTGAAAATCAAAAAGGACCAGTGGTCCTTTGGAAACTTTAGCGACTCTTTAGCTCCACATAACGTTTGTACCAAATATTAACATAGGCTTGCGAAAAAGGTCCGCGCTTATTGTTAATCCAATCTACTAAGATTTTGACATTCTCTTTGAGGATATAATCTAAATCATTAGAGTAGTTCATCTGCCGTTTGTGACGCTCGTATTCATCGACATCAAGTAATCGCTTTTCACCATTGGTAAAGACTTTGACGTCTAAATCGTAATCTATGTATTTTAATGCTTCTGCATCAAGATAATACGGACTGGCTAGATTGCAATAGTAAGAAACCCCATTTTCGCGAATCATAGCGATAATATTGAACCAATATTTTTTGTGAAAATAGATAATAGCTGGCTCACGTGTCACCCAACGTCGACCATCACTTTCTGTGACCAAGGTGTGGTCATTGACACCAATAATGGCATTTTCTGTTGTTTTTAGTACCATGGTGTCGCGCCAAGTACGGTGCAGATTTCCATTATGCTTATAACTTTGAATTGTAATAAAGTCGCCTTCTTTTGGAAGCTTCATCTTCTACCAACTTTCTACAATTAATCAGGTTATCGCTCTTATTGTAACATATTTTCATGAAAAAACATAAATAAACCTTACATTTTTTATAGATATTCTCTGAGAGCGCTAGCAATATCAGAAAAATCGTAGCCTTTGCGAGCGAGTGCTTGGGTGAGGCGTTGTTTTAACTCATATCCGTCATATTTTTTAGAATATTTGCGGTATTGATTATCTAATTCTTTGTACAGTAATTTCTGCTGAGTTTCCTCATCTTCTTTGATGTCTAAGGTTTGATAAGCTGCCTTAGCTTCGGTATAGGAAAAGCCTTTGTTCATCATAGATTGAAGAATTTTATCCTGCAGGGCCTTACTTGGTAGTTTGCTTTGATAGTTGCGGAGTAGTTTTGCAGCAACTTTTTGACTTACTTCTGTAAAATCAAATTTGCATAATTCTTCATCAATAATAGGAGCTGTGATACCTTTTTGAGCCAATTTTTGCTTGAGGACAAAAGCACCTTTATCACCAGATAGAAGATTGGAATGAATAAAGGAATAAGCATATTGTTTGTCATCTATCCAGTTATCTTTTATGAGAATTGTTAGCACTTTCTCGATAGTATCTGAGGAAATCTCGTGTTTTGTCAAATAATCCCGCACTTCTTTGACAGTTCTTTGCTTGAAAGAAAGATAATATAGAGCTAGATTTTTTCCGTAAGAAAACTGTGCGTAGTCCTGAATTTCTTTTAATTCTTGCTCACTGATGATCATGCCTTTTGATAACATAAAGTGAACGATAGTATCTTCAGTGATGTAAAGTTTGTCAGTTTCGTCCAATTCTAAAAGATAGAGACGCTTTTTCTTTTCAATTCTAGTGATTTTCATAATCATTCTTTCGATAACTTGTGTGAAATTTGGAGCTGATAGATGGAATAGTAAGTGTGACTATTAGCCAAATGCTTCAAAAGCTGCGATAAGTCGTAATTTCTCGGAGTTGATATTTTCTCGACCATAGTAGTCCAAAAATAGGTCGCCGTATTTTGGATTGCCTAGATTATAATTCAGTGACCAGATAGCCCAGTAAAGGTCAATGTGGCGATCACTAAAGCCAGATAGCCCAACATCAATGAAACAGGAGAACGTCTTAGCGTCTTTTAAGATAAAGTTGGGCAAACAAGCGTCACCGTGAATAAATGCATCTCTTGTAAGAAGATGTCCCTGTTCTTGGATAAGCTGATAGGCTTCTTTTCTACTGCGAATCTGAAATTGTGGCAGGAGAGCTTTTTCATAGAAAAGCCCTTTTTGATAATTCTCTTCCGCTAGCTGAATATAGTTCTTTAGAAGTGAGTTTGTGGGAAAGTGGACTGGTTGGAGGTTATGGAGCTGTCTTAGCGCTGTTGCCATGGTTTGGCAGAGGACTTCTGGTTGGTATAGCACTTCCAATCCTGATATGCCGGATGCTTCTTTAGTGAGCAAGTAGTCCCTGTCTTGGCTGATGTATGTCAAGACAGGAACACCGAGCCCTTGTTTGTCAAACCATTTAGCACATTGTACCTCTCGTGCTAGCTTTCCTTTTTGGTCTATTTTAAGATAGTAGCCTGTGTCTAGATAAAGCACGGTTGCGCCTGAGTGGGAAGAACTGTCATACAAAGTGGCTTTCTCTGTATATATTCGTAATTCTTCTGGGAATTGAGAAATTGTGAGAGTTACTTTTTCTTTTTTCATACTGATTATTGTACCATATTCTCAACATTATCGTGTTGGCATGGTATAATAGGCTTATGAGTTTGAAAGTAAAGCAAAGAATCCCTTTAAAAATCAAGAAAATGGGAATTAACGGGGAAGGGATTGGATTTTATAAAAAGACCTTAGTCTTTGTACCAGGTGCTTTAAAGGGTGAGGATATTTTTTGTCAAGTTACGACGGTTAAGCGCAATTTTGTCGAAGCAAAGCTCTTGACGATTAATAAGCATTCTAAGTATCGAGTAGAGCCGCCTTGTGAGATTTATGAAAAATGTGGGGGCTGCCAGATTATGCACTTGCATTATGACAAACAGTTAGAATTTAAGACGGATTTATTGCGGCAGGCTTTGAAAAAATTTGCGCCAGCTGGTTATGAAAACTACGAGATTCGTCCAACGATTGGCATGCAAGAACCACTTTACTATCGGGCTAAGCTTCAATTTCAGACACGGAAATTAGGAGATGAAGTCAAAGCAGGGCTTTATGCGCAGAATTCCCATTATCTGATTTCTTTGAAAAACTGTTTGGTTCAGGATAAGGTAACGCAGAAAATCATCAATAAAGTGGCTCTCCTTTTGGGGAAGTACAATCTTCCTATCTACGATGAGCGTAAGAGAGCAGGTGTTCGGACGGTTATGATTCGCAGGGCTCGGAAAACGGGACAGGTGCAGATGATCTTTGTCACGGGAAAGAAGTTGGACTTCTCTCCAGTCATTCGAGATTTAACAGCAGAATTTCCAGAATTAGAAACAGTGGCGGTCAATTACCATACGACAAAATCAAGTGAAATTTATGGAGATAAGACGGAAATTATCTGGGGAAAAGAGACAATTCAAGAAGGTGTTTTGGATTACGAGTTTTCCTTATCGCCTAGGGCTTTTTACCAGCTCAATCCAGAGCAGACAGAAGTGCTTTACAGTGAAGCAGTCAAGGCGCTTGATGTGACATCTGAAGAGCATTTGATTGATGCTTATTGTGGCGTGGGAACGATTGGCTTTGCCTTTGCTAAAAGAGTCAAGTCTCTGCGAGGTATGGACATTATTCCGGAAGCTATTGAAGATGCTAAGCGAAATGCTGCTCGCTTAGGCTTTAACAATACTCATTATGAGACTGGGACTGCTGAAAGCATTATTCCTCGTTGGTATAAGGAAGGCTATCGGGCGGATGCTTTGATTGTCGATCCACCACGAACTGGCTTGGATAAAAAGCTGCTTGAGACGATTGTCCGTTATGCACCTAAGAAAATGATTTATGTCTCTTGTAATGTCTCTAGTCTAGCCAGAGATTTGGTGCAATTAAGCAAGATCTATGATGTCCATTATATCCAATCGGTGGATATGTTTCCGCACACAGCTAGGACCGAGGCTGTAGTGAAATTGGTGAAGCAGGAAGAAAACAGCTGAGGTCAAAATAAATTTGACTTGTGTTCAATTAAAGATGATGTCTTGAGAAAAAAATTAGTTTTAATAGAGTGGGAAAATGACAATGAATCAGAAATGAAGCCCAAAGATTTCCAAATTGTCTATCTGACAAAGAAGCGTCTATTACGACATTAGGGACATTATGGAAATAAAAATAGATGGAGAAAAGTCCTATCCTGAATATAGCGAACGAGCAAATTCTTAGTGAAAATGCTCGTTTTATTTTATTCGTTTTTTTAAATGGATGTATTTGAATTAAATTTTGTGATTTTTGCTGTTTAGTTTGCAAAATATGTCTATAAATTGGGAGAAATAAAATCAAAGGTTGCCTTAAAATGTGGAAGTATTAACTTATAATAAAAAGACAAGTTGTCAATCAATTTATTAAACATTATTCATCTTAAAATCTTTTAGACAATTCTCTATTTGAATATACATGAGCATATTTTCATAAATTTTGCACAAATTCCGAGAGTCAATAAGATATCCTAGGATTTCTTCAGTATTTAATATATCTTCTCTTGCATTTACTAGTATTGTGAATTCTAATTTCTTCAATAAAGAAAATATTGCTAGTGTTGCATTTTAAAAAATGGAAATATTATAATAAAGGGAATTATATACCTGTTTACACAACTACAAAGTATAGTTGTCAAATTTATAAAAATCTTATTTTAAGATACTATATATTGTGATTAGGGTAAAGTGCTATATAGTTCCCATAATAAATTCAGATAATTATTGTGGTAAATACTAAAATGTTAAACCGCACCTCAAAGTTTAGATTTTTCTCTAACTTTTGGGGTGCGGATTATTTTCACAATATTTTCATAAATATTTACAGCCTAATCTCTGTATTTTCCAGCACTTTTTGGGCATTGGCTACGATGGTTTCAATGATGTCTTTGCATGGTCGGATTTCGTTTATCATGCCAGCGATTTGACCGCACATCATGGAGCCATGTTTGGTATCTCCTTGATAGACAGCTTTTGAGAGGGCACCGATTGTGATTTCTTCTAGTTCTTCACGATTGGTCCCTTTGTTTTCAAGTTCTATGTAGTGATCGGTCATTTCGTTTCGAATACAGCGAACAGGTGCACCAGTAATGCGCCCAGTTACAGCTGTGGCTGTGTCATTGGCGTGGATGACAGCTTCTTTATAGCTTTCGGCAATGGGGCATTCTTCTGAGGCGAGGAATACAGTTCCAAGTTGTGCGCCTTGTGCACCTAAAACAAAAGCAGCAGCAAGTCCACGCCCATCCGCAATTCCACCTGCTCCAATCACGGGAATGTCAACAGCGTCAACAATTTGTGGCAACAGAGCCATCGTATTTGTTTCTCCGATATGACCGCCCGCTTCTGATCCTTCTGCGATAACGGCATCAACACCTAATTCTTGCATTTTTTTAGCATGCTTCACGCTTGCAATAACTGGGATAACTTTGATACCGGCTTCTTTTAAAAAGGGTAGAATGAATTTTGGAGTACCTGCACCAGTTGTGACAACAGGGACTTTCTCTTCAATGATGACTCTGACAATTTCTTCGATATTTTTCATCATTAGCATCACATTAACGGCAAAGGGCTTGTCTGTTAGCTTGCGTAATTCACGAATTTCTTTACGCAGTTGTTCACCAGTCATGCCACCTGAAGCGATAATTCCCAAACCGCCTGCCTCTGAAACAGCAGCAGCTAACTGATAGTGAGAAATTTGAGCCATAGCACCTTGAACAATTGGATATTTGATGTTCAGTAAATTTGTAATAGACATAAAATCTCCTTAATCTGTTTTTTTCTATTATTATATCACGGGTAGAAAAGCGTTTTCAACTCTAGTATTTATTAAAATTTCTTTTGTTTGTGATACAATTCACTCTGAGCACTTGATTTATCAATTTCATTGATTGTGAAAAAGAGTAAAATAGATATCCTATAACAATAATTTATAGCCTATTAAAAATAGTTATAGGTTATTTCAATGAAGAAAAGCAATTTATAAAGCAGAATTTGGGAATCCCTAAAAGAGAATAATAGTTGATTTTGTTTTACTGAGAAGTCGACACTTTTTTATGTTATAATGATAGAAAAATGAGGATGAGGTGAGGAATGGACAATATCATTGATGTATCAATTCCTGTTGCAGAGGTGATTGACAAACATCCAGAGGTGCTGGAAATTTTAGTGGAGCTTGGGTTTAAACCTTTGGCAAATTCTCTCATGCGTAATACAGTTGGGCGGAAAGTTTCGCTGAAGCAGGGGTCTAAGCTGGAAGGCACACCGATGGAGAAAATTGTTAGGACCTTAAAAGCAAATGGCTATGAAGTGATAGGACTAGACTAATGGTAGATGAACGAATTGAGGTTTTGAAGAATATTTTGCTTAATTTGCACCATGGAGCAAAGGCAGAAGCAGTTCAAGAAGAATTTAATAAACATTTTACCGGTGTTTCTGCTATTGAAATCAGCTTGATGGAACATGAGCTGATGAATTCTGACACGGGTGTAACCTTTGAGGATGTGATGTCTCTTTGCAATGTCCATGCGAATCTGTTTAAGGGAGCTGTTAGAGACGTTGAAGTTGCAGATACGGATCATCCAGGTCATCCTGTGCAGATTTTCAAGCAGGAAAATTTGGCTTTGCGAGCAGCTCTGATGCGAGTAGGTAGACTGCTGGATACTTATGCAAATTCTGATGAGGAAATGCAGGAAGAAATTCGCAAGGGCTTGAAACGACAGTTGAGCTTGGTGGAACAATTTGAGCGTCACTACAAGCGCAAAGAAGAACTCATGTTTCCAATCATGGAGAGCTATGGACATGATTCACCACCTAAGGTCATGTGGGGTGTGGACGACCAAATCCGTGAATTATTTAAAGAAGTAAAAACAGCGGCAGAGCAGTTGCCTGCCTTAGACATTGAAGAGGTCGCAGAAAAGTTTCGATTATTTGCAACTGAGTTTGAAGCCATGATTTTTAAGGAAGAATCAATTTTACTCATGATTCTGTTGGAATCTTTTACACAGGATGATTGGTTGAAAATTGCGGAAGAAAGTGATATTTATGGTTATGCAATCATTCAGCCGGCAGAGAAGTGGATTCCGCATCGTCATTCATTCTCGGAGAAAGAAACAGACAATTCTACTAAGGTGACAAGCGAAGTGCTAGCCCGTTCAGAGCAAACTAATGATGGCAAGTTTCAGCAAGTTATTGACACACCTGATGGGCAGGTCACCATTTCTTTTGAGCCAAAAAAGAAAATGGCAGCGGATGTTCGACAGGATACCCAACTGCCCTTTGGGAATGGCTATTTGTCAGTGGAGCAAGCAAATCTGATCCTGAATCATTTGCCAATGGAGATTACCTTTGTCAATAAGGAAGATATTTTCCAGTATTATAATGACAGTGTACCAGCAGAGGAGATGATCTTTAAGCGAACACCGTCTCAGGTGGGGCGCAATGTTGAGCTGTGCCATCCGCCTAGATTTTTGGAGAAAGTGCGCCAGATTTTTAAAATTTTGCGTGAAGGAAAGAGGGATAAGTTTGAGATGTGGTTCAAGTCGGAATCGCGGGGAAAATTTGTCCATGTGACTTATGCCGCAGTACATGATGAAGCGGGAGAATTTCAGGGGGTGTTGGAATATGTGCAGGATATTCAACCTTTCCGTGAGATAGATAGTGATGTTTATCGTGGTTTGGATTAGAAAGAAGGAACAATGACGTACGAACAGGAATTTTTAAAGGACTTTGAAGCTTGGGTTGAAACTCAAGTTAAGATTAACCAGATGGCGCTCAAGGAAAGTCAAGCTGTCTATGAAGCTGATAAAGATGAGCGAGCAAAGGATGCTGCGATTCGTTATGAAAGCCGGTTAGATGCTTATGAGTTTCTTTTAGGAAAATTTGCTAATTATCGAGCAGGAAAAGGATTTCATGATTTGCCAGACGGGCTTTTTGGTGAGAGAAGTTATTGATTTTCCGTAGGAAACATGATAGAATAAGGTCATTAGAGGTGTTTTGAGTCCCATTTGTCACAGAAAGCGGTGTTGCTGAGAAATCCGCACAAATGTCAAAACTGGTTGCTAAGACTGAAAATGAAATAACAGTGTCTTTTTGTTTACTTTTAGAACAAGGCAGCGAGCTGCAGGTTGCTCAAAGCATTGCTTTGAGGGTGTAGATAAGGCTGACAAAGTCAGTAAAAGGCGTACGCCCAAGCGAGTTAACGACGTCCTAAAAGAGCAACAAGAAGACTAGAGTTGCGGGCATGGCCCGAAATTGGGTGGTACCGCGGATAATTGCATCCGTCCCTGTCATGTATGTGACGGGGTGTTTTTTATTTAAGAGAGCGAGGGAAAAAGATGGAAAAGTTTGATTTACCAGAACGATTAGAAACGGAGCGTCTTGTCTTACGAGTCCGTACAGTAGCGGATGCCGAGGATATCTTTGACTATGCCAGTCGTCCAGAGGTTTCTTATCCAGCAGGTTTTCCACCCGTCAAGACCTTGGAAGATGAGATTTACTATTTAGAGCATATTCTCCCTGAACGCAATCAAAAGGATAACCTCCCAGCTGGCTACGGGATTGTTGTCAAAGGGACGGATAAGATTATCGGGTCTGTTGATTTCAACCATCGACACGAAGACGATGTGCTTGAGATTGGTTATACCTTGCATCCAGGCTACTGGGGACGAGGCTATGTGCCAGAAGCGGCGCGTTCCTTGATAGATCTAGCGTTTAAAGAACTTCGTCTTCACAAGATTGAACTGACCTGCTTTGGATATAACTTTCAAAGTCAACGAGTCGCTGAGAAACTTGGCTTTACCCTAGAAGCTCGCATTCGTGATCGCAAAGATGCTCAAGGCAATCGCTGTGATGGTCTGATATATGGACTGCTGAAGAGGGAGTGGGAGAGTTTAGTAATTAAAAGGAATTAATAATGGCAAAAAAGGAAGTAAATACTGATTTATGGGTTCATGAACTTTTGAAAGAAGCAGGAATTCGTGAAAATTTTGATGCACAGGGAAGCAATGTTAAAGAAATTAATGAGGCTCTGAAAACTGCCTCGAAAAAAGGGACTGGAAATTCAGGTTTTCCAGAATACGTTGGAATTGTTAAAGATTTTTTAATTATTATTGAGGATAAATTTGGATTATCACAACATGTCAATTATACGGATGGTGACTTAATTGCTGACGATATTAAATCAAATACAGACTATGCAGTTAACGGGGCGGTCTTTTATGCTAAGCATTTAGCAGATAAGGTTAGTTATAAAAAAATTATTGCCGTAGGGATTAGTGGTAATGAAAAAAAACATCGCATTACTCCTGTTTTTGTAAATGAACGTGGTGAGTATTTTGAACTTGCAGACATTGAGACTTTGATTTCCTTTTCAATAGATAATATTGATGAGTATTACGTAAAAGAGATTCTTCAAGAAGAAACTAATTTTGAAAAAGAAACAGCTGAAATTTTAAAAGATGCAGCAACTTTACATAATGATCTAAGAAATTACGGTAATATTGAGGAAAAGAATAAACCACTAATTGTTTCAGGAATTCTGTTAGCATTGAGAGAAACGGAGCATGGAAACTTCTCTTTGGAAAGTTTAACTGGAGATACTGTAAAAACAGACGGCTCAAAGATATATACTGCCATCAAGTCTAATCTTCAGCGTGCTAATGTATCTCCTGAAGTAAAAAAAGATAAACTACTCAGTCAGTTTGCCATCATCAGAGACGATGTAAAAATTAATGAGAAGAATGCTAATCTAGGCAAAACACCTATCAAACACTTTACAGAATTTCTTTATAAGAGTATTTATCAAAGTTTAAGATATAACAGTTCTGCCGAAGATTATCTTGGTCGTTTCTACGGGGAATTTATGTCATACTCTGGAGGAGACGGTCAGAACTTAGGTATTGTCTTAACACCAAAACATATCACAGAACTATTTTGTGATTTAGTTGATTTAAAACCGACAGATAAGGTTTTTGATCCGACTTGCGGTACAGCAGGTTTCCTAATAGCTGCTATGCATGATATGTTAACAAAAGCAGAAAGTGATTATCAACGTGAGCAAATTTGTAAACATCAGCTCTTCGGGATCGAGGAGCAATCTTATATGTTTACAATTGCTACGACGAATATGATATTGCGGGGTGATGGGAAAAGTAACCTTGAAAACCAAGACTTTCTACGTCAAAATCCTAGTAAGCTTCAGTTAAAACAATGCAATGTTGGTATGATGAATCCGCCATATTCAATGGGTTCGAAAACTAATACTGAATTGTATGAAATTAACTTTACAGAACATCTGTTAAATTCTTTAGTTGAAGGAGCTAAGACTGTTGTTATTGTTCCTCAGTCCACCTTTACAGGGAAGACTAAGTTTGAAAAGGAAGCTAAACAAAACATTTTAAAACATCATACTTTAGAGGGGGTTATCACACTTAATAAGAATACCTTTTATGGAGTAGGAACAAATCCCTGTATTGCAGTATTTACAGCTGGTATACCACATCGTCCTGAAAAAGAATGCAAATTTATCAACTTTGAAAATGATGGTTTTGAAGTTTCTAAACATGTCGGTCTGGTTGAAACAGCTACAGCTAAAGATAAAAAGCAACACTTGCTTGATGTCTGGTTTGATCGCACGGAAGCAGAAACTAAGTTCTGTGTTCAAACAACGATTGAAGCTGATGACGAATGGCTCCACTCTTTCTATTACTTTAATGATGAAATTCCTTCTGAGGCAGATTTTCAAAAGACAATTGCAGATTATCTAACTTTTGAAGTCAATATGATTACTCATGGACGAGGTTATCTTTTCGGAATAGAAGAAATAGAGAATTACCAAGAAATTACCGATACCGAGGAACTTCCGATGGTAGCAGAAAAAGGTGACAAGTATGAATGAAATTTCTAATTTTGTCCTTTATACGACACCCAATGGTGATGTTAATCTAGATATTCTATTACAAGATGAAAATCTTTGGTTGACACAAAAAGGGATTTCTGAGTTGTTTGGAGTTTCTAAATCAACAGTTAGTCACCATTTATCAAATATTTATAGTGATGGCGAGTTAGATAAGCTGGCAACTGTTCGAAAATTTCGAACAGTTCAAAAAGAGGGAAATAGAGCGGTTCAGCGCGAATTGGAGTATTACAATCTTGATGCCATTATATCAGTTGGTTATCGCGTTAACTCAACAAAGGCGACACAATTTAGAATTTGGGCAACGAATACCTTAAAAGAATTTATTATTAAGGGGTTCATACTTGATGATGAGCGTCTTAAACAGGGACAAACGGTCTTTGGTCAAGATTACTTTCGTGAACTCTTAGAGCGAATCCGTTCCATACGTGCCAGTGAACGTCGTATTTATCAGCAAATAACCGATATTTTTGCGGAATGCGCTATTGACTACGATAGAAATTCTGAAATCACTAAGAATTTCTATGCTATGGTGCAGAACAAGTTTCATTTTGCTATTACAGGTAATACTGCTGCTGAAATTATTTATCATAAGGCAGATGCTGATAAGAATCAAATGGGATTAACGACTTGGAAGAATGCACCAGATGGCCGAGTACTGAAATCAGATGTAACAGTTGCTAAGAATTATTTGCAAGAAACCCAAATCCGTCAACTAGAGCGTACCGTAACCTCTTACTTCGACTATATTGAAGGTTTGGTTGAGAGACGCAATGTCTTTACCATGCAATCTTTGGCGGAAAGTATTGACCGCTTCCTTTCTTTTAATGAATATGAAATTCTAGAAGGAAAAGGATCTATTTCTAAAAAACAGGCAGATGAGAAAGCCAGTCAAGAATATGAGAAATTCAACCGCACCCAGAAAATCGTATCGGATTTTGACAAGCAAATCAAAAAACTAATGGCAGGTGACAAAGATGAGTAAGTTAAAATTGACGGATGTGGAGTGGGGAGAGTTTAAGATAGGGAACATTTTTGAAATAGCTAGAGGTAAGCGCCATATTGAAAAAAACAGAAAGAAAGGGAGTATCCCGTATTACTCAGCTAGTTCAGTAAATAATGGAGTAACTGATTTTATATCTAATCCACTGTTTGTGATGGTGAATAAAATTATTGTAACTACATTTTGCGATGCTTTCTATGCAGGAAACACTTTTACAGCTAGTGATGAAATAACTATTTTAGATAATAAATATGTCAATAAACATAATGGATTATTTATTTCAAATAGTATAATGTCTAATAAGTCCAAATATGCTTTTGGGAGAAAAGCATTTACTGAGAGAATTAAAGAACAAATTATTATGCTTCCTATCGATTCCCAAGGTCAGCCTAACTGGCAGTTTATGGAAGATTACATTAAGCAAGAACAGAAACAACAAGCTCAGAAAATCATTGATTATTATGAGCGTAAATTAGTTGAGCTAGCTGGAAATGTGATGGGCTTAGACAAGGTAGAATGGAAAACATTTCGTTTCACTAAAGTTTTTCAAGAAATTCAAAGAGGAAAACGTCTGACAAAAGCTAATCAGACAGATGGTCCTAAACCTTATATTTCCTCAACTTCCGAAAACAATGGTGTAGATGCCTTTATTGGAAATGAAACAGGGGTTCGAAAATTTGAAGATGTCCTCACTCTTGCTAATAGCGGAAGTGTCGGATCCACTTTTTATCAGCAATTTGAGTTTGTGGCTAGTGATCATGTAACAGCTTTAAAGTCTGAGAATGCAGACAAATACGCTTATCTATTTTTATCTACCGTTGTTAAACGCTTAGAAGAAAAATATTCTTTTAACAGAGAAATCAACGACACTCGTATAAAAAGAGAAAAAATCATTCTTCCAGCTGATAAACAAGGTAATCCCGATTTCCAATATATGTCTGACTTTGTGAAAAAATTAGAACTTAATAAAGTCCAAGAAGTGCTTGAATATATATATATATATATATCAGAATGATGAACATTCTTGAAGAAAAAGTTTGTGAAATTTATTGGAAAGATTTCTGGATTGAGGATGTTTGTGAGATTAAATCGGGCGTTCGTTTGACAAAAGCAAATCAAGAAATTGGATTGAGACCATTTGTAGGTGCTAGCGATAGCGATAATGGGGTTACAGCCTTTGTATCTAATAAAAATAAAAGTCTTGATGCAAATGTACTCGGCGTGAATTACAATGGTAGTGTCGTCGAGAATTTCTATCATCCCTACGAAGCTATTTTTTCTGATGATGTCAAACGATTGCAATGGAAAGAAGAGATATACGGAAACAAATATAGCTATCTTTTCTTGAAACAAATGATTCTGTCACAAAAAATCAAGTATGCCTATGGTTATAAATTCAATGGCGAACGCATGAAACGTCAAAAGATCATGTTACCAGTTACTGAAACTGGATTGCCAGATTATGACTATATGAAAGCGTATATGCAGAGACAAGAGTTAGAACAAATTTTTAAAATTTTGAATTACTTATGTAAGAATAAGTAAGATGGGGGAGAAAGTAGGGAGATGTAATGAAATATCTGTTTATGGATGAAAAAGGGCCACAGAATTCTTTCAAGATTACAAAGCCGTTTGATAAAGTGAACAAATTAGCTTATGCGGATGATGATATGCATTCATATGTAGCTAATGTTATTCAAACTGAAAAAACAGTTTATGGATCTATTGAAAAAGAGTATTGTCAGATAGTTGAAAATTATTTATCAACTAGGAAGCAATTGCAACAATCATTAAAAGGGAAGAATAAAGAACTTAAAGGTTTAGATTTATTAAAGACAAACTTTGAGTATGGAATTGCTTCTATGAAAGATAACGAAGTTCAGTTTTATGTATATCTATTTCGAATGTTAAATCGATACGATGTTGGTAACTTAATGTTTATGATTAGTAAAATGTCAATTATTACTTCATCAAGGCTAACTAACTTCTTTTATTTCTTGGACGAGAAGACAGAATTCTCTCCATTAATTGCTAAATACGTTTTAACCAAATATGCTGAAATTGAGGCTTCAAAAAAGGTTATTGAAGCTTTATTGAATAAAAGCTTGCCAACAAGACCTTTGTTAAAATTAATAAAAGAAGATTTGAAAAGGATTATTAATAATAATCAAGGTAATAAGAGGATGATTCAGCAACTGGAGGTTTATCGTCAACTCATCGATGCGATAGATAGAGTGATAAATAATCATAAAGTTAAATTGATTGAGCCAACACTTAGTTTAAATTTTGACTGGAATAAAGTAAAATGGGCATTTGATTTATGGATGAGTGAACAAAGTGTTCTCAATCAGGATACAAAAATGACTCTCTTTCTTGATGAGGGAATTCCACGTAATATTTTCAAAAAACTAGATTTTGAAAATGTTGTGGAAAATTGTAACTCTAGAGATTATGTTGGATTACAAATTACAGATATGATAGTTGTTTTAGTAGGGAAACTTGTCTCTCAGATAACTTCTAATAGCAGATATGATTTTGATAAGCCTGCTCAACGAGTATTACTAAATGAAAAATATTTTGATTTGAATGAACAGCAATATAACCTAGTTGTTGAGCTAAATAAATTCCTTTTGAGTAAAGAGACAAAATATCATTTTGTTAATGATGCTTATTTTGATGAATCGCTAGCTTTTCAGAATTATATCGGCTACATCGCTTCTTTTGAGGATTTTGGACAATATCAAGAAGTTACATTAAACGACCATGTTGAACAGTATTTCCGTAATATTATTAAATTTGCTAATATGAAATATAATGAAGGTAATTTAAATATATTAATGGCTAAAAGTCGTTACGGAAGTTTAAAAAAATCAATTGAAATAGATCAATCGCGACCATTATAAATATTTAAATAAAGGAGTAAAACTTATGTCAACACAACTTTCACCAAAATACAATCCAGCCGAAGTTGAGGCTGGACGTTATCAAAAATGGTTGGATGAGGATGTTTTCAAGCCGTCAGGCGATAAAAAAGCACACCCTTACTCTATCGTGATTCCACCACCAAATGTGACGGGGAAACTGCACCTTGGTCACGCTTGGGATACTACTTTGCAGGATATTATTATCCGTCAAAAACGTATGCAGGGTTTTGATACCCTTTGGCTTCCTGGTATGGACCATGCGGGGATTGCAACGCAAGCTAAAGTTGAAGCACGCCTTGCTGAAGACGGTATCTCACGCTACGACCTTGGTCGTGAAAAATTCCTTGATAAAGTCTGGGAATGGAAAGATGAATATGCATCAACAATCAAACAACAATGGGGTAAAATGGGTATCTCTGTTGACTACTCACGTGAACGTTTCACTCTTGATGAAGGATTGTCAAAAGCAGTTCGTAAAGTCTTTGTTGAACTTTATAAAAAAGGTTGGATTTATCGTGGTGAATTTATCATCAACTGGGATCCAAAAGCTCGTACAGCCCTTTCTGATATCGAAGTTATCCACAAAGATGTCGAAGGTGCTTTCTACCACATGAACTACATGTTGGAAGATGGTTCACGTAGCCTTGAAGTTGCCACAACTCGTCCTGAAACAATGTTCGGTGACGTAGCCGTTGCGGTTAACCCAAATGATGACCGTTACAAAGATTTGATTGGTCAAAATGTTATTCTTCCAATCGTTAACAGAGCTATTCCAATCGTCGGTGATGAACACGCTGACCCAGAATTTGGTACTGGTGTAGTTAAAATCACTCCAGCACACGACCCTAATGACTTCTTAGTTGGTCAGCGTCATAACTTGCCACAAATCAACGTCATGAATGATGATGGTACAATGAACGAACTTGCTGGTGAATTTGCTGGTATGGACCGCTTTGAAGCTCGCAAAGCTGTCGTTAAAAAATTGGAAGAAATCGGTGCGCTTGTTGAAATCGAAAAAATGGTTCATAGCGTTGGTCACTCAGAACGTACTGGTGTGCCAGTTGAGCCACGTTTGTCAACACAATGGTTCGTTAAAATGGACCAATTGGCTAAAAATGCTATTGCTAACCAAGACACTGATGACGAAGTAAAATTCTACCCACCACGTTTCAACGATACTTTCCTACAATGGATGGAAAACGTTCACGACTGGGTTATCTCTCGTCAATTATGGTGGGGTCACCAAATTCCTGCATGGTACAATGCTGAAGGTGACATGTACGTTGGTGAAGAAGCTCCAGAAGGTGACGGATGGACTCAAGATGAAGATGTGCTTGACACTTGGTTCAGTTCAGCCCTATGGCCATTCTCCACAATGGGTTGGCCTGACACAGACTCAGAAGACTTCAAACGTTACTTCCCAACATCTACATTGGTAACTGGTTACGATATCATCTTTTTCTGGGTATCACGTATGATTTTCCAATCATTGGAATTCACAGAACGCCGTCCATTTGAAAACGTGCTTATCCACGGTCTTATCCGTGACGAACAAGGACGTAAGATGTCTAAGTCACTTGGTAACGGTATTGATCCAATGGATGTTATCGAAAAATATGGTGCTGATGCGCTTCGATGGTTCTTGTCAAATGGTTCTGCACCAGGTCAAGACGTTCGTTTCTCTTACGAAAAAATGGATGCAGCTTGGAACTTCATTAACAAAATCTGGAACATCTCTCGTTACATTTTGATGAACAATGAAGACCTTACACTTGACCAAGCTAGCGCAAATGTTGAAAAAGTTGCTGCTGGTACAGCTGGTAACGTTACAGACCGTTGGATTCTCCACAACTTGAACGAAACAATCGCTAAAGTCACTGAAAACTTTGATAAATTTGAATTCGGTGTGGCTGGTCACATTCTTTACAACTTCATCTGGGATGAATTTGCTGACTGGTATGTTGAGTTGACTAAAGAAGTGCTTTACAGCGACAATGAAGACGAAAAAGTTATTACTCGCTCAGTTCTGCTTTACACACTTGATAAGATCCTTCGTTTGCTTCACCCAATCATGCCGTTTGTGACGGAAGAAATCTTTGAACAAATTTCTGAAGGTTCAATCGTAACAGCTGAATACCCAACAGTTAACCCCGCATTTGAAAATGAAGCTGCGCATAAAGGCGTTGAAAGTCTGAAAGACCTGATCCGTGCTGTCCGTAACGCACGTAGTGAAGTGAATGTTGCTCCAAGCAAACCAATTACACTTCTTGTGAAAACAAGCGACAGCGAATTAGAAGCATTCTTCAACGCTAATGTCAACTACATCAAGCGTTTTACAAATCCAGAAACACTTGAAATCAGCTCTGCCATTGCCACCCCAGAACTAGCCATGTCAGCAGTTATTACAGGTGCAGAAATCTTCCTGCCGCTGGCAGACTTGCTCAACGTCAAAGAAGAATTGGCGCGTCTCGAAAAAGAACTGGCTAAATGGCAAAAAGAACTAGACATAGTTGCCAAAAAACTCGGTAACGACCGCTTCGTCCAAAACGCCAAACCCGAAATCGTCGAGAAAGAGCGACAAAAACAAGCTGACTACCAAGCTAAATACGATGCCACAGTGGAACGGATTAAAGAGATGGAAAAACTCCTAAAATAAATACAGAAACACGGTGTAAAAGCCGTGTTTTTTTGTGTTATAATATCAATTGTAAATGTAGCAGTTATGAAAGGAATATATATGTTTGACACCGTAGTTTTAAATCCTTTAAAAATTAATTTAGATTTTAATAATCCTAGATTTTCAATGTTTGATTTTAATACTGAAGAAGAAATAGTCAAATATTTGGTTGATTTTGAGCAGATTAAAGAACTTGCATTTCAAATTGGAGAAAACGGGTATAATACAATAGGTGAACGTATCATTGTTTTAAAAAGCGGAAATGCTGGAAAGATTAATTATACTGTATTAGAAGGTAATCGAAGAATTGCCTCGCTGAAACTTTTGTTTCAGTATTCATCTCTATTAACAAGTTCAGAAAGGAAGAAACTTGAACAATTAAATCTGAATCTAAAAGATTTTGAAGTTAGTTGTGATGTAGTAAAAGAAGATACTAGAGATGAAGCACTTTTTAAAATTAGTGCAAAACATGTTGATGGAATTAAGACATGGAGTGCAACTGATAAAAGGGTATTTCTTCAAAACCTTTCTCAGTCTCCTCTAATCTTTCCTAGTTATGCTGTAACTATTCTAGCAGTAGGAATCCTAGACTTTTCTTTTTAGTCTAAGAATATAGATAAATGAATGATTCATTTATCTATATTACAAAACAACTATAAATTAGCTATAAAGAATTAAATTTAAATTATGGAGAACATTACTTCATCTGTTATTTTCTTAATAATAAGATTTAAACACAAAATATTCCACTCAACAAAAAAACAGCTCAACAGTAGAGCTGTTTTTTTAACCTATTTGAAAGTTTAAAATTGTGATTGGTCTTGTATTTACGGATGATTAGACGTTTAAACTTCAACATTATAAAGATCTGTTGATAAATAGCGTTCGCCATTATCTGGAGCAAGTGCTAGAATTTTTTTACCTGTTCCTAGTTTTTTGGCTACTTCAAGTGCAGCATAAATAGCTGCAGCAGAAGAAATACCTACCAGAAAACCTTCTTGTCCACCGATACGACGTCCAAGTTCAAGTGCTTGATTAGAAGTAACGCGAACAATACCATCGTAAGCTTGAGTGTCTAGTGTTTCTGGGATAAAACCAGCAGAAATACCCTGAATCTTGTGAGGCCCAGGCTCCTCACCGGACAGGATAGCGGATTCATCTGCTTCAACTGCATAAACTTGTATATCTGGATTGACTTTTTTGAGAGCATGCGAGATACCAGAAATGGTACCACCTGTGCCAACTCCTCCGACAAAGGCATCCAAACCTTTCTTACCGAAAGCAGCAATAATTTCTGCTCCTGTTATTTTTTCGTGTACTTCTGGGTTGGAGAGGTTGTTAAATTGAAGTGGTAGCCAGCCGTTTCGTTCTTTAGCAATTTCTTCAGCTTTGGCAATCGCTCCCTGCATTCCTTCGCTTCCGGGAGTTAATACCAATTCTGCACCATAAGCTTGGATAATTTTGCGACGTTCAACACTCATAGTTTCTGGCATGACAATAACAACCTTATAACCTTTTGCAGCACCAACCCAAGACAAACCAATTCCGGTATTTCCGCTGGTTGCTTCGACAATGGTTGCACCTGGTTGAATCAAGCCCTCTTGCTCAGCAGTCTCAATCATGCTGAGAGCAATGCGGTCTTTGACGGACGACCCCGGATTGAAAGCCTCTAGTTTGACATAGACATCAGCAGCACCTTCTGGAACAAGTCTGTTTAATTTCACGATAGGAGTATTTCCAATGAGTTCTGTAATGTTACGATAAATTTTTGCCATAAAATAATACCTCAATTCTGTTGATACCATCAGTATAAAACGAAAAGAAGTCTTTGTAAAATATAAAAAAACTATCAAGGTGATAGCTTTTTTTAATATTTAGGATAAAGAAATGGGAACTTCAACTTTCCGCAATCCCTGGTCAGTAATGTCGATTTTTCCATTAAACAACTCAATCAACTCCTCTATAACGCTGTCCTTATCATCTTTATCAACAAAAATGGTCGTTTGGACTTGTTCTGTAAAGGATGTATCTTGTTCTTGTAAATGCTTAGCTTTAAGAAAATTGGGTAATTCTTGATATTGACTGTAAGAGAGAGCGATCCTCAGTCCAAGTTGTTCTTTTATATGGACGATCCCGATTTCTTTGATAGCTAAAGCAACGCTGCTGCTATACGCCCGAATAAGACCTCCTGCCCCTAGCTTGGTACCACCAAAATAGCGTGTCACGACAGCACAGACATTAGTTAGTTGATGATTTTCTAAAACGCCTAACATAGGTACACCAGCAGTCCCACTTGGTTCTCCATCATCGCTACTTCGCTTCATTTCACTCCGCTCTCCTAATATAAAGGCAGAGCAGTTATGAGTAGCTTTGTAGTGTTCTTTTTTGACAGCCTGAATAAAATTTCGTGCTTCGTTCTCTGTTGTTACACGCTTGATGTGACAAATAAAGCGCGATTTTTTGATTTCTTCTTGGACTTGTCCGTCCTCTTTGATTGTTCTAAACTCCATATCTTCATTTTACAAAAAAACTTGTATTTTGCCAAAGTTTTTTCGAATAAATAGATATGATAGAATTACAAGATTGCTTAGGTCGTATGTTTACAAAAGCACAACTACCAGCAGAATTGCAATTATATGCGCAAACTTTACCAGCAATGAAAGAAGAAAAAGGAAAATTATGTTGCAATCGTTGTGGGCAAGCAGTTGATAAAGAAAGACACCAACTGCCAATAGGTGCTTACTACTGTAGATCCTGCTTGATCTTAGGAAGGGTCAGAAGTGATGAAGAACTCTACTATTTTCCACAGGAAGAGTTTCCTAAAGCGGATGTCTTGAAATGGCAAGGAACGTTAACAGAATTTCAAGCCAAGGTTTCTCAAAGACTTGTGGAGGCAGTTGCCAAGCGAAAAGATAGCCTGGTTCATGCTGTCACAGGAGCTGGAAAAACAGAAATGATCTATCAGGTGGTAGCACAAGTTATTGATCAAGGCGGGGCCGTCTGCTTGGCTAGCCCACGAATTGATGTCTGTTTAGAACTTTATCGTAGACTGAAAATAGATTTTGCTTGTGATATTTCACTCCTGCATGGCGAATCAGAAGCGTATTTTCGCAGTCCTCTCGTAATTGCCACAACGCATCAGCTTCTCAAATTTTACCGAGCATTTGATCTGCTCATCGTTGACGAAGTGGATGTCTTTCCTTATGTAGACAATCCAATGCTTTATCATGCGGTTCATCAAGCAGTCAAAGAACAAGGTACGAAAATTTTCTTGACAGCAACCTCCACAGATGAGCTGGACAAAAGAGTTAGCAAGGGAGAGTTGAGCCGCTTAAGTCTCCCTAGACGTTTTCATGGGAATCCTTTAATTGTTCCTCGAAAAGTTTGGCTGGCGGATTTTCAAAAATACCTTTGTCAGAAGAAGTTGGTTCCTAAATTAAGACAATTTCTGCAAAAGCAAAGAAAAACAGGTTTTCCTCTTCTCATTTTTGCTTCTGAGATTAAAAGAGGACAAGAATTTGCAGAGGTTCTCCAAAACAATTTCCCTAATGAAAAAGTTGGCTTTGTTGCTTCGACGACTGAAAATCGACTAGATGTTGTAGAGAAATTTCGTCGAAAAGAAATCACAATCTTAATATCAACGACGATTCTGGAACGTGGCGTGACTTTTCCTTGTGTAGATGTTTTTGTGGTGGAGGCCAACCACCGTTTGTTTAGTCGCAGCGCTTTGGTACAAATTGCTGGTCGTGTTGGTCGTAGTATGGAGCGACCAACAGGCGAGTTAATCTTTTTTCATGATGGTACAACTATGGCGATAGAAAAAGCTATTAAAGAAATTCGGGAGATGAATCAGGAGGCTGGTTTATGAATAACTGTCTGTTATGTGAAAGTCTACTTGATGAAAAGCTAACATTTTGTGATTTGCTGAATTTGAAGAAGCTCAAAGCAAAAGCTTGTGATGCCTGTTTTGAAAAATTCCAGCGTATTTCAGCGCAACATTGCCCTAAGTGTTATCGGGATGGAATAGATGAAATCTGCATAGACTGTGATGTGTGGACAAAGAAAGGAAAAGAAGTTTGCCATAAGAGTTGTTTTGTCTATAATGAAGCTATGAAAAACTTCTTTAGTCAATATAAATTTCAAGGAGATTATGTTCTTTCTTCTGTATTTACTGAAGTTTTGCATCAAGAATTAAAAAATTATAGCGATTATACGCTCGTGCCAATTCCTGTGAGTGTAGAAAAGTATCAAGCAAGAGGGTTTAATCAAGTAACAGCTTTTCTTGAGGGGACAAAGTTGCAATTTAAGGAAATTTTAGAAAAGTATGATACAATTGCTCAATCAAGCAAGATGAGAGAGGAGCGATTGCAGAGTCAGCAGTGCTTTAAAGTGAAAGACAAGGTTACACTTCCAGCAAAAATTCTTTTGATAGATGATATTTATACCACAGGAGCAACCTTACAACTTGCCAAAGATATTTTAGTGGAAGCGGGTGTGAAAGAAATTTTGACATTTTCATTGGCAAGATAACAAAAAATTTGCAAAAAAAAAATGAAAGCGTTATAATAAAGTAAAGAAAAACAAAATGCTTAGAAAGAAGGTACTTATATGATTAAATATAGTATCCGTGGTGAAAATCTAGAAGTAACAGAAGCGCTTCGTGATTACGTAGTTTCTAAACTTGAAAAAATCGAGAAATATTTCCAAGCTGATCAAGAATTGGATGCTCGTGTAAACTTGAAAGTATATCGTGAAAAGACAGCTAAGGTTGAAGTAACCATCCCACTTGGCTCTATCACTCTTCGTGCAGAAGATGTTTCCCAAGATATGTATGGTTCTATTGATTTGGTGACAGATAAAATTGAACGTCAAATTCGTAAAAATAAAACAAAAATTGAACGTAAAAACCGTAATAAAAAATCAACTAGTCAGTTATTTACAGACGCTGTTATTGAAGAAGTAGAAGCTGCACCTGCAAAAGTGGTACGTTCAAAACAAATCGACTTAAAACCAATGGATTTAGAAGAAGCTCTTCTTCAAATGGATTTATTGGGACATGATTTCTTCATCTATACTGATGTAGAAGACAACACAACCAATGTTCTCTATCGTCGTGAAGATGGTGACGTTGGCTTGCTTGAAGTGAGATAATCAATCGGTCCTCTGATTTATATCAGGGGATTTTTGTTTGGTTTGCAATTATCTTGAATTAATTGCAAAAAAACTGTATTGAGAAATCATCATATTTGAGCTGCATTCCAAAAGTAGGACAGAAAAAACAATTGATTTACAGCTATCACAGAAGAAAAACTGATACATTCTTTAGAGATTTTGTTATAATATTCTTTATGAGAGTTGTGGCAGGGAAATATGGGGGACGTCCTCTCAAAACATTAGCAGGTAAAACGACTAGACCAACGACCGACAAAGTTAAGGGAGCTATCTTTAATATGATTGGTCCTTATTTTGATGGAGGGCGGGTTCTAGATTTGTATGCTGGAAGTGGTAGTCTCGCTATTGAAGCTATTTCGCGAGGCATAGCATCGGCTGTTTTGGTTGAAAAAGAGCGCAGAGCGCAAGCGATTATCAGCCAAAATATCAAGATGACTAAAGAAGAAAAGCGGTTTGAACTTCTTAAAATGGAGTCTAATCGAGCACTTGAATTACTAGCAGGGCAGTTTGACTTAGTTTTGTTAGATCCGCCGTATGCAAAAGAGCAGATTGCTGCAGATATTGAAAAATTGGCTGAACGAGAGCTTTTGAGTGATGATATACTGGTTGTTTGTGAGACAGACAAGTCGGTGGATTTACCAGAAGAAATCGCAGGGTTAGGTATCTGGAAGCAAAAAATATATGGAATTTCAAAGGTGACGGTTTATGTCAGATAAAATTGGATTATTTACGGGTTCTTTTGACCCGATTACAAAGGGGCATGTTGACTTGATTGAGCGAGCTAGCAAGCTCTTTGATTGTCTTTATGTTGGTATTTTTTATAATCTTGAGAAAACGAGTTTTTTTAGTATTGAAGCGAAAGAAAAAATGGTAGCAGCTGCTCTAGTTCATTTGGATAATGTTAAAATTGTCATTTCTCATGACGAATTAGCAGTAGAAGTGGCACGAAGATTAGGAGTGACAACTTTTGTACGGGGATTACGGAATAGCCAAGATTTGGATTATGAGGGAGAGCTCAACTTTTTCAATCATGAATTGGCACCTGAATTGGATACCATCTTTTTGATTAGCAACCCAGCTTATCAGCATCTCAGCTCATCAAGAATTCGTGAATTGATTGCTTTTGAGCAGGATGTTTCAAAGTATGTGCCCGAAAGTGTCGTAAAGGAGTTAAAGAAACAACATGGAAAAATCACGAACTAAATTTAAAAAATGGCCGATAGTGGCTGTAGTAGGGCTGCTTCTACTGTTCATGTCTTTTATAGTTCCTCTGCCTTATTACATTGAGGTGCCAGGTGGTGCAGCAGATATTCGGCAAGTATTACGTGTAGATAATAAAGTGGATAAGGAAAAAGGTTCTTATAACTTTGTCACTGTTGGGATTCAGCATGCAACCTTTGCTCATTTGGTTTATGCTTGGTTGACTCCTTTTACAGATATTTATTCGGCGAAAGATCTGACTGGCGGAACTTCTGATAAAGAATATATGCGAATCAATCAATTTTATATGGAAACATCACAAAACTTAGCCAAATATCAAGGGTTAAAAAAAGCAGGCAAGGATATTAGCCTAAAATATTTGGGCGTTTATGTGTTGCAAGTTACCAAGAATTCAACCTTTAAAGGGATTCTAAATATTGCAGATACTGTGACAGGCGTGAATGATAAGACTTTCAACAGTTCAAAAGATTTGATTGATTATGTAGGCTCACAGAAAATTGGCAGCAAGGTCAAGGTGAACTATGTAGAAGACGGTCAGAAAAAATCTGCTATAGGTAAAATTATCAAACTTGAAAATGGGAAAAATGGAATTGGTATTAGCTTAATTGACCGAACAGAAGTCACAAGTAATATACCAATTGAATTTTCAACAGCTGGGATTGGTGGACCAAGTGCGGGTTTGATGTTTAGCTTGGCGATTTATACACAGATTGCAGACCCGACATTGAGAGATGGCAGAAATATTGCTGGGACAGGATCGATTGACCGTGAAGGAAAAGTTGGTGATATTGGTGGGATTGATAAAAAAGTTGTTTCAGCAGCTAAAAATGGCGCAGAAATTTTCTTTGCGCCAAATAATCCAGTTACCAGGGAAGTGAAAAAATCCAATCCTAAAGCGAAAACAAATTATGAGACAGCTTTGGCAGCTGCTAAAAAAATTAAAACTAAAATGAAAATTGTACCTGTCAAGACCTTGCAAGACGCAATTGATTACCTCAAAAGTACTAAAAAATCTTAAATAATGAAGAAAACTAAAAGAACCAGTTGGCAATATGAGACTGAGATGAAGGTCTTCAGTTTCAAAGAATACAATGCAATAGTTGAATGATTTCTAATGTGCTGAGGCTATCAGCTTTTGCAGACTTACTCAACTTTGCCGGGGGTGAGACGATAAAATCGATTTCTTACGAAATATCGATTTTTGTCCCATTCCCTTTTTTTATTCCATATTTCAACTGTCAAAAACACTTCTTTTTATGGTAAAATAAGATAATACAAGTAAATAACGTTTATAAAGGATAACTATGCGAAAAGAAATTGCACCTGAATTATATAATTACAATAAATTTCCTGGACCGGAATTTCGGCAAATAGGAACAAAAGTGATGGCTGAGACAATTGAATTTGATTTGGTGGACAACTACAAAGAAGGTTTTGATGTCACAGCTTTTAATCAGCGTTTTTCAGATATTTTAACAAAATTTGATTATATTGTTGGCGACTGGGGCAACGAGCAGTTGCGTTTGCGTGGATTTTATAAAGATGACAAGGCAAATGAAAGCGAGGAAAAAATCAGTCGCTTAGAAGATTATTTGTTAGAATACTGCAATTATGGTTGTGCTTATTTTGTCTTGGAAAATTTGAAACCGCGTCGTGCATCATTTGATAAAAAATCTCACCACAAAAAAGAAAATGAAATCAAACCACGCCGATCTAAGCAAGCTCGTTTCCGTAAAGAGCAGGAACAACCTAAACGTGAAAATCGTCAGCGTAGCAGACGTCAAAATCAAAAACAAAAAGCAAGAAGAACAAGTGAAGAGAAGCAACAGACAAACAATCAACGTCACTTTATTATTCGTCAAAAATAGCAAAAACTGGGAGCTGGTATAGAGAGGAAGAACATGAAACCATCAATTTATAGTTTGACTCGTCAAGATTTGATAAATTGGATAGAGAGTAAAGAAGAAAAGAAATTTCGAGCTGCTCAGATTTGGGAGTGGCTCTATCGCAAACGAGTTCAGTCTTTTGCAGAAATGAGCAATATTTCAAAGGATTTATTGGCAAAATTAGAAGATGAATTTGTTGTGAATCCACTGAAGCAACGAATTGTGCAGGAATCAGCAGACGGAACAGTGAAATATCTGTTTGAATTGCCAGATGGCATGTTGATTGAGACAGTTCTTATGCGGCAACATTACGGTCTTTCAGTCTGTGTAACCACGCAAGTGGGCTGCAATATTGGCTGTACTTTTTGTGCCAGCGGGCTGATTAAAAAGCAGCGTGACTTGAATAACGGAGAGATTATGTCTCAGATTATGCTGGTACAGAAATATTTTGATGAGCGAGGACAAGGTGAGCGAGTTAGTCATATTGTGGTCATGGGGATTGGAGAGCCTTTTGATAACTATGACAATGTTCTCAAATTTGTGCGAACCGTCAATGATGACAAGGGACTGGCTATTGGGGCTCGTCACATTACGGTTTCAACCTCTGGATTAGCGCATAAAATTCGTGATTTTGCAAATGAAGGAGTGCAGGTTAATTTAGCTGTTTCTCTTCATGCACCCAATAATGAATTGCGCTCCAGCATTATGAAAATCAATCGTGCCTTTCCAATTGAGAAGTTATTTGCGGCAATTGAATATTATATTGAAACGACCAACCGCCGAGTGACCTTTGAATATATTATGTTAAATGAAGTCAATGACGGAGTAGAGCAGGCATTGGAATTAGCTGAATTGCTCAAAAACATCAAAAAGCTATCGTATGTCAATTTGATTCCTTACAATCCAGTTAGCGAACATGATCAATATAGTCGCAGTCCCAAAGAACGTGTAATGGCTTTCTACGATACTCTGAAAAAGAATGGCATTAACTGTGTTGTTCGTCAGGAGCATGGTACGGATATTGATGCAGCTTGCGGTCAATTGCGCTCAAACACCATGAAGCAAGACAAGGAGAAAGCTCTTACCAAGCATGCTTAAATTGAACAATCTATTGAAAACAGATGGTGAATTAACCGTTAAGGGACGTACTTTTCTTACTTGGGGAAGCATTTTCTACATTTTATTATTATGTCTAATGTGTTTTCTCCCTCAAGTGCCAGAAAAGGGAATGGAGACGCCGGGGATTCAGCAGTTTGGTCGTATTGTAGTGCTTCTCATTCCTTTTAATTCTTTTATCAATCTTGGGCAAATTACTTCTTTCTTTCAATTAATTAAGGTTTTTGTGCAAAATATAATGAATATTTTTCTGCTTAGCCCACTGATTTTTCAACTTCTCTGGCTTTTTCCTAAGATGAGGAGCGCTAAGGGTGTGCTATTTGCCAGTTTTTCAATGAGCTTGTTTATCGAATGCACCCAGATTTTACTAGATATTTTAATTGATGCCAATCGTGTTTTTGAAATAGATGACTTATGGACAAATACATTAGGCGGATATCTAGCTTTTCTATTTTATAAATTTTTGGTAAAGCAACTCTCAAATAAATCATAAGGCATTTTGGTGAAGAACGATAAATTGTATCATTATCAGGATGCTGCTACCACAGAAAAGACAGGGAACAAAGGCTAACCTGTCTTTTTTTGATTTTAAACCAAAAAGGAGCAGACCAATGATACTAGCAATTTGAATAATGAGAAGAACTTCAGTCAGATGAAAAATAGTTGAGCAAGATGCCAGAAAAAGAAAGTCTCCTGCACCGATACGTAAATCAACGAAGTGAGCCAAAATCCCAAGTGCTAAAAAAGCAACCATTAAAAGATTGAAGCTTGTCAAAAAAAAGAGAAAAATATGGAAGATTAACCAGATGAGGAGAGGATATTCTTGTTCTCTTTGATCATAAAGGGATAAGGTCATTCCCATTGCAAGCAAAACGAGCCGGTTGATGTTTAGATAACCTAAAGATGTTGCAAGAAAGAGACAGCCACCAGTTAGTTCTAGAAGGATGTAACGGATGGGAATTTTTGAGTTGCAAAAACGGCAACGCAGCCGATTGATAAGCTGTGAAAGAACAGGAATTAAATCACGAGGTGCTAATTTCTGTCCACAAATGTTGCAATGACTAGCAGGTGTGATAATAGACTGTTCAGGAAAGCGATCAACGACCAGTCCTAAAAAGGAAGCTACAATACTTCCAACCAAGAAAAAATAAAAATGAATCATACTTTTTTATTCGTAAATTATTCTAAAAAATTGCAACTTCTCTAATAAAAGAAATTTATGAGTTTAATTAGTTGACTTTCTTATTTAGAAACATTATAATTAAATTATAATAAAAATTAGAATCATTCTAAATAAAGTGAGGTAAAGAAAATGATTAAAGTAAACAACGAAGCAGTCAAGGATGTTGCAACTTTCTCAAGTGTTGGATCTTTGAATAAGTCTCTTCCCAAAACAAAAGTGGTATTGAACCAAGCGGTAGCAGATTTATACACTGCTCGTATTGCTCTTCACCAAGTACATTGGTACATGCGTGGAGCTGGTTTCATGGTTTGGCATCCTAAGATGGATGAATATATGGAATCCTTGGATACAACTTTGGATGAAGTGAGTGAACGTTTGATTACTCTGGGCGGAACTCCATATTCAACTTTGAGTGAATTCATCCAACACAGCAATATTGAAGAAAAAGAAGGAAAATTTAGCAAGAGTGTCGAAGAAAGTTTGGAACGTGTCATCGAAATCTTCCGTTACTTGGTGGGTCTTTACCAAAAAGCTCTGGACGTAACAGATGAAGAAGGAGATGATGTAACGAACGATATTTTTGTCGGTGCTAAAGCTGATCTTGAAAAGAATATCTGGATGTTAACGGCTGAAATTGGACAAACTCCAGGAGTGTAAGCAAATATTTGAGAATAGAAAATAAAATTTTAAAATCTTTTAGAGTTTAAGATAAATTTAAGGAGGTAGCGTTATACTAATACCATCAGATGAAGACCTCCTAACTTTATTTGATAAAAATCCTAAACTTTTCTTTTTCATAATAATCTCCCTATAGAAGTCACCAAATTCGGTGGCTTTTTTGTCTGTTTGTGAATGCTTAAAGAGATAAACATCCTCTTTTTAACCTTGAAATACTCTTAAAATTCTGGTAAAATAAGGCTCATGAAAACACTTTATGATGTACAGCAATACCTCAAAAGTTTTGGCATTATTATCTATATGGGGAAGCGCTTGTATGATATTGAAATGATGAAAATTGAGCTAGAGAGGATTTACGATGCAGGCTTGATAGAAAAACTAGACTATCTAGAAGCTGAAAGCATCTTACGAAGAGAGCATCGATTAGAATTACAATATTTGAAAAAGAATGAGGAGAAAACATGTTAAACTGGATTTTATTGGCAATTATTGTTGGAATGTTAGGATGGATGGGCTTTAACTATGTACGTGTCCGTCGTGCGGCTAAAGTGGTAGATAATGCGGAATTTGGTGATATGATTCGTCAAGGTCAGTTGATTGATTTACGAGATCCAGCCGATTTTCGTCGTAAACATATTTTAGGGGCACGAAATATTCCGTCACAGCAATTAAAAACAAGCTTAGGAGCGATTCGTAAGGACAAGGCTGTTTTACTATATGAAAATAGTCGTGGACAACGTGTGATGAATGCAGCTATTCTATTGAAAAAGCAAGGTTATCAAAATATTTACATCCTCTCTACAGGACTAGATGGATGGAAAGGAAAAGTTAAAAGTGAGTAATCTAAAAGGGTTGCTCACTTTTAATAGCTTTTTTCTAGGTAGTGCTTCACTATTTCGAGTTCTGATTGGTTGAATGCTCGATATTCTCCTGCGGCTAAGTTTGGGTCTAACTCAAAAGCTCCAAAATGAGTCCGTTTAAGAGAAGTAACTTTAACACCGACAGTCAAAAACATTTTTTTGATTTGATGAAATTTTCCCTCAGAAATAGTGACTGTCGCAGTACTTTTGTTTGGAGTAGAAGAATGAATTGTAAGTAGAGCTGGTTTACAAATAGTTCCATCAAGAAAAACAATCCCTTTTTGAAAGGCTTTTATCATCTGGTTATCTAGGAGACCATTAACCTCTACCTCATACATTTTTGTGATGTGATACTGAGGATGTAGTAGTTGAAAACCGAGAGGTCCGTTGTCGGTTATTAACAATAGTCCAGAAGTATCTCGATCAAGTCGCCCAACAGAATATAGGTGTTCATTGAAGTCTTCAGGTCTGATGATATCCAGAACGGTTTGGTGTTTCCTATCAGAGTTAGCAGTCACAACACCAAGTGGTTTATTGATCATAAAATATTGATGTGAATTGGTGAAAATAGGTTGTTCCTCTATTGTAATAGTCTGCAAGCCTGTATCAACATTTTGGCTAAGTTTTCGAGCAGGGCAGTCATCTACCAAGGTTTTCTTTTTTAGGAGAGCTTGCTTCATTTTTTTACGGCTAATGTGAGCTTGAGCTAGTAGGACATCTAAACGCATATCATTTCCCTTGAATTTTTTCTTATCATACCATAATTTTTTGTGATAAGAAATGGAAATAAAATTGGAGAAGATTGATTTTTTAATGAAAACATTTACACCTGGTTTAACCGTGTTTTTTACCTCAATCTGTGATATAATTGTTCAGTTAGAAATAAAACATAAGATATAGAGGACAAAATGACAAAATTAAGAGAAGACATTCGCAATATCGCTATTATTGCTCACGTCGACCACGGGAAAACAACCTTGGTTGATGAGTTGCTTAAGCAATCACATACATTGGATGAGCGTAAAGAGTTGCAAGAACGAGCAATGGACTCCAACGATCTTGAAAAGGAACGCGGGATTACCATTCTCGCCAAGAATACAGCTGTTGCCTATAATAGTGTTCGCATCAATATTATGGATACGCCAGGGCACGCGGACTTTGGTGGAGAAGTTGAGCGGATCATGAAAATGGTTGATGGGGTTGTTCTAGTTGTTGATGCTTATGAAGGAACTATGCCACAAACTCGCTTTGTGTTGAAAAAAGCTTTAGAACAAGATCTTGTACCAATTGTAGTAGTAAATAAGATTGATAAACCATCAGCTCGTCCAGAGGAAGTCGTAGATGAAGTTCTTGAACTTTTCATTGAACTTGGTGCTGACGATGACCAATTAGATTTCCCAGTTGTTTATGCTTCAGCTATTAATGGGACATCTTCTATGTCAGATGATCCGGCTGACCAAGAACACACTATGGCACCACTTTTTGATACAATTATTGATCATATCCCAGCACCAGTTGATAACTCAGATGAGCCCCTTCAATTCCAAGTTTCTCTTTTGGACTACAATGACTTTGTGGGGCGTATCGGGATTGGTCGTGTTTTCCGCGGAACGGTGAAAGTTGGTGACCAAGTTACTCTTTCTAAACTAGATGGCACAACGAAAAACTTTCGTGTTACCAAGTTATTTGGTTTCTTTGGGCTAGAGCGTCGTGAAATTGACGAAGCCAAAGCAGGTGATTTGATTGCTGTATCTGGTATGGAAGATATCTTCGTTGGTGAAACCATTACTCCGACGGATGTGGTAGAACCATTGCCGATTCTTCACATTGACGAGCCAACACTGCAAATGACTTTCTTAGTGAACAATTCACCATTTGCTGGTCGTGAAGGGAAATGGGTAACGTCTCGGAAAGTTGAAGAACGCTTGCAGGCTGAATTGCAAACGGACGTTTCACTTCGTGTGGATCCGACTGACTCACCAGATAAATGGATTGTGTCAGGTCGTGGAGAATTACACTTATCAATCCTAATCGAAACCATGCGCCGTGAAGGTTATGAGTTACAAGTATCGCGCCCAGAAGTTATCGTCAAAGAAATAGATGGAGTACAATGTGAGCCATTTGAGCGTGTGCAAATTGACACTCCAGAAGAATATCAGGGTTCGGTTATCCAAAGTCTTTCTGAACGGAAAGGTGAAATGCTAGATATGGTATCAACAGGAAATGGACAGACTCGTTTGATTTTTCTTGTTCCTGCACGTGGTTTGATTGGGTACTCAACTGAATTCCTTTCTATGACGCGTGGTTACGGGATTATGAACCATACTTTTGACCAATACCTACCATTGATTCCAGGTGAGATTGGCGGTCGTCGTCGCGGAGCTCTTGTTTCGATTGATACAGGAAAAGCAACGACTTATTCAATCATGTCTATTGAGGAACGTGGAACCATTTTTGTCAATCCAGGTACAGAAGTTTACGAAGGAATGATTATTGGTGAAAATTCACGTGAAAACGACTTGACGGTCAATATTACAAAAGCCAAACAAATGACTAATGTACGTTCTGCAACGAAAGATCAAACAGCGGTTATAAAAACACCTCGTATTTTGACATTGGAAGAATCACTCGAATTTTTGAATGATGACGAATACATGGAAGTGACACCAGAATCGATCCGTTTGCGGAAACAAATTCTTGATAAAAATCAACGTGCCAAAGCTGCTAAAAAGAAAAAATCAGCTGAATAATGAAAGAACGATTTGCTTCGTTGCTAATGTATTAAAGAAGCAAATAGGCTAGAAAGGAGCAGAAATGTTTTATTTAATCTTTGGAATTCTCATTCTGTTATTTTACATTTTTGTTGCTCCGCAAAGTATTAAAGGGACTTTAAATGTAGTAGTTTTAGTGATTGCCCTAGTAGCCTTTATCATTTTATTAGGATTAGCAGTATTTCAGATTTTTCAATTACCGTCTGAATTTTTCATAGGAATTGCAATGATTGGCGTAGCATATTTTTCGCTACGTGATATTTCAAAATTGTCACAAAAAGATAAAAAAATATCGTTTCACTCAAAACTTCGTGACAGATAAGAATAAAAAGCCATAAAGGCTTTTTTATTTTCTGAAAAAAAGGTAAAATAGAGACAGAAGAATTAAAAAGAGGCGTGTTATGAAGCACATTACAAATTTTGCAAATAAGAAAGTTTTAGTTTTAGGCTTGGCCAAGTCTGGTGAATCTGCTGCTCGTTTATTAGATAAGTTAGGAGCGATTGTTACAGTGAATGACGGGAAGCCATTTGAGGAAAATCCTGCTGCTCAGTCTCTCCTTGAAGAAGGAATCAAAGTTGTAACAGGTGGGCATCCTTTGGAACTCTTGGATGAAGAGTTTGAATTGATGGTCAAAAATCCTGGTATTCGTTATGACAATCCTATGGTAGCAAGAGCTTTGGAAAAGAAAATTCCAGTTATCACTGAAGTTGAACTGGCCTATTTGATTTCAGATGCTCCAATTATTGGGATTACGGGTTCTAATGGCAAAACAACGACGACAACAATGGTTGCGGAAGTTTTGACTGCAGGTGGTCAAAATGGTTTGCTTTCTGGGAATATTGGTTTTCCAGCCAGTCAAGTTGCAACAACTGCAACAAAAAATGATACTTTGGTCATGGAGTTGTCTTCTTTCCAACTCATGGGCATTGAAACCTTTCATCCAGAAATTGCAGTGATTACCAATCTGATGCCAACTCATATTGATTATCATGGCTCTTTTGAGGAATATGTAGCGGCTAAGTGGAACATTCAAAACAATATGACTAAAACAGATTTTCTTGTATTGAATTTCAACCAAACATTAGCGAAAGAGTTGGCTTCAAAGACACAAGCGACTGTCGTACCCTTTTCAACACAAGAAAGAGTAGATGGTGCCTACTTAGAGGGAAATGTTTTGATGTTTCGTGGGGAGGCAATTATGGCAGCTGATGAGCTTGGTGTGCCAGGGAGTCATAATGTTGAAAATGCCCTCGCAACTATTGCAGTTGCAAAATTACGTGGCATTGAAAATCAAGTCATCAAAGAAATATTAGCAGGTTTTGGTGGCGTTAAACACCGCCTTCAATATGTTGGTGAAATGAACCATGTAAAATTTTATAATGACAGCAAATCCACAAATATTCTAGCAACACAAAAAGCCTTATCTGGTTTTGAGAATAGCAAGGTTATCTTGATTGCTGGTGGACTGGATCGTGGCAACGAATTTGACGAATTGATCCCAGATATTCAAGGATTGAAGAAAATGATTATTCTTGGAGAATCCGCAGTACGTGTCAAGAGAGCAGCGGCTAAAGCAGATGTTAGCTATATTGATGCTACTGATGTGAAAGATGCAACTCGAAAAGCTTTTGCTGAAGCTCAAGCAGGCGACATTATTCTGCTCAGTCCTGCAAATGCTAGCTGGGACATGTATCCAAATTTTGAAGTTCGGGGCGATGAATTTATTACAACATTTGAAGAATTAAAGGGTTAAGATGAAAAAGATTATATTTACAGGTGGAGGAACAGTTGGTCATGTGACGCTAAACCTTTTGCTCATTCCAAAATTCCTAGACGCGGGCTGGCAAGTTCACTATATTGGTGACAAACATGGGATTGAATACAAAGAAATCCAGAAGTTGGGATTGAATATAACTTTTCATTCCATAGCGACAGGGAAACTACGCCGTTATTTTTCTTGGCAAAATATGCTGGATATTTTCAAAGTAACGTGGGGGATTTTACAATCTTTAGGGATTATGGTAAAAGTTCGTCCACAAGTTCTCTTTTCCAAAGGGGGGTTTGTATCGGTTCCTCCTGTCATTGCAGCGCGTTTATCTAGAGTACCAGTTTATGTGCATGAGTCAGACCTCTCGATTGGTTTGGCCAATAAAATTGCTTACAAATGTGCTACGAAAATGTATTCGACTTTTGAACAAGCTCATGCTTTGACAAAAATTGAACATGTAGGAGCTGTAACAAAAGTAGGAGAAAAAATAACTGCACCAAATGAGCAGGTTCAAAGGATTCAGCAACATTTTGATAAAAATCTTCCGACCCTTCTGTTTGTTGGTGGATCGGCTGGCGCTAAGGTCTTTAATGATTTGGTAACGGAAAATAAAATAGAATTAACTCAGCACTACAATGTTATCAATTTATCAGGAGATGCTCATTTAGATGAATTATCCAATCATCTCTATCGGATTGCCTATGTGACAGATCTCTATCAACCGTTGATGAACTTAGCAGATGTCGTTATAACACGTGGCGGATCTAATACTATTTTTGAGTTATTGGCTATGGCAAAACTCCATGTGATTGTTCCTTTGGGACGAGAAGCAAGTCGTGGTGATCAGATTGAAAATGCAGATTATTTTGTAAAAAAAGGCTATGCTAAGAAGTTGGACGAGGGTCAACTAAACTTTGAAAATCTACAAAAAGTGATTGCCGAAATGCTTGAGCGGAAAGAAATGTATGAACGAACCATGAAACAGTCTCACGAAATAAAATCGTTAGATGAATTTTATAACCTTTTAACAAATGACATAGATAAAGGAAGAAAATGACAAAAAAGAAGCAAGAGGATCAGAAAGGACAAGAGACAGAAAAACTTTCTGAGTGGCAAAAAAGAAACAAGGAATATCTTGAAAAAAAAGCTCAAGAAGAAGCTGAAAAAGAGAAAGAACTGGCAGAGCAAAAAAATCAGCATTTGCCAAATCCTGAGAAATTAGATGCAGGCGAGGAAGATGAAAAGCCAGAAGTAACATCTGATACTCAAAAAGCAGAATCAGAAGACTTGGAAGAATCCACTAGTACAGAGTTCTCTGAGGAAGAACAAGATGAGCCTCTTGATAAAACAGACTTGAGAAAAAAGAAGAAAGCAGAGCGCAAACAAACCAAACAAAATGAAAAAGAGACTAGAGAAAAAATTGCTCCTCGTCATGTTTACCGTGCTCTTCCAGTCTTGATTCTAAGTTCTGTTTTGTTGATTTTAGCTGTTTATTTTATTAGTCCTTATTCAAAATTAAAGAATATAGAGGTGACGGGGAATAAACAACTGTCCAAAACAGAGGTTCTGGAGGCTTCTAGTATTCAAAAAGAGGACTACACCTTGACAACCTATTTGAGCCAAAAAGCCCATGCTAAGAATATCAAACAGTCAAATTTATGGGCTGAAAAGGCAGAAATAACGTACCGGTTCCCCATTACATTCAAAATTAAAGTGACAGAATATAAAGTTGTCGCTTATGATTATTCTGGAGAGCAATATTTTCCAGTATTATCTAGCGGAGAAGAAATTGCTAACCCAGTTACTAAATCACAATTACCTAAAAGTTATATTAGACTTGATTTTTCAGATAAAGCTATGCTTAAGAAATTTGTGCGACAATTAGCAGGTATTTCCGATACGATCAAATCGGAAATTCAAACAGTTCAGCATACACCAAGTAAAGCGACCGAAGATTTGTTGACTCTCATGATGACAGATGGAAATAAAATTATAGTTCCTCTGTCAGAAGTGGCCAAAAAGCTACCTTATTATGAAAAAATTAAACCACAATTAACCGAAGCAAGTATTGTGGATATGGAAGCAGGGATATTTAGTTATCGAATTAGCTAAAATAATGCAGAAAATCTAACCACTTTTTAAATTTTTATGTTATAATATGCTTTGAATAACTATACTTTTTTGATAGTTAAATTGATAAGTGAGAAACTTGGTAAACAGAGAGGAATGGTCTAATGGCTAGAGATGGCTTTTTTACAGGATTAGATATCGGAACAAGCTCCATTAAGGTCTTGGTAGCAGAACACGTAAACAATGAATTAAATGTAATTGGGGTTAGTAACGCCAAAAGTGCTGGTGTCAAAGATGGTATCATTGTAGATATCGAAGCAGCAGCAAGTGCTATAAAGTCTGCAATTTCACAAGCAGAGGAAAAAGCAGGGATTTCAATTAAGTTGGTGAATGTTGGTTTGCCTGCTAACTTGTTGCAAATTGAAGCAACACAAGGTATGATTCCTGTGACAAGTGAAACGAAAGAAATTACAGATGCAGATGTTGAAAATGTTGTACGATCTGCTTTGACAAAAAGTATGACTCCAGACCGGGAAGTTATTACCTTTATTCCAGAGGAATTCATCGTAGATGGTTTTCAAGGAATTCGTGATCCTCGCGGAATGATGGGAATTCGTTTAGAAATGCGTGGTCTTCTATATACAGGTCCACGTACTATTCTTCATAATTTGAGAAAAACGGTTGAGCGTGCAGGAGTTCAAGTTGAAAACATTATCATTTCTCCGCTCGCTATGACAAAATCCGTTCTGAATGAAGGAGAGCGTGAGTTTGGTGCAACTGTCATTGATATGGGGGGCGGCCAAACAACTGCAGCTTCTGTTCGCAATCAAGAATTACAATTTACCAATATCTATCAAGAAGGTGGCGAATATGTTACAAAAGACATCTCTAAGGTTTTAAAAACATCTAAGAAGTTGGCAGAGAGCTTGAAGTTTAACTATGGAGAAGCATACGTACCTGCTGCTAGCAATGAGTCTTTCCAAGTGGAAGTAATTGGTGAAGTGGAACCAGTTGAAGTGACAGAGCGTTATTTAGCAGAAATTATTTCAGCGCGTGTTAAACATATCTTTGAACAAATCAAGCAAGATTTAGAGAGAAGACATTTATTAGAGCTTCCAGGTGGTATTGTTATTATTGGAGGCGGTGCGATTTTGCCGGGCGTGGTTGAATTGGCACAAGAAGTTTTCGGTGTTCCCGTTAAATTATATGTTCCAAATCAAATCGGTATTCGTAATCCAGCGTTTGCCCATGTTATTAGTTTATCAGAGTATGCAGGAAACTTATCTGAAGTTGATGTTCTAGCACAGGCTGCTGTTCATGGTGATGAACTTTTACGGCATCAGCCAGTTGAATTCTCTCGTTCAACACAGCAAAGTCAGTCGTTCAATCCGTTGCAACGCTTTACTCAACCACAACAGCCAACTGCGGCTTTGGTTGATGAAGCAGTAGAAGAAGTTGAACGTCCAGAACCACTTCCAACACAATCTCAACAGCCAAAAGAAAAATTGACAGATCGTGTTCGAAATCTGCTTGGTAATATGTTTGATTAAAGGAGAAGGTAATACATTATGACATTTTCATTTGATACAGCTGCGACACAAGGAGCAGTAATTAAAGTTATTGGTATCGGTGGTGGTGGTGGCAATGCCATTAACCGCATGATTGATGAAGGAGTATCAGGCGTTGAATTTATCGCTGCCAATACAGATGTTCAAGCTCTTAGTGGTTCAAAAGCAGAAACAGTCATTCAGCTTGGTCCAAAGTTGACACGTGGTCTTGGTGCTGGAGGACAGCCTGAAATCGGTCGTAAAGCGGCTGAAGAAAGCGAAGAAACATTGACAGAAGCTCTTACAGGAGCTGATATGGTCTTTATTACAGCTGGTATGGGCGGTGGCTCTGGTACAGGTGCTGCACCGGTTATTGCTCGTATTGCAAAAGGACTGGGAGCTTTAACAGTTGCAGTTGTCACTCGTCCATTTGGCTTTGAAGGAAGTAAGCGGGGGAACTTTGCAATTGAAGGCATCAATGAACTTCGTGAGCATGTAGATACGCTTCTCATCATTTCAAACAATAATTTGCTTGAAATCGTTGATAAGAAAACCCCTCTGCTTGAAGCTTTGAGCGAGGCAGACAATGTCCTTCGACAAGGTGTGCAAGGAATTACAGACTTGATTACAAGCCCAGGACTTATCAACCTTGACTTTGCTGATGTGAAAACAGTTATGGCAAATAAAGGCGATGCTCTTATGGGAATTGGTATTGGTAGTGGTGAAGAACGTGTTATTGAAGCTGCGCGTAAGGCTATCTATTCACCACTTCTTGAAACAACGATTGATGGAGCTGAAGATGTTATCATAAATGTTACAGGTGGGCTTGATATGACTTTGATTGAAGCAGAAGAAGCATCAGAAATTGTCAATCAGGCAGCTGGTCATGGTGTGAATATCTGGCTAGGAACATCTATTGATGATAGTATGAAAGATGAAATTCGTGTGACAGTTGTTGCAACAGGTGTTCGTCAAGAAAAAATTGATCGAGTAAGTGGTGTTCGCCCAGTTGCTCAACAAAATTCTTATTCAACTGCAGTTCGTGGAAATCGTAATTCTCGAGGAACTCAAGGCTACGATCGTAACTTTGACTTGACTGAAAATCTTGAAGTACCAAAGCCAAGCCATCAACGAGCAGAAAGCCCAAAAGTTTCAGCATTTGGTGACTGGGATTTGCGTCGTGAAAATATTGTTCGTTCAACAGAAACGAATACTACACCAGCTGTAGAACGTTATGAAGATACTAGTTCTGATGACGATGAATTAGAAACACCACCATTCTTTAAAAACCGCTAAAATGGATTTAGAAAAGAATACATCTCAAGTTTTGGAGAATGTAGCACAGGCTACACAACGAGTTAATCGCTCAGAAAAATCAGTAGAAGTAATAGCTGTCACCAAATATGTTGACAGCTCTACTGCTAAAAAACTGATTAAAGCAGGGATTCATCATATCGGTGAAAATCGAGTAGATAAGTTTCTAGATAAATATCAGGCTCTACAAGATGAACATGTGATTTGGCACTTAATTGGTACGCTTCAAAGGCGAAAAGTGAAAGATGTCATTAACTATGTAGACTATTTCCATGCCTTGGATTCAGTAAAATTAGCTCAAGAAATCAACAAAAGAGCAGAGCATATCATTAAATGCTTTTTACAAGTCAATATTTCCAAAGAAGCCAGTAAACATGGTTTTACTGTAGAGGAAATTGATACTATTTTACCTGAGCTAGAAAAACTTGAAAAGATTCAGATTGTTGGTTTGATGACAATGGCACCATTTGAAGCGAATGAGGTTGAATTAAATGCTATTTTCCAACAAGCTAATCAATTACAAAAAAGATTACAACGTAAACAGTTACCCAACATGCCTTTTACTGATTTAAGTATGGGAATGAGCCGCGATTATGCAATAGCCATTGCAAATGGTTCGACTTTTGTCAGAATTGGTACCGCATTTTTTAAATAGGAAAGTATTATGTCTCTTAAAGATAGATTTGATAAATTCATTGATTACTTTACAGAAGATGGTGAAGACGCAAGCGTTCAAACGCCAGAGTTGCCACCGCGTGTGAGTAATCAATCTACACCTACCAAAGAAAGACTAGTACATACAGCGAGTAGCTCTTCACAATCTTCTACAAAGTCGGGAGCAAATGAGAACATTACTCGTCTGCATGCACGTCAGCAAGAATTGGCACAACATCGGACAATTTCAGATGACAAAGTGACAATCAATGTTCGTTATCCAAGAAAATATGAAGAAACAACTGAAATTGTTGATTTGTTAATTGTTAATGAAAGCATTTTGATTGATTTTCAATATATGACAGAAGTGCAAGCTCGTCGTTGTTTGGATTATTTGGATGGTGCTCGTTATGTGCTTGCAGGAAATATAAAAAAAGTTGCAAGTACAATGTACCTTTTAACACCAATCAATGTTGTTGTAAATGTTGAGGATTTGAAATTACCTGAGGATTTACAAAGTGGCGAATTTGATTTTGATATGAAACGTAGATAAAAACATGGTTTGGATTGTAAATATACTTTATAATTTGGTAAGAGTGTATTCATTTATTTTAGTGGTGTATGCTCTCTTATCTTGGTTTCCAGGTGCCTATCAAACATCACTTGGTCAGTTGATTTTACGGATAGTAGAGCCTGTTTTGAAACCATTTCAACGTTTCAATTTACAATTTGCTGGTCTTGATTGGACGATTCTTATCGTTATCTTTCTTTTGAATTTGGTTTCTGGCATCATTTTGAATGCTCTTTTGCTTTTAGCTTAAATTCATGAAGAATATTAAACATTTATACCAACATTTTACAGAAGAAGATCGTGAATTTGTTGATAAAAGCTTAGAAAAGATACAGCGAGTTGAGGATTCTTATTCTTTTGAAGTAACTTCGTTTGTGAATCCACACCAAGTTGAAATTTTACGGAATCTTGGAAATCATTTGCAATTGCAAATATTTTTAAGTTCGGATTATTATACGAGTGAATTGGCTAAAGTCATTATTGCTCCTCTCTACTATGAGTTGCAAGTAAGTGATTTTGAAATAGATCTGTTAGAAATCAGCTATGCGAATAAATTTCACCATTTAACCCATTCGCAAATAATGGGAACGTTATTGAATCAATTAGGGATTGAACGTAAAGTTTTTGGTGATATTCTTGTAGCTTCAGGTAGAGCACAAATTATGGTAGATAGAAAATTTACTCAATTTTTCATCGATCATATCTCAAGGATAGCAAAGACATCTGTAAAATTGAAACAAGTGGATTTTTCACAACTGATAGCTGTTCAAGCAGATTCAAAGCTAAGAGATGTGCTTGTTTCTAGTATGCGTTTGGATAAAGTCTTAGCTGCTTCATTTCGTTTGTCACGAAGTGTTGCGACTAAGTTGATAGCAACAAAGCAAGTTAGGGTAAATTATTCTATGTTGGATAATCCTAGTCATCATTTGTTATTAAATGACTTGATTAGTGTACGAGGATATGGAAGAGTAAAAGTTTTAAGAGAAAATGGCTTTTCAAAAAATGGAAAGTACAAATTAACTGTTGAATTATTGTCTAGTAAGTAAGGAGAAAATATGGCTATTACATCATTAGAAATTAAAGATAAAGCTTTTGCTCACAAATTTAGAGGATATGATGTTGACGAAGTAGATGAATTTCTTGACATCATTGTCCAAGATTATGAAGATTTGGTTCGTGTGAATCATGAGCAAGAGTCAAAAATTAAAAATCTGGAAGAACGTTTGACTTACTTTGACGAGATGAAGGATTCCCTTAGCCAGTCTGTATTGATTGCACAAGATACAGCAGAACGTGTGAAACAAGCGGCAAATGACCGTTCTGAAAACATTGTTCATAAAGCTGAGCAAGAAGCCCAACATTTGTTGGATGAGGCAAAATACAAGGCTAATGAAATTCTTCGTCAAGCGACAGATAATGCTAAGAAAGTGGCTGTTGAAACAGAAGAGTTGAAAAATAAAACGCGTGTCTTCCACCAACGTTTAAAATCAACAATTGAAAGTCAATTAAGCATTGTGAATTCTTCAGAATGGGAAGATATTCTTCGTCCAACAGCTACTTACTTGCAAACAAGCGATGAAGCTTTTAAAGAAGTTGTTCAATCAGCTCTAGGGGAAGTTGTTGAGACAGCAGAAGAAGATGAAATTGATCTGACACGTCAATTTTCTCCGGAAGAAATAGAAGAACTACAGCAACGCATTGAAGAAGCAAATCGTGAATTAGCAGAAACACAAGCATTTGAAACTTTAGACGAGTCTGTTTTGGGTTTGCATTTAACAAATGATGAGAACTCAACAGAAAACTCAGAAGCTACTTCAACAGAATCAGTAGATATTTTATAAGAAAATGTAAAAACAAGATGCTAACAAAATATTCGCAGCGAGCAGGTGACGGTGAGAGACCTGTAATCCCTTTTGTTAGGATTATCATTTTACAAACTTAGATCTGAAAAACAGTAAGATTTAGCGCCTAACTCACGTTACGAGTAAGAGGGATAGGAATATTATTCTTGTCTAAATGAAGGTGGTACCACGAATTTTCGTCCTTTGGATGAATTTGTGGTTTTTTTATTTTAATATGTTACTAATATGAAAAAGGAGAACTTATGAAATTAAAGGAAACTCTTAATCTTGGAAAAACAGCTTTTCCAATGCGTGCTGGTTTGCCGAATAAAGAACCTCTTTGGCAAAAAGAATGGGAAGATGCAAAATTGTATCAACGCCGTCAAGAATTGAATGAAGGAAAACCGCATTTCACACTTCATGATGGACCTCCATATGCCAATGGAAATATCCATGTTGGTCATGCTATGAATAAAATCTCAAAAGATATTATTGTGCGTTCAAAATCAATGTCTGGCTATTATGCACCTTACATTCCAGGGTGGGATACGCATGGTCTTCCAATCGAGCAAGTTCTAGCGAAGCAAGGTGTGAAACGAAAAGAAATGGATTTGGCAGAATATTTAAAGCTTTGTCGTGATTATGCACTGAGTCAAGTGGATAAACAACGTGAAGATTTCAAACGCCTAGGTGTCTCAGGTGACTGGGAACATCCATATGTGACCTTGACGCCTGACTATGAAGCAGCGCAAATCCGCGTCTTTGGTGAAATGGCTAATAAAGGCTATATCTACCGCGGGGCTAAGCCAGTTTACTGGTCTTGGTCATCTGAATCAGCCCTTGCTGAAGCAGAGATTGAATACCATGATTTGGTTTCAACTTCACTTTACTACGCCAACAAAGTCAAAGATGGAAAAGGCGTTCTAGACACAGATACTTACATTGTCGTATGGACAACAACTCCATTCACCGTCACAGCTTCTCGTGGGTTGACAGTGGGTGCAGATATTGATTATGTTTTGGTACAGCCAGCAGGTGAAACTCGCAAGTTTATTGTAGCGTCTGAATTGTTGAATAGCTTATCTGAGAAATTTGGCTGGATTGATGTTCAAGTGTTGGCTACTTACCGTGGTCAAGAGTTGAACCACATCGTGACGGAACACCCGTGGGATATTGAAGTAGAAGAACTTGTCATCCTTGGTGACCATGTTACAACAGATTCTGGTACTGGTATTGTCCATACAGCACCAGGCTTTGGTGAGGACGACTATAATGTCGGTGTTGCCAACGGCTTGGAAGTGTTTGTCACTGTTAACGAACGCGGTATCATGATGGAAAATGCTGGTCCTGACTTTGAAGGCCAATTCTATGACAAGGTTGCACCAACTGTTATTGAGAAACTTGGTGACTTGCTCCTTGCTCAAGAAGAAATCTCTCACTCTTACCCATTTGACTGGCGTACGAAAAAACCAATCATCTGGCGTGCCGTACCACAGTGGTTTGCATCTGTATCAAAATTCCGTCAAGAAATCTTGGATGAGATTGAAAAGGTTAAATTCCACTCAGAATGGGGAAAAGTGCGTCTTTACAATATGATTCGTGACCGTGGCGACTGGGTTATCTCTCGTCAACGTGCTTGGGGAGTGCCACTTCCAATCTTCTATGCAGAGGATGGGACACCGATTATGACAGAAGAAACGATTGAGCATGTAGCAGAACTTTTCGCTGTTCATGGTTCGATTGTTTGGTGGCAACGGGAAGCGAAAGACTTACTTCCAGAAGGATTTACTCATCCAGGATCACCGAATGGTATATTCACTAAAGAAACAGATATTATGGATGTGTGGTTTGATTCAGGTTCTTCTTGGAATGGCGTAGTTGTGAATCGCCCAGAATTGACTTATCCTGCTGACCTGTATCTTGAAGGTTCAGACCAGTATCGTGGTTGGTTCAACTCATCACTTATCACATCGGTTGCCAATCATGGTGTAGCCCCTTACAAACAAATTCTTTCACAAGGGTTTGCTTTGGACGGTAAAGGCGAGAAAATGTCGAAGTCTCTCGGCAACACGATTGCTCCAAGTGATGTTGAAAAACAATTTGGTGCGGAAATCTTGCGGCTCTGGGTAACGAGTGTAGACTCCAGTAACGACGTTCGTATCTCTATGGATATTTTGAGCCAAGTTTCTGAAACTTACCGTAAGATTCGGAATACCCTCCGTTTCTTGATTGCCAATACATCTGATTTCAATCCGAAAGAAGATACTGTTGATTACGATGATCTTCGCTCCGTTGATAAATATATGACGGTTCGTTTTAATCAACTTATTAAGACCATTCGTAAAGCTTATGCGGACTTTGAATTTTTAGATATTTATAAAGCAATTGTAAACTTTGTGACAGTTGATTTATCAGCTTTCTATCTTGATTTTGCAAAAGATGTTGTTTACATTGAAGCAGCTAAATCATTAGAACGTCGTCAAATGCAAACCGTCTTTTATGATATTCTAGTAAACATTACAAAATTGTTGACTCCTATTCTTCCACATACAGCAGAAGAAATTTGGTCTTACTTGGATCACGAGCCAGAAGAGTTTGTTCAGTTAGCGGAATTGCCAGATGCGCAGACTTTTCCTAATGAGGAAGAACTGTTGGATACTTGGACAGCCTTTATGAACTTCCGCAGTCAAGCTCAAAAAGCTTTGGAAGAAGCACGTAATGAAAAGGTTATTGGAAAATCCTTGGAAGCTCACTTAACGGTTTATCCAAATGAAGTAGTGAGAACATTGCTTGAAGCGATTAATAGTGATGTTGCTCAACTTCTCATTGTTTCCGAATTAACAATTGCAGATGAAATAGCCCCGGAAAATGCGGTTGCTTTCGAGGATGTAGCTTTTACAGTAGAGCATGCAGTAGGTCAAGTTTGTGAACGTTGCCGTCGAGTAGATGAAACAGTCACAGAACGTAGCTATCATGCAATTGTTTGTGATCACTGTGCAGAAATTGTTGAAGAACATTTTGCGCAAGTGCTTGCAGAAGGTTTTGAAACGAAATAAAGAGATAGAACACACACTTAGTCTCTGGTCAACATAAAGGAATGAACAATAACAGAAAAGATTAAGCTCAACGTTTTTACTAACTTGGGCTTAGTTTTTTGTGTAACGAGAATATTTGAACGGGAGAAACTATTTACTTTGGTTGTGTTCTAACGGCGACATTTGCTCGCAGTCAAGGACTTGGGTGCAAGTTGATCCGGAGACTTGTGCTGAAAAATGGCTTGAAAGAGAGATTCGGATAGAGGAGCAAGAGTAGGTTGTTGGTTTGTATGAAAAATTTGCATTTAAATCTATTAGCGAACCCTTTATTCTAGAATCACGAGTCTATGTTATCATGATTTATAAGCAAGCGAGAAAAATGAACTAGTTTTTGGAATTGTGAGATAGAAGTACATCTTCTTAAAAAATAATTTGATTCATTTTTAAAAAAGCACTCATTTTTCCTGGAAAATATGATAGAATAGCTGTTAGGAGGAACTGTATGTTTCATAAAAGTAAGTTATTTTTTTGGACCACCGAAGTCTTACTACTGACAATTATCTTTTTTATCTGGCGACAAATGGAAGGTCTGATTTCCCCCTTTGTGAGTGTTTTAAATACGGTTTTAATTCCTTTTCTTATCGCAGGCTTTTTATATTATGTAACCAATCCATTGGTGAAATTTTTGGAGAAAGAACTGAAAGTTAAGCGGATTTTTGGTGTTTTAATTACCTTGGTGCTTTTGTTTGGGCTTATTACCTTGGGTATCATTTATCTCTTGCCTATTTTAATTACGCAGTTGACCAGTTTGATCAATTCTACTCAGGATGTTTATGAAGGGTTACAAAAGTGGATTAATCAACTTTCTCAGAATGAATTATTTAAAAACTTTAATATTCAATCAATCTTGCGGCAGTTAAATTTATCTTATGTGGATATTTTACAAAATATCCTAAATGGTGTAACTAATAGCTTGGGAAGTGTTGTGTCAGCTGTTTTAAACACGCTTTTAATCTTGATTATGACACCGATTTTCTTGGTTTATTTCTTAATTGATGGAGACAAATTGCTTCCGATGTTGGAAAGAACTGTTCTGAAGCGAGATAAGCTGAATATCAGTAAGCTGTTGATCAATCTAAATGCAACGATTGCACGATATATTAGTGGGATTTCGATTGATGCTTTTATTATAGGAACGTTGGCTTTCATTGGTTATAGCGTCATTGGTTTGAAGTATGCTTTGGTATTTGCTATTTTTTCTGCTATTGCAAATTTAATTCCCTATATTGGGCCAAGTATTGGTTTAATTCCAATGATTATTACCTATTTGATTATGGACCCTCAAAAAATGGTCATTGCTGTTCTTTATATGCTCATTGTGCAACAAATTGATGGTAATATTCTCTACCCACGAATTGTAGGTGGTGTGATGAAGGTGCATCCGATTACCATTATGGTTCTCTTACTTTTGTCGAGTAATATCTATGGGATTGTTGGGATGATTGTAGCGATTCCAACTTATTCCATTCTGAAAGAAATTGCGAAGTTCCTAGCAAATTTATATGATAATCACCAATCAGCACAGGAGCAAAAGAAAAACGAAGAGTATGGGATTATCAACAAGTAAGAAGGGAAACAAAATCGGTATTGCGAAAGCAATTGATTTTGTCAGCCCACTCTCAACTACTGCGCTTCGTTATAAAAACAATATCTTGTAAGAGTTTGGGAAATTTGTATCCCAGACTTTTTGTTTTAAAGTTATCTGAATTACGTTCCGAGCTGGAAAAGACTTCTTTTTTATAATGCGTTTTATTAAAACTAAAAATGTATTTTTATGCTAAAATAGAACTAATAAGATAGAGGAGGTGCACTTATGGTAACACGTCGTAAATATTCTCCGCAGGAAATAAGAAAAGATTCTTCTTATTTTTCTCCCTTGAAGGCAATAATTGAAACAGCTTTTTATGAAAATCAGGTTGTTGCAATAAAAACAGTGGAAGAAGCCTATCAATTAGCTTCTACAGCTGCTGGAACAGTTGTCCTAGATATGCCTGTGATTCATACAAAGGAACTAGGCTTGCCTTCTTATGCACGCGTTTTATTAACAAATTCCGGAGCTATAGTGGGTCGAACGGCTGAGGCTCGACGGATTTTTGGTAGAGACAGTGAGGAAGATGAAAGGCTGCTTTCAATTGTACGTAGTGCAATCTACCAGGCTCATCATCGGAGATTTTATAAGGCAGATGCAGTTGTGGGGCTTGATGAGGCTTTTATGGCTTGTGCTCATCTCATGGTTCCCGAGGATGAAATCAATAATTTGTATTCATGGCTTTTAAATTTCCAAATTTTAGATGAAGAATTTAAAAATCGGTTGAGAGCTTCTAAAAAGTATGATGAAAATGATATATTTGTCTTTTTCGATCCAAAATGGAAACATCCGGATTATCCTGAAGGATTGGTTTATTTTGACACTCGGCATAATTGTGTTACTATTCTGGGCTTAAATTACTTTGGTGAGTTAAAAAAAGCAACCTTAACCTTAGCTTGGGCAACAGCTGCCAGAAATGGTTATGTGGCGTGTCATGGCGGCTTGAAAATTTTTAAACAAGAAGCGGATAAACAAGATTATGTAGCTTCTTTCTTTGGTTTATCTGGTTCAGGGAAATCCACACTGACACATGCCAAACACAATGGAAAATATGATATTAAGGTTTTGCATGATGACGCCTTTATTATTTCTATAAAAGATGGCTCGTCCATTGCTTTGGAACCATCCTACTTTGATAAAACGAATGATTATCCAATTGGACATAAGGAACAAGATTTCTTTGTGACCGTTCAGAATTGTGGTGTAACACTAGATGACAATGGATTAAAAAAATTAGTGACAGAAGATATTCGAAACGGAAATGGTCGGACAGTCAAGTCTCGTTTTGCAACGCCAAATCGGGTCGATCGAATTGATGAATCTATCCAAGCTATTTTCTGGATTATGAAAGACGATTCTCTCCCGCCTTTAGTTAAAATCAATGATCCGCTGATGGCTTCTACGATGGGGTGTACATTGATGACCAAGCGTTCTAACGCTGAAAATGTGACTGGTAAGCATGATGATTTGGTGATTGAACCTTATGCTAATCCATTTAGAGTGTATCCGTTGGTAGAAGACTATCGGAAATTTCGCAGCCTTTTTGAATCTGGTGTCGACTGTTATATTATCAATACTGGATTTTATATGGGAAAAGGAATTTCAAAAGAGATTAGTCTGAGTATTATTGAAAAAATTGTTGATGAAGAGGCAATTTTTAAACCATTTGGTTCGTTGGAAGGTTTTGAATATATGGAATGTGAGGGCTATCCTGTTCCAAGTTTTGATTCTCGTTATAAACAATTAATCAGAGAAAGAATGCAGGTACGGTTAAATTTCTTGCTTGCGTTTAACCAAAAATACCCTAAAACGGCGCTTCCTGTTGATGCAATCTCACGCCTGGAAACCGTTTTGCAAAATTTAGAATCTTAATAAATAATTTTCTTTGTAATTTCCTTCCAAATTTTTCTTTTTAATACTCCTTGTGCAAGAAGTCAAAAAGTATGCTATAATTAAGATTACTTATATATGAGGAGAGAACATTCATGGAAGACCCTAGCAGTCAGACCTTGTTACTGCAAGCTTTACTATTATTGGTTTTAACACTATTAAACGCCTTTTTTTCAGCAGCTGAGATGGCGATGGTATCCTTAAACCGTGCTCGTGTGGAGCAAAAGGCTGAAGAAGGCGATGCAAAATATATTCGCTTATTGAAAGTCTTGGAAAAACCTAATCACTTTTTATCCACCATTCAAGTTGGAATTACTTTGATTACAATTTTATCAGGAGCTAGTTTGGCTAATACACTCGGTCGGGAAATTGCTTCTTGGATGGGAAATTCTGAGACAGCAAGAGCGATTGCAAGCTTCTTATCTGTTGCTATTTTGACTTATGTTTCTATTGTTTTTGGGGAATTATATCCAAAGAGAATTGCTTTGAATCTCAAAGATGCTCTAGCAGTTCATACAGCACCAGTTATCATTTTCTTAGGGAAAATTGTTGGTCCCTTTGTTTGGCTTTTATCAGCCTCCACTAATCTGCTTAGTCGGATAACGCCGATGACCTTTGACGATGCTGATGAGAAAATGACTCGTGATGAGATTGAATATATGCTAACGAATAGTGAAGAAACCCTGGATGCTGACGAGATTGAAATGTTGCAAGGAATTTTTTCACTAGATGAGATGATGGCGCGTGAAGTGATGGTTCCTCGTACCGATGCTTTTATGGTGGATATCAATGATGATACCAAGGAAATTATTGAAAGCATTTTGAAGCAGAACTTTTCACGGATTCCGGTTTATGATGATGATAAAGACAATGTTATTGGACTGATTCACACCAAGCGTCTATTAAATGAGGCTTTTACCAATGGTTTTGATAACATTGTGCTGCGAAAAATTTTACAAGAACCACTCTTTGTACCAGAAACCATCTTTGTAGATGACTTGTTGACAGAGTTGCGAAACACCCAAAATCAAATGGCGATATTGCTAGATGAATATGGTGGTATGTCTGGCTTAGTAACACTTGAAGATTTATTGGAAGAGATTGTTGGCGAGATAGATGATGAAACAGATAAGGCTGAAGTAGAAGTGTATCAGGTTTCTGAGCATACTTACTTTGTCCTTGGAACCATGAGTTTGAATGATTTTAATGAGTATTTTGAAGTGGAACTGGAAAGTGATAATGTTGATACGATTGCTGGTTATTATCTGACGGGCGTTGGCTCCATACCGGATGCTAAGGAACGTTTGAGTTATGAAGTAGCAAGTCAGAATAAAAAGCTCATTTTAACCAATGATAAAGTGAAAAATGGACGTGTGACAAAACTCAAAGTAGAAGTCTCTGAAATAGTAGAAGAAGAAAAAGAAGTTGAGAAGTAATCTCAGCTTCTTTTAGTTTTTTTAAGTTGTGAAAGTGGTATTTCTGAGGGGTAGTTAGCTTTTTTGTCGCTTAGCAAAGTCAATAAAACGGAATTTTTCCAGTTTATGGCGACTATCTGTGAATTGAAATTGCTGTCCATCTGTAAGATAGACTTTGGACTTAACAGAAACGACATGTTGATCATTTTCAATGTCCATCAAAATTTTATCGCGGTTTGTAGCTAGATCAATTGTGATTTCTTTTTGGGCATAAGCAATGTGCAGCCCTAGTTTTCCTTCTAGATAAGCATAAATCGATTGTTCTGCTATTTCTCGAGTCATGGAAGGGACAAGGCTCTTATCAAGGTAATCAATATCTAAGACGGAAGCGACGTCATCGACTACTCTCTGGCGGACAATTCGCCATACCAGACGGTATTCAGGAAAGCCTGTGAGATTGGATAACTTTTTATCAACCGTGATTTTTTCTAACTGAATGACATTTGTTTTAGAATTTATCCCATGCTGTTGCACGAGTTCTTGGTAACTAGTCAGATTGGAGACAGGAAAGTCAATCTGTTCTTGTTTAGTAACTTTAGAGCCCTGCCCTTTCAGTTTTTGGATAAGACCAGCTTTTTGAAGTAAATCAAGTGACTTGCGAATGGTATCACGGCTGACTTTGTAGGTTTGGACGAGTTCATGCTCGCTAGGGAGATAATCATTAACTTGATATTTTTCATTTAGAATATCTTGTTCTATGAATTTAAAAATTTGTTCATATTTCTTCATAATTCCCTAACTTGTTTGTTTTTTATCATACAACTATATTAATTTTATCAAAAACATGAGGAATATGCTACACACAACTTGCATACATCTTTGCTATCGTTTACAATAAAAACATCAATTGTACAATGATGAAAAAAAGAAGGAGAGTGTTAGGTTGATCCTAGCCAAGCAGAAAATGGGAAAATTTGAGAAAGATGCCAAGATTTTATTAGATGCCATTGGTGGCAAAGAGAATATCTCCGCAGTTAGCCATTGTGCGACTCGGATGCGTTTTGTGCTAGCTGATGAGAAGAAAGCAGATGTAAAAGCGATCGAAGCCATTCCGGCGGTTAAAGGAACCTTTACAAATGCAGGGCAATTTCAGGTTATTATTGGAAATGATGTTCCGATTTTTTACAATGACTTCACAGCTGTATCAGGGATTGAAGGTGTTTCAAAAGAAGCAGCAAAAGCCGCTGCTAAGAGCAATCAAAATCCAGTGCAGCGTGTGATGACAATGTTGGCGGAAATTTTCACCCCAATCATTCCAGCGATTATCGTTGGGGGGCTGATTCTAGGATTCCGTAATATTTTGGAAGGTGTGCAAATTCAAGCTCTGGGGCAAAAGATCGTTGATGGTGTAGCACAGTATGCTAAAGATGGTACACCAGTTTATAATACGATTGTGGATGTTTCACAGTTTTGGAGTGGTGTTAACTCTTTCTTGTGGCTTCCTGGTGAAGCGATTTTCCACTTTTTACCAGTTGGAATTGTTTGGTCGGTCTCTCGTAAGATGGGAACTAGTCAGATTCTTGGGATTGTCTTGGGAATCTGTTTGGTATCTCCGCAATTGCTCAATGCTTACTCAGTAGCTGGTACGCCAGCTTCAGAAATTGCCAAAAAATGGGTTTGGGATTTTGGCTTCTTTACCGTCAGAAAGATTGGTTACCAAGCACAAGTTATTCCTGCCCTACTTGCAGGCCTGTCTCTTTCCTATCTTGAAATTTTCTGGCGGAAACGGATTCCAGAAGTTGTATCCATGATTTTTGTGCCTTTCTTATCATTAATTCCGGCATTGATTTTAGCTCATACAGTTCTTGGACCTATCGGTTGGACACTTGGGCAATGGTTGTCAACAGCAGTGCTTGCAGGGTTGACTGGTCCCGTTAAATGGCTCTTTGGTGCGATATTTGGTGCTCTCTATGCTCCGTTTGTTATCACTGGTTTGCATCATATGACCAATGCTATTGATACACAGCTCGTTGCCGATACAGGTGGCACAGCTCTATGGCCAATGATTGCTTTGTCAAATATCGCTCAAGGATCAGCTGTATTTGCTTATTATCTGATGAATCGTCGTAGTGAACGTGAAGCACAGATTTCCCTACCCGCAACAATTTCTGCCTATCTTGGAGTCACAGAACCGGCACTCTTTGGAGTTAATGTGAAATATGTTTATCCATTTGTGGCAGGGATGATTGGTTCTTCTATTGCAGGCCTCTTGTCTGTAACATTTAATGTTACAGCAAATGCTATCGGAATCGGTGGGATTCCGGGTATCTTGTCTATTCAAGCGAAATACATGCTGCCATTCTTCTTTGTCATGCTGGTGGCTATTGCAGTACCAATGATTTTGACATTCTTCTTCCGTAAGACAGGTGTGTTTACAAAAGCAGAAGATGAAAGTGTCAAATCACCGCAAATTGAAGCCATTGACGAAGCAAAAGAAGCAGCTCCAAAAGTGGATTTTGCAGAAATTGCTAGCCCACTTGCTGGAGAAGTGAAAGAATTAAGTCAAGCAACTGATCCTGTTTTTGCACAAGGTGTCATGGGACAAGGTGTAGTAATTGAACCGAGCGAAGGTGAACTTGTTGCACCGGTGAATGGTGTTGTGTCAGTGCTTTTTCCAACTAAACATGCTGTAGGAATCGTTTCTGATGAAGGTGTCGAGTTATTGATGCATATCGGTATGGATACGGTGAATTTAGAAGGAAAAGGCTTCGAAGCTCATGTGGCTCAAGGAGATAAAGTTAGTGTGGGAGATAAGTTGATTTCTTTTGACATGTCAGCAATTAAAGAAGCAGGTTATGTGACAGAAACGCCGGTGATTATCACCAACCAAGATCAATTTCAAGCAGATGAACGTGGTCAACTTCCACGGATGATTGAACTTGGTGATAAGCTCATGACGGCTACACGAATTGGCTAACATTCATCGCAGGTAGACTGAGCTAGGTGAATGAATAACTGAACAAAGTATAGTCTGCAATAAAATATTCTTCTCTGATAAGTATGAAGTTTGAAAAGATTCGTGATACAATATAAAACTATAAAGGGGTGGGAGCGTAAGCCCCATCTCTTTCTTTTGTAAAATAGAAAAGGAAAACAAATGACATTCGATAAAAGAAAAGTAGTCTATCAGATCTATCCAAAATCTTATAAGGATACTACAGGAAATGGTATTGGAGATTTACAAGGGATCATTGAAAAAATTCCTTATCTTGCTAAGTTGGGGGTGGATATGGTTTGGCTCAATCCTTTCTATCCTAGTCCACAGCATGACAATGGATACGATATTTCTGATTATACTGCGGTAAATCCACTCTTTGGGAGTATGGACGACTTTGAAGAAATGATTCAAGTTGGAAAAGAATATGGTATCGAGTTTATGTTGGACATGGTGCTCAACCATTGTTCGACAGAGCATGAGTGGTTTCAAAAAGCCTTGGCTGGAGATAACTATTATCAGGATTTCTTTTTCCTACGTGATGAGCCGACAGACTGGTTGTCTAAGTTTGGCGGCAGCGCTTGGGCTCCTTTTGGAGACACGGGTAAGTATTACCTGCATCTTTACGATGTGACGCAGGCTGATCTCAATTGGCACAATCCTCATGTCCGTGAAGAACTTTTTAAAGTTGTTCATTTCTGGTTAGATAAGGGTGTGAAGGGGTTCCGTTTTGATGTTATTAATGTCATCGGGAAGGATGAAATATTAGGGAATTGTCCGGAGAATGACGGGAAGCCAGCCTATACTGATAGACCTATCGTACACGAGTATCTTCACATGTTGAATGAGGAGACTTTTGGAACGGATGAGGCTATTATGACTGTTGGTGAAATGAGCGCGACGAACATTGAAAATTGTATTCTTTATACAGCTCCAGAACGCCACGAATTATCTATGGCTTTCAATTTTCACCATTTAAAAGTAGATTATGAAAATGGACAAAAATGGACGTTGAAGAATTTTGATTTTGAAGAATTAAAGCGCCTTTTCCATACATGGGGCAAAGAAATGAGCGACCATAACGGTTGGAGTGCTCTGTTTTGGAATAATCACGACCAACCCCGTGCACTGAATCGTTTTGTAGATGTTAAGAATTTTCGCAATGAAGGAGCGACCATGCTTGCGGCAAGCATTCATCTGTCTCGCGGAACGCCATATATCTATATGGGAGAAGAAATCGGTATGATTGACCCCGACTATGACAGCATGGAAGATTATGCAGATGTCGAATCTTTCAACGCTTATCAAATGCTATTAAATGCTGGCAAAACACCAGAAGAAGCGTTTAAGATTATTCAGGTCAAGTCTCGTGACAATTCCCGAACTCCTATGCAGTGGGATGATTCAGAAAATGCTGGCTTTACAAGTGGAACACCTTGGTTAAAAGCAGCTAAATCCTACTCTGAAATCAATGTTAATAATGAAATTCAAGGTCCAATTTTTACTTTTTACCAAAAATTGATTGCTCTTCGTAAAAAATTGCCTCTCATAGCGGAGGGCAGCTACAAACCAGTTTATGAAGATAGCCAGCAAGTATATGCCTTCGAGCGTCAATTGGGTGATGAAAAACTGTTAGTGCTCAATAACTTCTACTCAGATCCGATTACAGTAGACGTGTTACCGGAGTACCAGAATGGTGAAGTCCTCCTTTCTAATTGTGAGGTAGCTCAAATAGCAGCAGTTGTGACCTTGAGACCTTATGAAAGTTTGGCAATTATTGTGAATAAGCGCTAGATACAGTAAGAAATTCCAAAATCGACTGAATCATTCAGCCGATTTTTAAAGCTCGAGAGAAAGCGCTTGCAATATTCTTCCGTTTTATTTATAATAGTTACGGTAGAAATACATCTCAAGGAAAGCTGATTTCCAATTTATGATGTAAAGGAGAATATATGAAAAAAACATCAAAACAATTACCTGTTTTGTTTGCGACAGCTATTTTGCTCGCTAGCACTGTTTTAAGTCCTCTTGCTCAGGCGAATGAGACAAGTTCTTCATCTTCGAGCTCAGAATCATCTGTAACGACTTCGAAATCTAGCTCAGTTGCTTCAACGACACAATCACAGCCATCAGAAGCAATTTCTGACAGTTCAACGAGCAATACGAATGAGCCAAGTAGTACAAGCGAAGAGACGCCTAAGACAGAAGCTGCAAGCGGTGAAGCCCATGTTACAACTTCTGAATTTACAACAGTGGCAAATATCGGTCAAATACAAGGGGAAGCCCATGAATCACCTTATAATGGGAAGAAAGTCAAGGTTTCAAATGTTGTTGTAACAAAGACAGATCGGTATGGCTTTTATGTACAAGATCTCAAAGCTGATGGCAATGCTAAGACCTCAGATGCTATTTATGTCGTTTCAAAAGAAAAGGTTGCAGTTGGCGATCAGTTGACGATTGAAGGTCAAATCAAAGAAGGTTATATGGAAGAACTCAGTGTTCGTCCTGGACAAACTTTCCGTAAACCAACTGACAGCTTAACTGTAACACAATTGTTTGCTTCTAAGGTAACGAAAAACGGTACAGCCGCACTACCAGAACCAGTTAATATTTCAGATCGTATGCCAAAAGATATCGTGGATAATACTCCGACTACTTATGATCCAGAACATGATGCATTGGATTATTGGGAAAGTCTGGAGGGTATGTTGACAACAGTGAAAAAACCTCGTGTGCTTGGCCCACAATATCGAGGAGACATTTATCTTTTGCCGGCTGGTTATCAAGCGCTGCCGCTCAATAATATCGGTGGTGTCAACCTTCGCCCTAATGTCCAAAATACAGCAACTATCCCCGTTTATGTTGGGAATAAATATATTGCAAAAGCTAAAGATTACTTTAATGAAGATGTTTCTGGTGTTGTAACTTATCGCAGCAAGGTTTATAAGTTGGAGACAACGAAGTTGCCAGATCTGCAAGATGGCGGTCTACAAAGAGAGGTTTCTAAGATTTATCCAAGTGAAGATAAATTGACTATTGCTTCTTATAATATTGAAAACTTCTCAGCAAACAATGCAGCAGGTGAGACGCCTGATGCAAAAGTGGAAAAAATTGCTAAATCTTTTATCAACGAAATTCATAGTCCAGATATTATTACCCTTATAGAAGTTCAAGACAATAATGGAAGCGTTAATGATGGTACTGTCAGCGGTGTGCGAAGCGGTGAAAAACTGGCTGCTAAAATTAAACAATTAGGTGGCAAAGAATACAAATATACCGAAGTCGCCCCTGTTGATGGAGCAGATGGTGGAAAGCCGGGCTCCAATATTCGTGTGGCTTACTTGTATAATCCTCAACGAGTGAAGTTAGTTGAGCGTGAAGCAGGAAGTAGCACAGAAGCAGCTGCCTTCAAAGATGGGCATTTGGTGAAAAATCCTGCAAGGATCGATCCAACCAATCCAGCCTTTACGAAAGTTCGAAAATCTTTAGCAGCAGAGTTTGAATTTAAGGGCGAGCATATTGTCGTGATTGCCAATCATTTAAAATCTAAACTCGGTGATGATGCAGTATATGGTTCTAAACAACCAGCAGTGCAAAATACATTAGCACAGCGGATTGAGCAAGGGAAGTTGTTGAATGCTTTTGTTAAAGAAGGTTTAAAGCAAAATCCAAATTTGAAGTTTGTCTTGACTGGTGACTTTAATGACTTTGAATTTTCAGAAACTGCCAAAGCAGTGGCTGGTAATGAATTAGTCAATATGATGCTGAATCACGATGCAGCAGACCGCTATTCTTATTTTTACCGTGGTAGCAATCAAAGTTTAGACAATATCTTTGTTTCAAAAAATATTGCTGATAAAACAGTGTTCTCACCAGTTCACATTAATGCTTCTTTCATGGAAGAACACGGTCGGGCATCAGACCATGATCCCGTCATTGCACAGCTTGACTTTAGTCAGAAAAAAGATGACACGACGCCGACTCAACCAACTGAGCCAAAACCTTCTGGTGACAGCACAACTTCACCAAATAGAGATGATAAACCAACTAAAAAGAGAATTTTACCATCTACAGGAACAACAGGTGCTGAAGTAGCTGTTGTAGGGCTTGTCATCCTAAGTGCAACCCTCCTTTGGCGAAAGAAAGTGACGGATTAAAAGGAATAGATGAACGAGAGAGTTTTAAGATTCTCTCGTTTTTTTGAAAAATATTGAAAATGAAACTGAAAAACAGATTATTTTCTAAAAAATAGACAAATTGTCCCTCTATCTAGAAAAGAAGTGTTATAATAGTATTATAAAACGTTTTCAAGAGGATAAGACGATGGAAAAAGAAGTCATTGATTATGGAAAAGTAACAGGTATGGTCCATTCGACTGAAAGTTTTGGAGCTGTTGATGGACCTGGTATCCGTTTCATTGTCTTTTTACAGGGTTGTAAAATGCGTTGCCAATATTGTCACAATCCAGATACATGGGCAATGGAAACCAATAATTCAAGAGAGCGAACGGTTGAAGACGTTTTGCAAGAAGCGCTTCGTTATCGTGGCTTTTGGGGTAAAAAAGGTGGGATTACAGTAAGTGGTGGTGAAGCTCTTTTGCAGATTAATTTTGTGACTGCACTTTTTACCAAAGCTAAAGAATTGGGAATTCATTGTACTTTAGATACTTGTGCGATGCCTTTCCGCAATACACCAGAGTATCTCAAAGTTTTTGATCGCCTGCTTGAAGTGACAGATTTAGTGTTGCTGGATATTAAAGAAGTCAATGATGCTCAGCATAGATTTGTAACAGGGCACACTAATAAGAATATTTTGGAATGTGCAAAATATTTATCTGATAAAGGTGTTCCAATGTGGATTCGCCATGTTTTGGTTCCAACGTTAACAGACCGTGATGACGACTTAAAAGAATTAGGTGAGTTTGTCAAAACGTTAAAAACAGTTGATAAATTTGAAGTGCTACCTTATCATACAATGGGAGAATTTAAATGGCGTGAATTGGGCATTCCTTATCCATTAGAAGGTATAAAGCCGCCAACTGCTGATCGAGTAGCAAATGCCAAAGAACTTATGAAAACAGAATCTTATACCGAGTATATGAACCGCGTACATAATAGTTAATAAAAGCAGGAAGTGAGATTTTGATCAGCACTCAAAAAGTTAGACAGGAAAACTAACGATTGGGTGCTTTTCTATTCCTCTCTTTGTGAAAATCTTAAAATTGTGCTAAAATAAAGTATATAAAAAGTTTACGAGGTACGATCATGTCTAAAATTTTAGTTTTCGGTCATCAAAATCCAGATTCAGATGCGATTGGCTCAGCTGTGGCCTTTGCTTATCTTGCGCGTGAAGCTTATGGCTTGGATACAGAAGCGGTTGCTTTGGGAGAACCAAATGAAGAAACAGCTTTTGTTTTGGATTATTTTGGAGTAACGGCACCGCGTGTGGTGACATCTGCCAAAGCAGAAGGAGTTGAGCAAGTCATTTTAACAGACCATAATGAATTTCAACAATCTATTTCTGACATTGCAGAAGTAGAAGTCTATGGCGTTGTGGATCACCATCGTGTGGCAAATTTTGAAACAGCTAGTCCACTTTATATGCGTTTGGAGCCTGTCGGTTCAGCTTCTTCTATCGTTTATCGCATGTTTAAAGAATCTGGTGTAGCTGTACCAAAAGAACTCGCAGGTTTGATGCTCTCAGGTTTGATTTCAGACACGCTTCTTCTGAAATCACCAACCACTCATCCGAGTGATAAAGTGATTGCACCTGAGTTGGCAGAGCTTGCAGGAGTTGATTTGGAAGAATACGGTTTGGCTATGCTTAAAGCTGGAACCAACTTAGCTAGCAAAACAGCCGAGGAATTGATTGATATTGATGCTAAAACATTTGAATTAAACGGAAACCAAGTTCGTGTAGCACAAGTCAACACAGTTGATATTGCAGAAGTCTTAGAACGTCAAGCTGAACTGGAAGCAGCTATTGAAAAAACAAATGCGGCTAATGGTTATTCTGACTTCGTTTTGATGATTACCGATATTATCAATTCTAACTCAGAAATCCTTGCACTTGGAGGTAATATGGATAAAGTGGAAGCAGCTTTCCATTTCACACTTGAAAATAATCATGCTTTCCTTGCTGGTGCGGTTTCTCGTAAAAAACAAGTTGTACCACAATTGACTGAAAGTTTTAATGGATAAAAATTTGGAAGAAAAAGGAGTTTCGGCTCCTTTTTTGATACAATAGTTCTATGAAGATTCAAGATTTACAAAATGGAGATTTAATTTTTGTATCCAGTCAATCTGATATAGCAGAGGCCATTCGGCGATCAACTGGTTGGTATAACCATGTGGCAATCTTCTTTGCTGGTTGGATTTACCATGCGACAAGCAAGCGCGGTGTCATTAAAGAACCGATAGATCAATTTTTACAGGTTGATGAATGTTATGCTGTTTATGCTTGTTCTGACATAGATGTAAAAGCTGTCTGGAAAAGAGCAGAGCAACACCTTTATAAACCTTATAATAATAGCTTTTATCCAGATACGACAGGCTTTTATTGTTCTGAATATATTGCAGAAATCCTCCCCATTTTTGAAACCATTCCTATGCAGTTCGGTGATGAAAAAGAGGAAATAGCTCCTTTTTGGCAGCAGTATTACAAAGAGTTAGGTTTAGCAGTTCCCCTTCATCAGCCAGGAACCAATCCTAGCCAATTAGCTCAATCCGAAAAATTAGTTTATAAAGGAAGATTAGATGATTAAAGTAATCAATCCCAGTCGTTTAACACGTCAGCCTTTTTTTCATGAATTGATAAATTATTTAGACCGACATGATGATGTTACTTTGCGAGAGATAAAGTGCGAATTTGCAAACTTTTCCAATATTGATCGCTCTATAGAGGACTATATCAAGGCAGGCTATGTGGTTCGAGCAAACAAACGGTATCAACAAACCCTTCCTCTACTGCAAAATGTGACGGATTTGTCTTTGGATCAGGAAGTATTTGTACGAGATGACAGTTCTCTTTATAAAGAATTGCGGAATGTGCGCTTTAAGACACGCTTGACCAATCAGACCAACCAGGCTATTTTAGTGGAAACAACAGATTTTCTCAGAGAGCAGTTGACACTTTCCAATTATTTTTATAAGCTAAAGCAACAATATCCATTGAATAATCAGCAACAAAAGCTTTATAAGTTGATAGGAGATGTTAATCCGGAGTATGCTCTAAAATATATGACAACTTTTTTGCTAAAGTATGGTCGTAAAACTGAGCTGATGCAAAAACGGCGCGATATTTTTGTAGATGCTCTAGTGATTTTAGGCTATATCGTACCTAACGAATCAGGAAACTATGAGTTGAAACTGGATTTTGATAAAGAAACCTTAACCTTTCGTGTACAAAAGTCTGTAGACTTTTACAATAAACATCATAGAATAATAAAATTTTAAGATTTTTTGATAGATTTATAGGTATAATGGTTATGGTTGGTATGAGGCTGGGATGAAAGTCTCTAGCTTCAAAGGATACGGTGCAATAAATCAACGATGCAGTAGCTGATTGCTCCAATAGTCTACTGGACTATTGGAGGTTGAAAAGCCCCCTTCCATGAAGATGTGTCAAAAGCACAGCTTTGAATTGGCGGATAGGGGGTTAAAGCAAGTTTCAAGGTTTGTTCGCTTTTCAAGCTCGGAAGAGTACTTTTGACGAAAATTTCGTTTTCTGCACTCGCCACCTCAACAGGCTCCCAGACTGTTGAGCAACCTTGCGGAGTGAGACTATAAACTAAAGATTTTTAGTTTTGAGTTCCGTCCCTCTCCCATTTCGTTTTATGAAAGGAATATATCGTGAATCTTTTAGCAAGAATTTGTCCCACTCAACCCTTGAAGTATCTGAAATGGTTTGATATTGTCATCGTGACGGTCTTGCTATTTGGGCGATTTATCTATCGTTCAACAGAACTTTATCTTGCTAGCTTGTCTCCGTCCACTACAACAGCAGTAGCAGATGCAACTAGTAAAACAGCAAATGATGGAGCCGCTTATTCTAGTAACTTAGAATTACAACTTCTCATGTTAGCTTTGACGATAGCCTACTTAATACTTCGTCGGTTTGATTTTAGACAGTTGCCGATTCGTCTATCGTGGTCTGTACTCTTTTGGGTTCCATTTATTTTTGCAGTTATGGGGATTCTAGCAGATACCGTGACGACCCTTAGCGGAGAATATAACTATTTTGATCCCCAGTTATGGAAATACATTGATCTATTAGAAATTTTCCGTAAGTTTACCGATTTGACACCGATGATGATTCTCTATGCTTTGCTAAATGGCTTTTATGAAGAATTTTTCTTCTTAGGCTTATTAACCTCGGTAAAAGAAAAATATAAATGGTGGGTTCTTCTTTATTCGATGATCATTCGTGTTTCTTTCCACACTTATCATGGAATGCTCTGGGCACTGACGATCGGTGTTGGTTTTGGACTTCTCTATTATTGCCTTTACAAATATAAGGTTAAAAATCTCTTACCTTTCTTCCTCGCGCATGCTCTTGCGGATATCTATGGTTCAAGTCTAATGTATGTTTTGATTAGTTGGAGAAAGTAAAATCATAAGGCAAGATTCTGATTTCTAAAAAATGATGCTTATTTTACTTTACTAATATAAAGTTGTTGTTTTTTCAATAATTAAAGGTCGAAGACTGTTATCTCGACCTTTATTCAATTCTATAAATACCTTTCCGCAATCGCGTAATCGCCTAGATAGTCTGTTTTTTCTCCATTTATGATTTGGTAACAATCAGCACCTTTACCAGCTAGAATAACAGCATCACCTTCTTTGTTTGTTAAGCTAAGAGCTTTTTTGATAGCTTCTTTGCGGTCTGCAATCGTGTAAACGTCAAAAGAAATGTAGCTGGCAATTTCTTTAGCAATGGCAATCGGATCTTCGTAGTTAGGGTCATCTGCTGTCAAGATAACTATCAATTCTGGATGGCGATTGAGTAGTTGTCCAAAATCTTTGCGACGACTTTCTCCTTTATTTCCGGTTGCACCAAGTACTAAAACAATTTTGCCTTTTTGGTGTTCTTGAACGACAGATAGGAGATTAGCCAGACTGACACCATTGTGCGCATAATCAACAAAAACTTTTGCACCATTGTTTTGAGTCAGTACTTCCATGCGCCCAGGTACACGTGTAGCAGCAATGCCTTTTTTTATATCAGAAATAGTGGCACCTAAGCGTAGACAGGCAAGGCTAGCAGCAAGTGCATTTTCTTGGTTAAAACGTCCGATTAGCTGAATGTCAAATTTTTCTGTGAGGATTCCGCTTGTTTCAAAAGAAAATGCTTGCGAATGATGAATTTGATTGTCGGAATATTGTCCATAGAAATCATGTTCTATAGATGCAACTTGCTCAGCCACCACTTGGAAATAATCCATTTCGCTATTAACGACAACAGTTCGGCTATTTTCCATGAGGAGTCGCTTATGATAAAAATAATCTTCAAATGTCGGATGTTCAATTGGTCCGATATGATCAGGGCTGATATTGAGGAAAACACCAACGTCAAAAGTTAAACTGTAAACTCGCTTTTTTAAATAAGCCTGGCTGGAAACTTCCATAATCAGATGAGTTCGGCCATTTTCAACCGCTGTCGCCATCATTTTGAACAAATCTAAGCTTTCCGGTGTTGTCAAAGTAGATTTGAAGAAATGTTCTCCATCGAGCGTCGTGTTCATAGTAGACAACAAAGCAGGCTGATGACTTTGTTGGAGGATGTGATAGGCAAAATAAGCCGAAGTTGTCTTTCCTTTGGTTCCTGTAAATGCGAGCAGTTTGAGTTTGTCTTGCGGATTTCCATAAAATTCCATGGCAAGAAGACTCATGGCTTGTTTGACATCATTGACTAGAATTACTGGGATAGTTACTTCAAAATCCGTCTCACTGACATAGAACCGTAAGCCTGATTCAACCGCTTTTCCCAAAAATTCTTTTTTAAAATTGTCACCTTTGACAAAGAAAAGAGTTGAAGCAGTCACATCGCGGCTGTCATAGCTGATGTTATCAAATGTGACATCAGTAATGTTATAATAGTATTCACCTTTATCAATGATTTCGCGGAAATTGTGATCATTTTTTAAAATTTTTAATGCGTTCTCAATTGTTATCATATTTCTATTGTAAACCTAATGGCGAGGTTTTACAAGCGGAAAGGAAAAGTTTATAATAAGATAAGACTACTTTTAGAGGTTATGTATGGATCAACAAACAACAACTCAACAAAAACAAATGCTTCTAGGGACAGCTTGGTTGACAGCAAGTAACTTTATCAGCCGTTTTTTAGGGGCGATTTATATCATTCCTTGGTATATCTGGATGGGCAAACATGGTGCAGAAGCTAATGGCTTGTTTACGATGGGATATAATATTTATGCTTGGTTTCTTCTGATTTCCACAGCAGGCGTACCTGTTGCGGTCGCTAAGCAAGTTGCGAAATACAACACAATGGATCAAAAGGATCATAGTTTTACCCTCATTCGTGAATTTTTGAAATTTATGCTCTTGTTGGGAGCCATTTTTGCAGTGGTGATGTATCTCTTATCACCTTTCTTTGCGCATGTATCAGGCGTTGGGAAAGAACTCATTCCTGTCATGCAAAGCCTATCTTGGGCAGTACTGGTATTCCCAGCTATGAGTGTTATCCGTGGCTTTTTCCAGGGATTTAACAATTTAAAACCATATGCAATCAGTCAAATTGCTGAGCAGGTGATTCGTGTTATTTGGATGCTTTTGACAACATTCTTTATTATGAAATTGGGTTCTAAAGACTATGCTGCTGCAGTTACACAATCAACATTTGCTGCTTTTATTGGCATGTTTGCCAGTATGGCAGTTTTGGTTTATTTCCTCTGGAAAGCGAATTTGCTGTCATCTATTCTGCATAAGCCAGTGTCAAGCACCAACATTAACAGTCGTGCTCTTTTAGTGGATACGATTCGGGAAGCTATTCCGTTTATTATCACTGGTTCTGCCATTCAGCTTTTCCAGATTATTGACCAAGTAACTTTTATCAATGTTATGAAATGGTTTACGAACTATACGAATTCTCAGTTGGTGGTTATGTTTAGCTATTTCTCTGCTAATCCCAATAAAATTACGATGATTTTGATTGCGGTAGCGACTTCTATCGGGGGTGTAGGAATTCCACTGCTAACAGAAAACTATGTCAAAGGTGATTTGAAGTCTGCAGCACGTCTTGTTCAAGATAACTTAAGTATGTTACTGTTATTTCTCTTACCAGCAACAATTGGCTCTGTCTTAGTGGCGCGTCCATTATACACAATTTTTTATGGGCGACCAGATAGTCTAGCTTTAGGTTTGTTCATTTTTGCTATGTTACAGACAATTATTTTAGGCATTTATACTGTCTTGTCGCCAATGATTCAAGCGCTTTTCCAAAATCGCAAAGCTATTATCTATTTTGGCTATGGAGTTCTTGTTAAGCTTATTTTGCAAATTCCATTTATTTATTTATTCAGAGCTTATGGTCCGCTTCTTGCAACGACAGTCGGACTGATTGTTCCAATTGTTTTGATGTACCAACACATTCGCCAAGTAACAGGACTCAATCAAAGAATTCTCGTTAAACGGAGTTTATTGATAGGGATTTTAACTGCTATCATGTCTCTTTTAATTGCCATTGTGGAAGTGGTACTGGGAGTTGTCTTTTATCCAAATGGACGCATTTCTAGCATGCTTTATTTAATTATGATTGGTGGTCTGGGAATGATCATTTATGGAGCAATGGCTTTGAGGGTTCGCTTGTTAGACCGATTTATTGGTGAAAAAGCTCAAGTTTTACGTCAAAAATTTCATATTCATTAAAAAGTCGTAAGGCTTTTTAATGTTGTAGAAAATTTATAAAAATTAAGCTATAATAAAAATAGCTATTCTTGCAATAAAAGTTTATAAATGATGAATCCTTCAATAAAAATTATAGAGCAGCTTTTTTGAAAGGATATTTAATGCTAGGATATTCTAGCGAAGATATCAAGATGCTATGGTTTAATAGATGATTTTTTCCGATTGTCCATTGGGATTGAGGATAGCCAAGATTTGATAACAGATTTAACATTTGCTTTGGAGGTATAATATGAGCAAATACAATTTTCAAACAGCACCGAATCGCTTGTCTCACCACACTTATAAATGGAAAGAAACAGAGACTGATCCTCAATTGCTGCCAGCATGGATTGCAGATATGGACTTTGAAGTCATGCCAGAAGTGAAAAATGCGATTCACGACTATGCAGAACAGTTAGTTTATGGCTATACGTATGCGAGTGATGAGTTGCTCCAAGCGGTGTTGGATTGGGAAAAAAGCGAACATCAGTATTCGTTTGATAAGGATTCTATTGTTTTTGTGGAAGGTGTTGTGCCAGCCATTTCTATTGCGATTCAAGCCTTTACCAAAGAAGGAGAAGCGGTCCTAATCAATTCTCCTGTCTATCCACCCTTTGCTCGTAGTGTCCAGTTAAATCATCGAAACTTAGTATCCAATTCTCTAAAAGAAGAACATGGTCTGTTTCAAATTGATTTTGAACAATTGGAAAAAGATATTGTCGAAAATGATGTGAAACTCTATCTTCTTTGTAACCCGCACAATCCCGGAGGACGTGTCTGGGAAAAAGAAGTTCTAGAAAGAGTAGGTCAGCTTTGTCAAAAGCACCATGTTATTTTAGTATCAGATGAAATTCATCAAGATTTGACTTTGTTTGGTCATCAACATGTTTCCTTTAATACTGTTTCACCGGATTTTAAAGACTTTGCTCTGGTACTTTCTAGTGCTACCAAGACTTTTAATATTGCAGGCACCAAAAATTCCTATGCCATTATTGAAAATCCTACGCTATGTGCACAGTTTAAACACCAGCAACTTGTTAATAACCACCATGAGGTGTCAAGTTTAGGGTACATTGCGACAGAAACGGCTTATCGTTATGGCAAACCTTGGTTAGTGGCACTAAAAGCTGTTTTAGAAGAAAATATTCAATTTGCAGTGGAGTATTTTGCCAAAGAGGCTCCGCGTTTAAAGGTTATGAAACCACAAGGGACCTATCTGATTTGGCTTGATTTCAGAGACTATGGTTTGACAGATGATGAACTTTTTGCTTTGTTGCATGACCAAGCAAAAGTCATTCTCAATCGAGGAAGTGATTATGGAAGTGAGGGTGAGCTGCATGCGAGACTAAATATTGCAGCGCCTAAGTCTTTGGTAAAAGAAATTTGTAAGAGAATCGTGCGTTGCTTGCCCAAATAAAATAAAAAGAAATGTTCGAAAACAGTCACTTTTGGTTGACAATCGTTCTTAAGAGGAGTATAGTTAGTATGAAAAATCGGTAGGTGAGGCTACCATAGGGATACGGATGACTACCGCAAAGTAGTGGAGACACTATGCGCTGGTTAGCAGTTGAGATCGCTAAGGTTTTGACTAATGTCATTTCATTGCCCTACGGAGTTAAAGCTTGAACGGTAACACAAGACATACAGTCCTGCCATGTTTTTCATGGTAGGATTTTATAGTTTTGAGCTGATTTTTTAAAGAAAAAATGCAAGGGAAAGGAGTGGAGAATATGCCGAATGATGATCACCCGAATCAACAGGAAAACAGTCGATTACCATATCTGAGCATTCCTCACGCTCCCTTGGAATCGACTCTAGCAAATGAATGACATCTGAGTAAAAAGGCTGTATGCAGTTATTTTGTCACTCGGATGTATCTTAGATAGAGGAGAAAATCAGTGAAAACAGCAAAAGAAAGATTAACAGATGCTCTTCGTATGTCTGTAGTGGATACGATGACATTTTTCAACACATCTAGATTGGGTTTGACAGAGGAGCAAGTAGAAGAAAATCGTGATCTATACGGTGAAAATGAATTGACCAAAGGGCAAGAAGATTCAATTGTTAAAAAAATTTATGAGTCTATTATCAACCCATTTACCGTTATTCTTTTACTCATTGCATTGGTGTCCTTGGTTACCAATGTTTGGCTGGCAAAGCCAGGTCAGGAAGATCCGACAACGTTTATCATTATTGTTGTCCTTGTCTTGCTGTCTGGTAGTATTCGCTTTGTGCAAGAATTGCGGAGTGACAAAGCTGCCAGTAATCTTTCACGTATGATTGTCAATACAGTGACAGTTGTTCGTGAGGGAAAAGAGCAAGAAATTCCGATTACAGAATTAGTGGTGGGAGATATTATCCGCTTGAGTGCAGGAGACATGTTGCCAGCAGATGTGCTAATTTTGGATTCGCGCGACTTCTTCGTACAACAGTCAGGTTTGACAGGTGAAAGTGATGCGGTTGAAAAAATGGCATTGGATAAATGTGAGATAAAAGAAACTGAGAGTTTACTTGAATCTGACTCACTTGCCTTTATGGGAACCAATGTAATCTCTGGTCGTGCTAGCGCGCTTGTGCTTGTTGTTGGTGACGACACAAAAATGGGAGCTATTGAGCAAACGCTTAATACTTATGATGAACCAACTTCATTTGAACGAGAAATGAACAGTATTTCATGGTTGTTGATTCGTCTTATGTTGGTACTCGTACCTATTGTCTTTTTTATCAATGGTCTGACAGATGGAGATTGGCTAGAAGCTGGGGTATTTGCATTAAGTGTCGGTGTCGGTTTGACGCCAGAAATGCTTCCTATGGTCATCACAGCAAGCTTAGCGAAGGGTTCAATTCTTATGGCAAAAGAAAAAGTTGTCATCAAGAAACTCAATGCCATTCAAGATTTAGGAGCAATTGATATTCTTTGTACGGATAAGACAGGGACATTGACACAAGATGAGATTGTTTTGGAGTATCCACTTGATATTCATGGAGATCTTGATTTGGCAGTGCTTCGTCGAGCTTATCTTAATTCTTATTATCAAACAGGGTTAAAAAACCTGATGGATCGTGCCATTATCAATCGGACAGAAAAAGAAGCTGAAAAACACGAAATCGTTCGCAATTTAGACCAAACTTTTAAGAAAATTGATGAATTACCTTTTGATTTTGAACGTCGCCGCATGAGTGTGCTGGTTCGAGATGATGAGAATGTCGTTAGCATGGTGACAAAAGGTGCTTTAGAAGAAATGCTGGCCATTTCAAATTATGTCGAAGACAAGGGGAAAATCCTTCCTTTGACAGAAGAAATCCGTCAAGAAATTTTAACAGAGGTCGCACAGTTAAATGAGCAGGGTCTGCGTGTGCTGGGAGTCAGTTATCGTTCGGACTTGGATGCTGATTATGAATACACGGTCAAAGATGAGTCTGACATGATTCTGACAGGTTATCTTGCTTTTCTCGATCCACCAAAACCGTCAGCAGCCCCTGCTATTAAAGCATTAACCGAGTATGGCGTAGCTACCAAAATTTTAACAGGTGACAATGAAAAAGTTACAGAAGCAGTTTGTGAGAAGGTTGGCTTAGATGCAAAGAACATCTTGCTAGGCTCTATGATTGAAACGATGTCGGATGAAGAATTGAGCAGAGTTGTTGAAACCACAACTGTTTTTGCTAAATTATCGCCTGACCAAAAGGCGCGCATCATTTTACAACTGAAAGCAAACGGGCACAAGGTTGGTTATATGGGTGATGGAATCAATGATGCTCCTTCTATGAAAGTAGCTGATGTAGGTATTTCAGTTGATACAGCTGTTGATATTGCGAAAGAAACAGCTGATGTTATTCTGTTAGATAAAGACTTATTGGTGCTTGAAAAAGGCTTGGTGGAAGGTCGAAAAGTCTATGCCAACATGACCAAGTACATCAAGATGACAGTGAGTTCCAACTTCGGAAATATCTTTTCCTTGCTAATCTCAAGTATTTTCTTACCATTTTTGCCCATGGCACCGATTCATTTGATTGTGTTGAATTTGGTCTATGACATTTCTTGTATCGCTTTACCATTTGACAATGTAGATCGTGAATTTTTGCAAAAGCCTCGCATTTGGAGTGCAAAATCCATTACTCGTTTCATGGCCTGGATTGGTCCAATTAGTTCTATTTTTGACTGTACAACCTTTTTAATTTTGTTCTTTATCATTGCACCAATGATAACAGGGTCTGTTTATCATCATGGTATGTCTAGTAATTTCATTACGATTTTCCAAACAGGTTGGTTTATTGAGTCCATGTGGACGCAAACGATGGTTATCTATATGTTGCGCTCACCCAAGTTACCATTTATTCAAAGTAGGCCAGCTTTATCTGTAGTCATGACCACTCTAGCGGCAGTCTTCTTTGTGACTTTATTGCCCTACGGTCCTTTTGCAGCTCTTTTAAAAGTCACTCCATTAAATGGGATGTATTTCTTATTCCTAATCCTCATTATGGTATTGTATATGGCAAGTGTTACATTTGTGAAACATTTATATATAAAAAAATACCACGAATGGTTATAAGGACTTGGTAATCTTTGAAAAGGCTTGTTTATTATAAGCCTTTTTTATGTTTTTTTGTTATAATAAGAAGAATAAATTGAAAGAAGGAACACCAATCATGGAAAAATTTCAAGTGATCGCACATCCGCTCATTCAGCATAAATTGTCTATCTTACGCCGTACAGATACATCTACCAAGGCTTTTCGTGAGTTAGTAAATGAAATTGCTATGCTAATGGGTTATGAAGTTTTACGTGACTTACCATTAGAAGATGTGGAAATTGAAACACCCATTACAAAGACAGTTCAAAAACAACTAGCTGGTAAAAAATTAGCTATTGTCCCAATCTTACGTGCAGGTATTGGTATGGTAGATGGTCTTTTGAGTCTTGTACCAGCTGCTAAAGTCGGACATATTGGAATGTATCGTGATGAAGAAACTTTGAAACCAGTTGAATACCTTGTGAAATTACCGGAAGATATTAGCCAACGTCAAATTTTCGTAGTGGATCCGATGTTAGCAACAGGTGGCTCAGCTATTTTAGCTATTGATTCACTGAAAAAACGTGGAGCACACAATATTAAATTTGTCTGTCTTGTTTCGGCTCCAGAAGGCGTGAAAGCTTTACAAGAAGCTCACCCAGACGTGGAAATCTTTACGGCAGCCCTTGATGATCACTTGAATGAAAATGGCTACATCGTTCCAGGATTGGGAGATGCAGGAGATCGTCTTTTTGGTACAAAATAATAAGTTTTATGTTTGACCTTTTTTGACCAAAAGGCTATAATAGTCTCATATTTGAAAAATCTTACTAAGAATTGTTGGTCAGATTAAAATATCAGATGAAAAGGAGAATACAATGATTCCTGTAGTTATTGAACAAACAAGCCGTGGGGAACGCTCATACGATATTTACTCACGCCTTTTAAAAGATCGTATTATTATGCTCACTGGAGCGGTTGAAGATAACATGGCCAATTCCATTATTGCCCAATTGCTTTTCCTAGACGCTCAAGATAGTACAAAGGATATTTATCTTTATATCAATACACCAGGAGGTTCTGTATCGGCGGGTCTAGCGATTGTCGATACAATGAACTTCATCAAATCAGATGTTCAAACAATTGTCATGGGAATGGCTGCGTCCATGGGAACCATCATCGCTTCAAGTGGTGCTAAAGGCAAACGCTTTATGTTGCCAAATGCAGAGTACATGATTCACCAACCAATGGGTGGAACTGGTGGCGGTACGCAACAAACCGATATGGCGATTGCTGCTGAACATTTGCTGAAAACTCGAAACAATTTGGAAAAAATTCTTGCAGATAACTCTGGTAAGACCGTTAAGCAAGTTCATAAAGATGCTGAACGTGACTACTGGATGAGTGCTCAAGAAACGCTAGATTATGGTTTCATTGATGAAATCATGGCAAATAACAACTTGAACTAATGCTCTCTTTGCTATTATCTGAAAAAAATGTCCTCTGATGGGCATTTTTTTGATATACTTATAAATGAAAAAATGTTAGAAAGAAAACTCATGTTTAAAAAAGAAGAACGAACAGGTATCATTGTCTATTTATATTATAATCGTGACATAAAAAGAATTGCGTCCATTGGTGATATTATCTATCATTCTAAAAAGCATCGTTATCTCCAGTTGTATGTAGATACTGCGCAAGTAGATGGCATTGTTGAGAAACTATCTAAGGAAAAATATGTCAAACAAGTACGGGTTTGTCATATTCAAGAATTGGATACAGACTTTGTTGGAAGTTTGTTTAGAGAGAAGGAAAACGTAAACATGTAAAAAAATTCTGTTGACCACTTGACAATTGTCAGATAATTCGGTATATTCTTAACATATTATTTTGAAACAAGGAGTTAAGAATATGAAAAAGAGAATTGCGCTATCATTTGTTGCTCTTGTAAGCGTTGCTCTTCTTGCCGCTTGTGGGGAAGTGAAGTCAGGTGGATCTAATGCAACAGGTACAAAAGTTGCCGATAAGACGATTAAAATTGGATTCAACTTTGAAGAGACAGGCGCAACAGCTGCTTATGGTACAGCCGAGCAAAAAGGCGCTCAGCTTGCAGTTGAAGAAATCAATAAAGCAGGTGGTATTGACGGAAAAAAACTAGAAGTAGTGGACAAAGATAATAAATCTGAAACAGCAGAAGCAGCTTCTGTAACGACCAACTTAGTAACCCAATCGAAAGTCAATGCAGTTGTAGGACCTGCGACTTCTGGTGCAACGGCAGCAGCTGTTTCTAATGCAACAAAAGCAGGTGTACCGTTGATTTCACCTAGTGCTACTCAAGATGGCTTGACAAAAAATCAAGAGTATTTATTCATTGGGACTTTTCAAGACAGTTTCCAAGGGAAGATTATTTCTAAGTATGTCACAGAAACGTTAAAAGCGAAAAAAGTTGTGCTTTATACGGATAATTCAAGTGATTATGCTAAAGGTGTTGCAAAAGCTTTCCGCAATGCGTATAAAGGCAAGATTGTTGCAGATGAAAAATTTGTCGCTGGTGATACGGACTTCCAAGCAGCTTTGACCAAGATGAAAGGGAAAGATTTTGATGCAATTGTCATCCCTGGTTACTATACTGAAGCTGGTAAAATTGTCAATCAAGCGCGTGGTATGGGAATTGATAAACCAATCGTTGGTGGTGATGGCTTTAATGGTGAGGAATTTGTCCAACAAGCGACACCAGCTAAAGCTTCAAATATCTACTATATTTCAGGCTTCTCTTCAACAGTTGATGTCTCAGCGAAAGCTAAGAAATTCCTAGAAGCTTACAAGGCTAAATACAACAATGAAGAACCTTCAACATTTGCAGCGCTAGCATATGATTCTGTTTATCTTGTTGCCAATGCTGCCAAGGGTGCGAAAACATCTGTTGACATCAAAGATAATCTTGCCAAGACAAAGAATTTTGAAGGTGTAACAGGTGATACCAGCTTTGACAAGAATCATAACACTGTTAAAACAGCCTTTATGATGACCATGAATAATGGGAAAGTCACAGCAGCTGAAACAGTTAAGCCATAATCTTTCATAAAGAACTGCTTAAAATATATTTTATAGTGTATAGAAGAGTAACTATTTATGGTGGACATCGTAGATAGTTACTTCTCTTTATGTGGGTTAAAAGAAATAGTTAGGATAGATATCTTAGTGTTAAGAATGTAGCTCATTATGATTTGTAAGATAGAGTAACTGCTAGCTCTGTCTTAAATTGTTTAACATCAATCAGCTATAAGGTGAGAAGAAGGAACTGACGACTTCTTTTGCTCAAACTTGGAATAGAGAGTAAGGAGAACCAATTTCTTTGAAACCGCGACTTACTCACTCTTTTTTTGCGATAGGATAAGAAAGATGTGAATCACCACATCATCCTTTCATCGATATTATATTTAGAAAGTGTGGTGGCCATGCTCCAACAACTTGTTAATGGTCTAATTTTAGGGAGCGTCTATGCTTTGCTTGCTCTCGGCTATACCATGGTTTATGGAATTATCAAACTCATCAATTTCGCTCATGGAGATATTTACATGATGGGTGCTTTTATGGGGTATTTCTTGATAAATTCCCTTCATCTTAATTTTTTCCTTGCCTTAATCTTGGCAATGATTGGGACAGCGACTTTAGGCGTACTAGTCGAATTTTTAGCTTATCGCCCGTTGAGAAATTCGACTCGAATTGCAGCTTTGATTACTGCAATTGGTGTTTCGTTTTTCTTGGAGTACGTGATGGTGTATTTTGTAGGAGCCAATACTCGTTCGTTCCCCCAAGTGATTGAAACGGTTCGTTATAGTTTTGGACCGATTAGTCTCACCAATATCCAATTAATGATTTTGGCTGTTTCCCTAATTTTAATGGTGTTGTTACAAGTCATCGTTCAAAAAACAAAAATGGGGAAAGCCATGCGGGCAGTTTCGGTCGATAGCGATGCAGCGCAGTTAATGGGAATTAATGTCAATCGGACGATTAGTTTCACTTTTGCTTTGGGTTCTGCTTTGGCAGGAGCGGCAGGTGTGCTCATTGCGCTTTATTATAATTCCCTTGAACCATTGATGGGAATGACTCCAGGGCTGAAATCGTTTGTTGCTGCAGTTCTTGGTGGGATTGGCATTATCCCCGGAGCAGCATTAGGAGGCTTTGTCATTGGTTTGTTAGAAACCTTTGCAACAGCCTTTGGTATGTCAGATTTCCGTGATGCGATTGTGTATGGTATTTTAATCTTAATTTTACTCGTTCGTCCTGCAGGGATTCTTGGTAAGAATGTGAAAGAGAAGGTGTAAGCTATGAAGAAGAATATAAAAATAAATATTTTATGGTTTGTTCTCCTTCTTGCTGGGTATGGGTTGATTACCTTGCTTGCTAGTGCAGGAGTTTTGAATGATTTTTATCTACAAATCTTACAACAAATTGGTATTAACATCATTTTGGCAGTAGGTTTAAATTTGATTGTTGGCTTTTCAGGTCAATTTTCTCTGGGACATGCTGGATTTATGGCAATTGGCGCCTATGCAGCTGCGATTATTGGCTCGAAATCAGCTACTTATCCGGCCTTTTTTGCAGCTATGGTATTAGGAGCGGTGATTGCAGGAACAGTAGCTTTGATTGTCGGGATTCCTACTCTTCGCTTGAAAGGTGATTATTTAGCGATTGCAACGCTTGGGGTCTCTGAAATCATTCGCATTTTAATCATTAACGGTGGTGATTTGACCAATGGAGCTGCGGGTATCTTGGGTATTCCTGCCTTTACCAATTGGCAAATGGTATATTTCTTTGTAGTTATTACAACTATTTTGACCATCAATTTTTTGCGTAGCCCAATTGGACGAGCAACCTTATCAGTTCGTGAAGATGAAATTGCGGCAGAATCTGTAGGGGTCAACACTACTAAAATTAAAGTGGTTGCGTTTGTCTTCGGAGCTATAACAGCTAGTATTGCAGGCTCACTTCAGGCGGGATTTATTGGTTCTGTTGTGCCGAAAGATTATACCTTCATCAATAGTATCAATGTCTTGATTATCGTGGTCTTTGGTGGTCTTGGTTCTATGACAGGTACTATTGTTGCAGCAATTCTCTTAGGCATCTTAAACATGGTGCTGCAAAATGTGGCAAGTATTCGTATGATTATTTACTCTCTTGCTTTGATTTTAGTGATGATTTTCCGACCAGGTGGACTTCTTGGTACTTGGGAATTGAACTTCTCACGCTTCTTTAAAAACGATAAGGAGGTCAACTAATGGCGCTTCTTGATGTAAAAAATCTAACAAAAAATTTCGGCGGGCTGACCGCTGTTGGTGATGTAACCTTGGAGCTGAATGATGGGGAATTAGTCGGTCTCATTGGCCCAAACGGTGCAGGGAAAACAACGTTGTTCAACTTGTTAACGGGTGTTTATGAACCAAGTGAGGGAAGCGTGACCTTGGATGGCCATTTGATCAATGGTAAGGCTCCTTATAAGATTGCTTCGTTAGGGCTTAGTCGCACATTCCAAAATATTCGATTATTTAAGGATTTGACAGTGCTAGATAATGTCCTGATTGCTTTTGGAAATCATCACAAAGCACATGTCTTTGCTAGCTTCTTTCGTTTGCCAGCTTTCTATAAAAATGAGGCAGCATTGCGTGAGAAAGCTCTCAAATTACTGAAAATTTTTGACTTAGACGGAGAAGCAGAGACTCTTGCTAAAAATTTAGCTTACGGACAGCAGCGGCGGCTGGAAATTGTGCGTGCTCTAGCAACAGAACCCAAAATTCTCTTTTTAGATGAGCCTGCTGCGGGAATGAATCCGCAGGAAACAGCGGAATTGACAGAGTTAATCCGTCGTATTAAAAATGAATTTCAAATTACAATTATGTTGATTGAGCACGATATGAGCCTCGTCATGGAAGTAACCGAGCGAATCTATGTATTAGAATATGGTCGGTTGATTGCACATGGGACTCCTGATGAGATTAAAAAAGATAAACGTGTTATCGAAGCTTATCTGGGAGGTGGAGCCTAATGTCTATGCTAAAAGTTGAGAATCTTTCTGTTCATTATGGCATGATTCAGGCAGTCCGAGATGTCAGTTTTGAAGTCAATGAAGGAGAAGTTGTTTCTCTTATTGGTGCAAATGGTGCTGGAAAAACGACGATTCTTCGGACAATTTCAGGACTGGTTCGTCCAAGTTCAGGAAAAATTGAGTTTTTAGGAAATGAAATTCAAAAAGTTCCTGCTCAGAAAATTGTGGCGGCAGGACTGTCTCAAGTACCAGAAGGACGCCATGTATTCTCAGGTTTGACCGTTATGGAAAATCTGGAAATGGGTGCCTTTCTGAAAACAAATCGTGATGAAAATCAAGCAAATCTAAAGAAAGTTTTTTCACGTTTTCCACGTTTGGAAGAGCGTAAGAATCAAGATGCTGCAACTCTTTCTGGAGGTGAGCAGCAGATGCTTGCCATGGGACGGGCTCTCATGTCTACTCCTAAACTCTTGCTTTTAGATGAGCCCTCAATGGGATTGGCTCCTCTTTTCATCCAAGAAATTTTTGATATTATTCAAGATATTCAAAAGCAAGGCACAACTGTCTTATTGATTGAGCAAAATGCTAATAAAGCGCTCTCGATTGCTGACCGTGGCTACGTTTTAGAAACAGGAAACATTGTTTTGTCTGGCACAGGAAAAGAATTGCTCGCTTCTGATGAAGTTCGCAAAGCTTATCTTGGTGGGTGAAATGAGGACAAAAAGAAGTGGTTTTCTGCTTCTTTTTTATTCACTAATTTATTATTGTAAAGCGGAACAATGACTTTGAAAGCGTTTGAAATAAGCTGAAAAATACAGTATAATAGAACTGAAAAATCAGAGATAAAGGAGATTTCCATGGCAGTTAAAGATTTTATGACACGAAAAGTGGTGTACATTAGTCCAGACACGACGGTAGCACATGCTGCTGATATTATGCGTGAGCAGGGATTGCATCGACTTCCTGTGATTGAAAATGACCAATTGGTTGGTTTGGTAACTGAAGGGACAATTGCCGAAGCAAGTCCTTCAAAAGCAACGAGTTTGTCTATTTATGAGATGAATTATTTGTTAAACAAGACCAAAATCAAAGATGTCATGATTCGTGATGTGGTGACAGTGTCGCAATTCGCTAGCTTGGAAGATGCAACTTATTTAATGTTAAAAAATAAGATTGGGATTTTACCGGTTGTGGATAACCAACAAGTTTATGGTGTTATTACAGATCGTGATGTTTTTAGAGCCTTTCTGGAAATTGCTGGTTATGGAGAAGAAGGCATTCGTGTCCGCTTCATTACAGAAGATGAAGTCGGTGTGTTGGAAAAAATTGTGCATTTAATTGTTGAAGAAAATCTTAATATCTCTAATGCTGTCAATATTCCACGAAAAGATGGGAAAGTTGTTATTGAAGTGCAAATCGATGGCGATATTGATTTGCTAGCTTTGAAAGCAAAATTTGAAGATAAAGACATTCAGGTTGAGGATATAACCCGTACTTCAGCAAAAGCTTTATAACAAAATAAAAACGCATGGAATCAGTAAAAACTGGTAGCATGCGTTTTTTATAGTTATTATCTTTGAAATGGTTGTTTATTAGCATCTAGAGTAAAGCCTTCACCCAGAATTTCATGAGCATCTGTAATCGTAATAAAGGCACGTGGATCAACACTATGAATCACATTTTTCATCGTTTGCATTTCGTTCCGTCCAACGACACAGTAAATGAGTTTTAAGTTGTTTTCACTATAGTAACCTTGTCCATTGATGAAAGTAACTCCGCGGCCGAGATCTTCATCGATTTTCTTTGCTAACTCTTCTGGATGATTTGTGATCACCATAAATCCTTTACCAGCATAACCGCCTTCACTAATCAAGTCAATCACTCGTGAAGCGATAAAGACAAAAATCAAGGTATAAGTCACTAGGCGAACATCTTTAAAAACAAGTACAGTGAAAATAAGGACGAAGAAGTCTACAGTAAACATCAATTTTCCCATGGAGATGTTCGTATACTTGTTAGCGATTCTAGCAATGATGTCCGTACCACCCGTGGTGCCACCAGCATTGAAAACAATTCCCAGTCCAACGCCAGCAATAACCCCGGTTAGGAGCGCTACAATTACGAGATCGCCCTCAAGGTTAATCACGAAAGGAATTTTCTCAAAGATAGTCAGCCAACCAGAGACTGCAAAGGTTCCTAAGATGCTAGAGTATAATAGCCGTGAGCCAAAGACTTTCCAGGCAATGATGAAAAGAGGAATGTTGATGATGAGATTCATCAGTGAAACGGGAATTTTAAGTAAATAGTATGTGATGAGAGTCACCCCAGTCGCGCCCCCTTCATACAAATGATTTGGAATAATCAGATAATTGATGGCGAAAGCAAAAATGCCAGCTCCTAGAATAATCGTCAGATAGTTTTTAAACTTAGACATGATAACCTCCTAATAGTTTCTGCACACTCTATTGTATCAAATCTTGAAAACTTATGTACAATTTTGAAACTAATTTTTAAAGTTTTTTTGTCGGTGATTTTTCTTTCTTTTTTTGATAAAATAGAGAATAGAAAAATTAGAAATGAGTTACTATGTCAAAAGGAATGTTCATCTCTTTAGAGGGACCAGATGGTGCAGGGAAATCAAGTGTTTTAGAAGCTTTGATTCCTATTTTAGAAACAAAAGGGCAGGCGTTTATCACAACGCGAGAACCTGGTGGAGTAGCGGTTGCTGAAAAAATCCGTGATATTATTTTAGATCCTAAGCATACAGAAATCGATGAAAAAACAGAATTGCTACTTTATATTGCCAGCCGCAGGCAGCATTTGGTAGAGCGCATCGTACCAGCCTTGAACCGCTGTGAGCTTGTGTTAGTAGACCGTTTTATTGATAGTTCTGTTGCTTATCAAGGATTTGGTCGCGGGCTCAAGGTAGCAGACATTGACTGGCTAAATAATTTTGCGACAGACGGTTTGAAGCCAGATTTGACTCTCTATTTTGATATTGACGTAGAGGAAGGGTTAGCCCGCATTGCTAAAAGTAAGGATAGGGGAGCAGATCGTTTAGATCAAGAAAGTGTGGAATGGCATAAACGAGTCCGTGAAGGATATTTATCTATTCTTGAAAAAGAGCCAAATCGTATGAAAAGGATTGACGCCAGTCAGACACTTGAAAAAGTAATTTCCGATACGGTAGCAGTGCTAGCAGAGCATGTTGAGAGTCTAAGATGAAAATAGAAGAATTAGCTCAGTTACAGCCAGTCTTGTTTGAGCGTTTTGAACAAATTTTACAGCAGAATCGTCTGAATCATGCTTATCTGTTTACAGGAGCTTTCGGCAGTTTTGAGATGGCTAAATGTTTAGCTCAGAGTTTATTTTGCACTAATAAAAATGGTGTCTTGCCTTGTGGAGAATGCCGAAATTGTCGTTTGATTGAGGAAGAGGATTTTTCAGATATGACGGTTGTTCGACCAATCAATAATATTATAAAGACAGAGCGAGTCAGAGAATTGGTACGCAATTTTTCTCAGTCAGGATTTGAGAGCAACAAGCAAGTTTTTATCATTTGTGATGCAGAAAAAATGCATGTCAATGCGGCTAATTCATTGCTGAAAGTGATTGAAGAGCCGCAAAGTGAAGTGTATATTTTTTTACTGACGGCAGATGAAAACCTTATTTTGCCGACCATTAAAAGTCGAGCGCAGCGATTTTATTTTCCGAAAAATAGTCCTTATTTACTAGAGAAATTAGAACAAGCTGGAGCGATGAAGACGCAAGCAGAATTGTTGACGGTTTACAGTCAGACGGAAGAAGAAGCTATGCGTTTGGCAGCTAGTTCATCATTTTTTGAACTAGTTAATGAATGTGAATGTTTTGTATCTTTTTGCTTGAATCAAAAAGCAATCGCCTATTTGCAGGTTGCGAAGTTAGCTGGTCTGGCTGATGATAAGGAAAAGCAAGGACAGGCTTTGAAGGTGCTGGAAATTTTATTTGCTAAAGAGATGGAAACAGAGTGTGGACGCTATTATTTAGACGGTATATTTACAGCGAGGAAAATGTGGCAAGCAAATGTTAGTTTTCAAAATGCACTCGAATATATGGTGTTACAAGAAAGAATCTGATGTGCTGTATTAGCATAGGAAAATGGTAATGGGAATGAATAAAAAAGAATTATTTGATGCGCTAGATGAATTTTCTCAAAACCTACTTATTACTTTAGCAGAGGTAGAGGCAATTAAGAAAAATCTGAAAGGCGTAGTAGAAGAAAACGTAGTGCTTCGTTTGGAAAATGATAAATTACGAGAGCGATTGGGCCAAGTGGAGCATACAACAACACCAAAAACAAAAAGAAATCGCGATAATCTGCGTAAATTATACGAAGATGGTTTTCATGTCTGTACGGATTTTTATGGCCAACGCCGTGAAAATGATGCAGAATGCATGTTTTGTGACGAGTTGCTGTTTAGGGAGTAGGCATGCAGATTCAAAAAAGTTTTAAAGATCAGTCGCCTTATGGAAAGCTTTATCTAGTGGCAACTCCGATTGGGAACATGGATGATATGAGTATTCGCATGGTGAATACTCTGAAAGAAGTCAATTTCATTGCAGCAGAAGATACTAGAAACACTGGTCTTTTGCTTAGACATTTTGACATTGCGACGAAGCAGATTAGCTTTCACGAGCATAATGCCAAAGAAAAAATTCCTGATTTGATTCGTTTGCTGAAAAGCGGGCAGGATATTGCTCAGGTTTCGGATGCCGGCTTACCTAGTATTTCTGATCCAGGGCATGATTTAGTCAAGGCTGCTATTGCTGAGGGAATCGCAGTAGTAACTGTGCCTGGACCGAGTGCGGGAATTTCAGCATTGATAGCAAGCGGTCTAGCTCCGCAACCTCATGTTTTTTATGGATTTTTGCCACGCAAGGCTGGACAACAGAAAGAATTTTTTGAAAGTAAGAAATCTTATCCTGAAACTCAGATTTTTTATGAATCTCCTCATCGGGTCAAAGCTACTTTAGAAAATATGCTCAGTATCTATGGGGATCGTTCTGTAGTACTAGTACGGGAATTAACTAAGATTTATGAGGAATACCAGCGTGGACGGATTTCCGAAGTGATAAATTCTGTTTCGGGAAATCCACTCAAAGGAGAATGCTTGTTAATCGTAGAAGGTTTTAAGGAAGAAGAGGTTGAACAGTCAGAAGCGGATTTGTTGGTAGAGATTGAACAGTTAGTAGCAGCGGGGACAAAGAAAAATCAGGCTATCAAACAAGTGGCAAAAAAATACGGTTTGAATAAAAGTTCGCTTTATGCACGGTACCATGAACAAGCAAAATAGTGAGAAAAATCATGATTTTTTACAAACAAATGTATCCCTCTCCTTTAGGAGAAATGTCTCTTGTTGCTAATGAATCAGGTCTTGTTGGAGTTTGGTTTTTACAGCAGAAATATTTTGAACATGGTTTAGAAGAAGGAAACCTGCTTCTGGAAAAAAATGACGTTTTGAAAGAAACGGAACTTTTGCTAGAACACTATTTTAGCGGAGATTGTCCAGATTTTTCGAGTCTTCTTTTAGCTTCTGTTGGGACAAATTTTCAACAACAAGTTTGGGCTTATCTGCAAACTATTCCTTACGGAGAAACAGTTACTTATGGTCAGATAGCAAAGAAGTTAGGTAATCGTTCTGCGCAGGCTGTTGGCGGTGCTGTAGGTAGAAATCCTTTTTCTATCATCGTTCCTTGTCATCGGGTGCTAGGCAGTCAAGGACAACTAACTGGCTATGCTGGGGGGCTGGACAAGAAACGGTGGCTTTTGGAGCATGAAGGCGTTGAGCTTAACGAGAAAGATTTAGATAAATGATAAATGGAGGAGAAAATATGTTACGATTTATTGAATATCCAAAATGTTCGACCTGTCGCAAAGCTAAAACTGAATTAAACCAATTGGGTTTGGACTTTGAAGCAGTAGATATTGTCAAAGAAACACCGAGTAAAGAGGAGATTCTAACTTGGATTGAAAATTCTGATTTGAGCCTTAAATCTTTCTTCAACACTAGTGGACTTAAATACCGTGAGTTAGGTTTGAAAGACAAACTATCAGGATTGTCAATTGAGGAAGCCGCAGATCTTCTAGCAGCAGATGGCATGCTCATCAAGCGTCCAATCTTAGAAAAAGATGGAAAAATCCTGCAAATAGGCTACCGTACAGAGTATGCGACATTAGATTTATAGAATAAAAAGGAAGTGAGATGACGAAATGGATTTCTTTGAAACCATGACGGTTGTCCCACTTTTTTAAGCTCTACATTTTGGTATCATTGGCGTTCATGTTATAATATTTTTAATAAACAAAGGGAAAGGGGAAAAATGGTTTTATCAAAAAAACGTGCACGAAAGGTGATTGAGGAGATAATTGCCCTATTTCCAGATGCCAAGCCCAGCCTAAATTTTAGAAATCATTTTGAACTGCTGGTAGCGGTCATATTGTCAGCTCAAACAACAGATGCAGCGGTTAATACGGTTACACCAACCCTTTTTAAAGCTTATCCTAATCCAGAGAAAATGGCTGCGGCGTCAGAAAGCGAAATTGCTAGCTATATCGCTCGTCTGGGACTGTATCGTAATAAAGCTAAATTTTTGAAAAAATGTGCGCAGCAATTGCTCGATGACTTTGATGGTCAAGTTCCTCATACACGGAAAGAATTAGAAAGTCTTGCGGGTGTGGGACGCAAAACAGCCAATGTGGTCATGAGTGTCGGTTTCGGAATTCCTGCCTTTGCTGTCGATACCCATGTGGAGCGGATCTGTAAGCACCATGACATTGTCAAAAAGTCAGCAACACCATTAGAAGTGGAAAAACGAGTCATGGACGTTCTTCCTCCTGAACGCTGGCTCCCAGCTCATCAGGCCATGATCTATTTTGGACGGGCTATCTGCCATCCTAAAAATCCTGAATGTGATCACTATCCGCAACTCTATAACTTTAAGGATATTTAAAAAGCGAGGTCTATTGACTTCGCTTTTATTTGATAGGGAAGAAAGTAAGTAAGAGCCAAGAAATCAGTAGAGTAATAGCGCCAACTCCAAGGCCGAATAGAATAGGAAGGACGATTCTTTGGTAGGGAGCTTTACCCCTTTCTTCCGCTTCTTCAATCTCGCTCAGACTGCGTCCTTGTTCATAGGCGACAATCTGGCGATAAGTACGAAGATTATGCTGTTTCTTGAATTTTTCAATGCGTAGGGCGTAGAATATACCGACAGCAAGAATCAAGCAACTAATAGCGATGCCGTATCCATCCAAATAAAGAATGAGGGGAGTGCTGATGATAGGACTGCCAATTAGCAGTAAGCTAAAGACCACTCCATCTTTTTGATAGCGCATAAATTCTTGGTCGTGAATAATTTGTTTCATGGTTTCCAAATCTCCTTTGACTAGTTTGTCCAATGACACTTCAAAGACCTTGCTTAGTAAGAGCAGGTTTTGAATATCAGGATAGGTTGCGCCGCGTTCTCAGTTGGAAATGGATTGACGGCTGACAAAGATGATTTCAGCTAATTCGTCTTGAGATAAGTTTTTCTCTTTACGATAATGCTGAATTTGTTTCCCGACTTGCATAAGATTTCCTCTCTTCCTGATTTCATTCTACTCAATTTTATAAAAAAGGGCTATCAAAGTTCTTTGACATGTTGATTTCATGGGCTTTAGTAAAGGTTTTTGCACTGGATTTACAGGTCTGTCAATTCATATTTCCCTATTGAAAAAGGGGCCAGTAGCCTCCTTCTTCTTATTCACTAAATCTTAAAAAGTATCCATCTGGATCCAAAATCGCAAATTCATGGGGATAAATAAAGCTATCTCCCACTCGAAATTCTCTTTTTGTCAGCGGACGATGGATGGGATATTCGGCTTCCAGCAGTTTTTGGTGGAGTTGTGGGACATCCTTGATACCAAAGGAAATATTGACACCACGCCCGAAAGGATAAGTCAGTTGGGATAATTCTTCTGCGTTGCCTTCTTCTAGCATAAGTTGGCAGTCTTCAAGCGAGAGAAAGAGAAATTTCTCCTCTGGACGCTCGTATTCGACAGAGAATCCCAATAAGTCGCAGTAGAAGTGACGCGATTGCTCGATATCCGATACGACAAATTCAGGGATGACAGCTTGATAGTCCATTGTTTCCTCCTTAGAGATTAATCTCCATTACAATTGGTGTATGGTCTTGACGAGCTCCTGAGTCAATCATAGCTGACTTAGTCACCTTGTCCGCAATGCGGTTAGAAGTGAGCCAGTAGTCAATTCTCCAGCCTGTATTGTTGATTTTAGATGTCTTGCTACGTTGTGCCCACCAAGTATATTGATCTGGAAGGTCCCCATGCAAGTGGCGGAAGGTATCAGTGAACCCTTTGGCTAGCAAGTTCGTGAAGCCTGCCCGTTCTTCATCGGTAAAGCCTGGGGAACGACGGTTGCTAGCTGGATTGGCCAA
>OGCQ01000124.1_pt1 | contig 150116 bp, 131 predicted proteins | sample 1570161 | NCBI WGS metagenome assembly OGCQ01 (sample SAMEA4384402, study PRJEB24528) | human gut metagenome
GGTCGGAGGGGTGGCTTTGTAAAGCCGTTTGTCTCCACCCGCGTAGCGGGTGGTTCAAAGCTGGCCGCTGCGCGGCCAGCAGACTAAAGTCTTGAAAAGAAAAAGCCCTGTCGCGAGTCTGCGGCAGAGCTTTTGGAAGGGGACTTGGTTGTGCGGACTCGTTAGGCGAGCTTGGCCTCGAGCTCGGCGATGCGCTTGTAGGCATCGATGGTAAAGCGGGTCTGCTTCTCCAGGATCATAGTGGTCATGAGAGTGTCCTGAGCGTGAGCCATGATGAAGGTCATCTCCATCTCGCCACCGCCGGCCTCCTGCGAAAGCAGCTTGGTCTGCGTGTCGTGGGCACCGATGAGCGCATCGCTGGCATCCTTGTGCAGCTGCTCGGCCTTCTCAAAATCACCCTCGCGAGCAGCATCGAGCGCTGCAAGCAGATCGGTCTGGGCGTCACCTGCGTATGCGACGATCTCGAATCCAACCATCGAGATTTCTTCTTTGGTTGCCATATTGCGTTCCTTTCACATATGAACCAATGGAGAGCATCGCGTCCGGGCATACGCGCTGCGTTCTGTATGGCAGAAACATTAACATTCAAACAAAAAAGAACAACGCAAAACATAATTTCAAGCTATGAACGGTCAATTTTCACCCGTGAACGGTTTCCAAACCATTTCGAACAATATCAAACATGATTAACGGAAACCCAAACAGGACCGCGCCCTAGCGCAAATCGCGCACCGTATCGCCCTCTACGAGCACGCCGGGGATCAGCATGTGCTCCACGCCAGACGCACCCCCCTCGGCACCGGCGATCTTATCGACTGCCCACATGCCGACACGCCTGTTGTCAAAGCGCACGGTGGTCAGGCGACGGTCGGGCACGATATCGCCCAGGCTGTCATCAACACCCACCACGCTCACGTCCTCGGGCACACGCCTTCCGCGCGACTCGAGCCCGCGAATGCAGCCGTAGGCCATGGCGTCGTTGGAGGCATAGATGGCAGTACAGGTCGGATCGTCCGCCAGAGCCTGGCCTGCGGCATATCCGCTCTGCGCCGTCCAATCGCCACGGATGAGTCGCGGCAGCTCAATACCATGTGCGCGCAATGTCTCGCGCCAGCCTTCCTCGCGCTGCATGCCCGAAAGCGAGCGCTCGGGGCACGAGATAAAGTGCACGGTCTTGTGCCCCTGCCCCAGCAAGTACTCGACCACCTGGCGCGAGCAATCGAACTGGTCGTTATCGACCGTAGAGCACAGCGGGTGCTCCAACATCGTAACGAGCACCGTCTGCATACCGGGCAGCGGCTCGAAGGTGCCAAAGTCCGCCGGCATGCGATTCATGATCACGACCACGCCGTCTACCGGCAGCGCGCTCATGCGCGACGATGCGCTCTCGAGGGTATAGGGATGTCCATCTACTTTAGTGAGGGTGATGGCGTAGCCGTGCTTATCGGCGGCGGCGGCAAAGCCCTCCATACGGTCGAGGTTGCCGGTACCGGTAATGTTGAACATGGCGACGCCGACGGTCTTAAACTTGCCACGGCGCAGCGATCGACCGGCAAAATTGGGGCGATACCCCAGCTCGCGCATGGCGGCACGCACGCGCTCCTTGGTCTCAGGGCGTACGCTGGGCGAATCGTGGACGGTGCGCGAGACTGTCTGCTCCGAGACGCCCGCGAGACGCGCCACATCCTTAACGGATACCGATTTTTTAACAGCGGCCATAGGTCGATCTTTCTATGTCAACGATGCCATTGGTGGCATCCTGCGCAGTCAAATGAAACGTCTTCAAGTATATCCAACGCCTCCCCCACCATACGCTCACCACCCAAAACCTACCGTTCACCGACATTTTTGCTTCCCCGAACGGCTTTTGTCGCCCAAATGTTAACGTTGCCATTGTGCAAACACAGAGCCACCGGGCGGCTCAAACGTTTACGCGCAAGGAATCGACGGTTCGCAGGCACAGGGACCATCGGTTCGCGTCTTATTTTGTGTCACAAAATGGCAACGTCAACATTTTGGCAACCGAACGCCAAAAGCTACCATCGTTGTTAACCCACCGACTCTTAGGAGCATTGCATGGAGCAACTTATCGCCATCATCGAAAAGGGCCAGCCCTTTTTCAACGCGATCGCCCGCAACAAGTACCTCAAGGCGATTCGCGACGGCTTTATCTCCGTCATCCCCATCATCATCTTCTCGTCCATCTTCTGCCTGGTAGCCTCGGTCCCCAACATCTGGGGTTTCTACTGGCCCGATGACATCAACAACGCCCTGTGGAAGTGCTACAACTACTCCATGGGTATCCTGGCCATCGCCTGCGCTGCCACCACGGCCAAGCACTTCGCCGACGCTCAGAACCGCGATCTGCCCAAGAACAACCAGATCAACTTCATCTCGTGCATGTGCGCGGCCATCATCGGCTTCTTGCTCCTTTCGAGCGACACGATCGCCACGGACGCTGCCAGCGGCTTCAACACCACCTACCTTGGTTCCAAAGGCCTGCTGACCGCCTTTATCGCTGCGTTTGTGACCGGCATCATCTACAAGTTCTTCATTAAGCGCAACATCACCGTCAAGATGCCCGAGCAGGTTCCGCCCAACATCTCGCAGACCTTTAAGGACATCATCCCCTTCTCCGTCTGCATCACCGTCTTTTGGGTCTTTGACATCGTCTTCCGCGCTGCCTTTGGCTTCTGCTTTGCCCAGGGCGTCATCCAGGTGTTCCAGCCCCTGTTCACCGCTGCCGACGGCTATATCGGTCTCGCTGTGATCTACGGCGCCATGAGCCTGTTCTGGTTCGTCGGCGTCCACGGTCCCTCGATCGTCGAGCCCGCCATCGCCGCCGCCCTCGTTGCCAACATGACCGACAACCTGGCTGCGTTCCAGGCCGGCCAGCACGCTTCCGCTGTCCTGACCCAGGGTGCCCAGTACTTCGTCGTCTGCATGGGCGGCACCGGCGCCACGCTTGTCCTGGTCTTTATGTTCTGCTTCCTGGCCAAGTCCCAGGAGATGCGCGCCGTCGGTAAGGCCGCCATCGTTCCCGTCTGCTTCGCTGTCAACGAGCCGCTGCTGTTCGCCGCGCCCATCGTGCTCAACCCCGTCTTCTTTGTCCCGTTTGTCTTTGCCCCGATCGCCAACATCTGGATCCTCAAGATCTTTATCGACTTCTTGGGCATGAACGGCTTTATGTACACCCTGCCCTGGACCGTCCCCGGCCCCATCGGCACCATCATGGGCCTGGGCTTCCAGCCGCTCGCCTTTGTGATGCTCGCCCTTATCCTGGTTGTCGACTTTGCCCTGTACTACCCGTTCTTCCGTGCCTATGACGCCCAGAAGTGCACCGAGGAGGCCGAGATCTCCCAGGAGGAGCTCGCCGCCAAGAACGCTGAGAAGGCCGCCAAGCTCAACGACGCCTTCCAGGGCAAGGCTGACGCCAAGAGCGTTGCCGCCGGCGCTGCTGCCGAGGCCGTGAAGGCCGACGCCCCCGCCGCTTCCGCAGCGCCCGCCACCGAGGCTGCGACCGCCAGCGACCTCAACGGCAGGCGCGTGCTCGTACTCTGCCAGGGCGGCGGTACCTCGGGCCTGCTCGCCAACGCGCTGGCCAAGGCTGCCAGGGAGCGCGGTATTAACCTCGAGACCGCTGCCGAGGCCTATGGCAACCACGTTGACATGCTCCCCGACTTTGACCTGGTCGTCCTGGCCCCGCAGGCCGCAAGCTACCTGGCCGACCTTCAGAAGGACTGCGAGCGCGTGGGCAACAAGTGCGTCGCCTGCCGTGGCAAGCAGTACATCGAGCTCTCCCAGAACGGCGACAAGTCTCTCGCCTTCGTAAGCGAGCAACTCTCGAAGTAAGTAACGCTCAGGGCCAGCCGACCATCCAAGACCGGCTGGCCCTTCAATTTAGACGATTGGATCATCATGTCCGTTAACCCTGCTAGCGTCACTAACCCGCCTGCGCAGTTTCCCGAGGACTTTGTCTTTGGCGGCGCCACTGCTGCCTACCAGGTAGAGGGCGAGACCCGCACTCACGGTAAGGGCAAGGTTGCCTGGGACGACTTCCTGGAGGCCCAGGGGCGCTTTTCCCCCGATCCCGCTTCGGACTTCTACAACCAGTACCCCGTCGACCTGGAACTGTGCGAGGAGTTTGGCATCAACGGCATCCGCCTCTCCATCGCCTGGAGCCGCATCTTCCCCAACGGCACCGGCGAGATCAACCCCGAGGGCGTCCAGTTCTACCACGACCTCTTCGCCGAATGCCATAAGCACCATGTTGAGCCGTTCGTCACGCTGCATCACTTTGACACGCCGCTGCCCCTCTTTGAGAAGGGCGACTTCCTCAACCGCGAGACCATCGACGCATTTGTGGACTTTGCCACCTTCTGCTTTAAGGAGTACGCCGACCAGGTGACCTACTGGTTCACCTTTAACGAGATCTGGGCGAACGCCTCCAACACCTACATCGAGGGCACCTTCCCCGGTGGCGTCAAGGCGCATCTTGCCGAGGCCTTCCAGTGCGAGCACAACATGATGCTCGCCCACGCCAAGGCCGTACTGGCCTTCCACAACGGCGGCTTTAAGGGCAAGATCGGCGTCATCCAGTCGTTGGAGTTTAAGTATCCGCTCAACGAGAACGACCCCGCCGACATCAAAGCCGCCAATAACGAGCACGTGCTGCAGAACCAGTTCTTGCTCGACGCCACCTTCCGCGGCGACTATGCTCCCGACACCCTCGAGTGCGCCAACCGCCTGGCTGCCGTCTCGGGCGGCACCATCGAGATCCCGGACGAGGATCTGAAAATCATGCGCGAGGCCGCGCTCTACAACGACTACTTGGGCGTTAACAACTACCAGTGTCGCTTCCTCAAGGCTTACGATGGCGAGAACGACCTGCACCACAACGGTACGGGCGAGAAGGGCACCGGCCGCTGGCGCGTTAAGGGTATTGGCGAGCACGTAAACAAGCCCGGCATCCCCACCACCGACTGGGACTGGATCATCTATCCCGAGGGCCTGTTCGACCTGCTCGTCTACATTAAGCAGCGCTACCCCAACTACAAGCAGATTTTCATCACCGAGAACGGCATGGGCTACAAGGACCCCTGCAAGGACGGTTTTGTGGACGACCAGCCGCGCATCGACTACATCGAGCAGCACCTGCGCTGGCTGCTCAAGGCCATGGAGGTGGGTGTCAACGTGGGCGGTTACTTCCTGTGGAGCCTGCAGGATCAGTTCTCCTGGACCAATGGCTACAACAAGCGTTATGGCTTCTTCTACGTTGACTTTGAAACCCAGAAGCGCACGCCCAAGGCAAGCGCCTACTGGTATAAGCACGTAGCGCAGACCCGTCGTCTGGACTAGCGGCTTGCGACCAGCGGAATTGCCCCGCTCACATAACCTGTCCCCATTTCTCAGCCGGGGGCGGCACGTCACACGACGCGCCGCCCCCGGCCTTTTTTGGGCAGACCGTACCGCACGTTTGTCTCAATCTGTAACATCTAGCTGAGTTTTTCGCTCCAAGCTGTTACAGATCGAGACAAACAGAACGCCCGAGCAGAGATATCTCAATCTGTAACATCTAGCTGAGATTTTCGGCCCTACCTGTTACAGGTTGAGATGAACGAGCCGAGCACGCCTACGCCCGCAAATCCCGCACGCTCGCACGCTCGACCAACACGCCCGAGACAAGCGTACGACTTCTGGAGCTCGGGGCTTCCAAACCCGCAACGACCTCGTTAAGCGCACGGATGCCCAGCTCGCGGTGGCGAAACTTCACCGACGTCAGAATCGAGTTGGGAATCGTCTTGTAGAGCTCATCGTCGAAGCCGATCACGGACACGTCGTCGGGCACACTGAGCCCTTTGTCACGTAGAGCCATCATCACACCGTTTGCCATGCAGTCGTTAGCAGCGAGGATCGCCGTGCAATCGGGTTTATCGGCAAGCACAAGGCCCGCGGCATAGCCACTATCCGCATTCCAATCGCCTTGCAGAGGCTCGGACGGCTCAATGCCACGTGCCTCGAGTGCCGCACGCCAACCTTTCATACGGCACTGGCTCGACAGCGACTCTTTCTTACCCGAAACGAAGTACACGTTCTTGTGACCGTGGTCCAAAAAGTACTCGCACGCCATACGCGCGCCGCCCTCTTGGTCGTCACTGACGGTAGAGCAGGTAGGATGTTCCATCGGTGTGATAATCACCGTCTTGAGGTCTTTCGGCGCCTCAAAGGTATCAAAGTCATCGACCATCTGGCGCAGATTGAAGATCATGCCATCAACAGGCAGCTGCGACATCCTGCGCGCTGCGTCGGCAAGGGTCATCTTCTCCCCTGCCCGCTTTTTGATCATCGTGAGCGCAAAGCCGCGTTCTTCGGCGGCATCGGCGATACCGTCAATCATGTCCACGGCGCCGCCCGACAAGTGAAACATCACCACGCCGATGCACCCGTAACGGCCCAACTTGAGCGAACGCGCGGCAAAGTTGGTTCGAAACCCGAGCGCCTCCATTGCGGAATGGACTTTATCGCGTGTCGACTCTCGCACGCTATCGGGCTCGTTGATCACACGCGACACCGTCTTGAGAGAAACACCTGCGGCAATCGCCACATCGTTCATCGAGACGTTTTTCTTGTCCATCGTTGCCACTGCTTCTCCAGTCGGTTTTGCATCGCTTGTTTTTTGTGTTCTAGCATACACTACCTGCCCGACTGACAAATCAGCCGTTTATCGGACAATATCGACCGTTCACCCGTAAATCCTTGTTGCTCTTCCAAAAATGTCTTACGTTGTCATTAACGAAATGACAACGTTGTCATTTGGCAATGCCTTCCTTAAGCAGGAAGGTTTCCGGGCAGTCCTGACCATCCATCGACGACCAGTTCCATCCACATGCGTCGCGCATTAAGTAGCAAAGGAGCTCTATGGACGCCATCGTAAAGATGCTCGAAAAGCATCAACCGTTCTTTGAGAAGATCTCGAGGAACGTCTACCTCCAGGCCATTAAGGACGGATTCCTTGGGTGCATGCCCATCGTCCTCACCTCTTCGATCTTCCTGCTGATCGCCACCCTTCCCGGCGTAGTCGGCATCACGCTGCCCCAGCCGCTTATCGACTGGTGCAACAAGCTGTACAACTTCACCATGGGCGTTATGGGCATCATGGTTGCTGGCACCACTGCCAAGAACTTCACGGCTTCCATGAACCGTCGCATGCCCGCCGGCAAAGTGCTCAACGACGGTTCCACCATGGTGGCCGCCCAGTGCAGCATGCTGCTGCTCGCCGTTACGCAGTTCACCACCAAGTTCAACGGCTCCGAACTTTCGGTCTTCGATTGCACCAGCATGGGCACGCGCGGTCTGTTCTCGGCCTATATCGCCGCGTTCATCACCGTGTGGGTCTACAAATTCTGCGTCTCGCGCGATCTGACCATTAAGCTGCCCAAGGAGGTCCCGGGCGCCATCGCTCAGAACTTCCGCGACATTATCCCCTTTGGCGGCGCCGTCATCATCTGCGGCATCATCGATGTCGTCGTGCGCAACCTCATGGGCGTTCCGTTCTCCGAGCTGCTTATCAAACTGCTCTCCCCGCTCTTTACCGCTGCAGAAACCTATCCTGGCCTTATCCTTATCCAGGCAGCCACCGCGTTCTTCTGGTTCATCGGCGTCCACGGCCCCTCGATCGTCCAGCCGGGCATCGACCCCATCCGTCTTGCCAACCAGGCCGAGAACCTGCAGGTTCTGCTGGCAGGCGGCCACCCCGCCCACTCCCTCACCTTTAACATGTCGCTCGTGGGTGAGTTCGGCGGCACCGGCGCCACGTTCATCGTGCCGCTTCTGCTGATTCTCTTCATGAAGTCCAAGCAGCTCAAAGCCGTCGGTAAGGCCTCGATTGTCCCTGTTGCCTTCGCCGTCAACGAACCGCTGCTCTTTGGCGCGCCGATGATCCTTAACCCCTACATGCTCATCCCCTTTGTTGCCGCCGGCTGCGTCAACGTGAGTGTTGCCAAGTTCTTTATCGACAATGTGGGTATGAACGGCTTCTCCTTCGTGGTGCCTTGGGCTACCCCTGCCCCCATCGGCATCTTCATCACCACGAACTTCCAGCTTATCGCCCTGGTATTTGTCGCGATCATCATCTTGCTGGACGCCATCATCTACCTGCCGTTCTTGAAGGCATACGATAAGCTGCTCTGCGACCAGGAGGCCGAGCGCGCCGCCGAGCTGGGACTCGAGTCCGATGGTGCCGCTTCCGTCGCCGCCAACGCCTCTACGCCCGCTGTCGAGCAGGCCACCGCTTCCGTCGAGACGACCGTTGCCGCCGCCGACAGCAAGCCTGTCGCCGATCAGCCCGAGCCCGCTGCCGATGCATCCGCCAAGAAGGATGTCGATGGCCTGAAGGTCCTCGTCCTGTGCGCCGGCGCCGGCACCTCTGCCATGCTTGCCAACGCCATCAAGGAAGGTGCCGCACAGACCGGAGAGAACATCGCTTCCTCCGCAGGCGCCTATGGCCAGCACACTGCCATCATGGATCAGTACGACGTCATCGTGCTCGCTCCGCAGGTTCGTAGCTACTACAACGACATGAAGGCCGACACCGATCGTCTGGGCATTAAGCTGCTCGCCCCGCGCGGTAAGGAATATATCGACCTTACTCGCGACCCCGCTGGCGCCATCAAGTGGCTCCGCGAGAACCTCGACTAGTTCCTCCCTCTGTTGGTGCCCGGATCCCCAGTTCGGGCACCTCTCCCTATTCGTATCCCACAGAAAGGATGACTCATGACCAACCCCATGCAGTTCCCCGACGGCTTTGTGTTTGGCGGCGCCACCGCCGCTTACCAGGTTGAGGGTGAGACCCGCACGCACGGCAAGGGCAAAGTGCCCTGGGACGATTTCCTGGCTGCTCAGGGTCGCTTCTCCCCCGACCCCGCAAGCGACTTCTACAACAAATATCCGGTCGATATCGACTTGTGCCAGCGCTTCGGCATTAACGGCATTCGCGTCTCCATCGCTTGGAGCCGCATCTTCCCCAGTGGCACCGGCGAGATTAACCCCGAGGGTGTCGCTTTCTATCACGAGCTTTTCGCCACCTGCAACAAAGCTGGCGTTATCCCCTATGTCACGCTCGATCACTTCGATACGCCCGAGGCCTTTTACCAGAACGGCGGCGAGGGTTTCCTGACGCGCACGACCATCGACGCCTTCGTCGAGTACGCCAAGTTCTGCTTTGCCGAGTTCACCGAGGTCAAGCACTGGTTTACCTTTAACGAGATTCCCGCAACCGCCGAGGGCAGCTTTATCGTCGGCAACTGGCCGCACGGCGAGAAGTACCGCCTGGACAAGGCCTTCCAGCTCATGCACAACATGATGGTGGCCCACGCCAAGGCTGTCGTCGCCTTCCATGAGGGCGGCTTTGAGGGCGAGATCGGCATTGTCCAGAACCTGGAGCCCAAGTATCCCCTCGATCCCAACAGCGCTGCCGACTGCGAGGCGGCTCGTATGGCCGACGTCATCAACAACCGCTGGGTACTCGACGCCACCTTCCGCGGCCACTATGCAGCCGACACCATGGAGGCCGCGACCAAGCTGGCCCATATCGCCGGCGGCGAGCTCGACGTCCGCGACGAGGACATCGCCGCGCTGACCGCCGCGCTCCCCTACAACGATTGCCTGGGCGTCAACACCTACAAGTGCCAGTTCCTGCGTGCCGCCGAGGGCGAAAACGACATCAACCACAATGGCACCGGCGACAAGGGCTCCTCGCGCTGGTTCCTCAAGGGCGTGGGCGAGTCATGCGTGCGCGAAGGCGTACCCACCACCGATTGGGACTGGATCATCTATCCCGAGGGCCTCTACGACCTGCTGCTCCGCATTAAGAACGATTACCCCAACTACAAGAAGATCTACATCACCGAGAACGGCATGGGCTATAAGGACGACTTCGAGGACGGCTTTATCGACGACGCCCCTCGCATCGACTACATGCGCCAGCATCTCGCATGGATCCTCAAGGCAATCGACGGCGGCGTAAACGTCGACGGTTACTTTGTGTGGTCGCTGCAGGACCAGTTCTCCTGGACCAACGGCTACAACAAGCGCTACGGCCTGTTCTACATCGACTTCGAGACCCAGAAGCGCTATCCCAAGGCGAGCGCGTACTGGTACAAGAACGTCGCGGAGACCGGCCTGCTCATGGCCTAATTCAAGCCGCATACCCCCTGTCGGCCGCATGCGAATCCCTCCACGGGTTCGCATGCGGCTTTTTTGTTTTGGCTCGACCCGAGCAGGCCGTTTGTCTCGATTTGTAACATCTAGCAGGGATTTTCGGCCCCAATTGTTACAGATTGAGATGAACGGGGGCACCCGGTTCGAAATATCTAGATCTGTAATACCTAAGCTAGCAGATGACCTGCGTGTGTTCCTCGATGGCGGCGCGATTCTCGGCGGCGATGCCCGGCTCGCACACCACGGCGTCCAAGCTGTCCAGGCGGCAGAAGGTGTAGAAGTCGCGCTTGCCGATCTTGCTGGAGTCGGCGATCAGATAGCGCGAGTCGGCCTTGCTAAAGGCGAGCTGCTGGATGCGGCCCTCGTCCATGTTGGACGTGGACACGTCGCCGTCCAGAATGCCGTTGGCGCCGATAAACGCCGCGTCAATCCCTAGTGCGCGCAGGGTATCCTCGGCTGTTGGTCCCACAAAAGCGGCGGTGCGGCGGCGATACATGCCGCCCACCAGGCACAGTTCGCAATCCTCACGCGCCTCGAGCAGGTTAAACACCGAAAGCGAATTGGTCACAATGCGCAGGCGAAACGCCGGCAGCATCGAGGCCATCTGCTCAACCGTGGTGCCCGTACCCAAAAAGATGGTCGAGCCCTCCTCGATAAGCTCCACGGCGCGGCGCGCGATCTGCAGCTTTTCCTCGGCATGCTTGGAACGCTTTTCGCTGTGCGAATACTCGTGACGCAACATAGTGTGGGGACGTCCCTGTGCACTGCGGGCTCCGCCGTGTACGCGCTCGATCTCGCCCAGGCTCGCAAGCTCCTCAAGGTCACGGCGGATCGTCATATCCGAGACGCCCAGCGCATCCGAAATCTCCTTGACCGAGACCGTGCCCTGCTCCTCGAGCAGCTGACGAACCTTATCCTGTCGCTCTGCCTTAATCACGATGAATCCTCGCCGTTCTTTGCGCGCATATCATTCAAACAGTAACGAACAAATTATATCAGACTCGCACGCGTCAAAAATGAACGCCCGCACAGCTCCAATCATCACTTTTTTGAGAAAAATACCCCCTGCTTTAGTGGGGTGTAGTGATAATCTCGCCTGTTCGCGCTACAGTTTGTCGGAAATACCTCGATGTTAGGAACCAAATGATCACTTCCGAGCTTTTCGGCACCGCGCCGTGCGGTACCCCCGTTCATCGTTACACCCTCAACGGGCCCGAGATCTGCGTTCGCATTATGGACTATGGTGCCACCGTGTTGGGCATCGACGTGCCCGACATTCCCGGCAACGTGCGCGATGTGGTGCTGGGCTTCGATAAGCTCGAGGATTACTTTGACAACCCCGCCTGCTTTGGCGCGACCATCGGACCCGTGGCAAACCGCACCGCGGGCGCCACGATCACCATCGACGGTACGGACTGGCATATGCCGGCCAACGAAGGCGTCAACAACCTGCACAGCGATCTTGAGCACGGTCTGCATAAACGCGTGTGGGATGTTGAGCTCGACGAAGTCCACAATGCCGTGCGCATGACCACCTCGCTTGAGGATGGCGAACTGGGCCTGCCCGGCAACCGCACCTTTACGGCCGTGTTTACCGTTACACGCACCGGCGTCTTTCGCATCGAGTATGGCTGCGAGAGCGACCGCGCCACCTACGTGTCCATGACTAACCACACGTACTTTAACCTTGCTGGCCATAACGCCGGCATGGACTGCGAACATTTCTTTGTCGCCAACGCCGCCCACTACCTGCCCATCAACGAGCAGAACATCCCCACCGGCGAGATTGCTCCGGTCGAGGGCACGCCGTTTGACTTCCGTGAGCTGCGCCCCGTCGCTCCCGGTATGGAAGCCGATGACCCGCAGATTAAGCAGGCCCGTGGCTACGACCACTGCCTGTGCATCGATGGCTATCAGTACGGCCGTAATCTGCGCCGCGCAATGCACGTCGAGGAGATGTGGACCGGCCGTGAGCTGGACTACTACACCACCGCCCCGGGCGTGCAGCTCTACACCGGCAACTGGCTGGGCGACGAGCACGCCAAGGACGATGCTAACTATGGCTGGGGCGCCGGCTTTGCCCTCGAGGCAGAGATGTACCCCGACACACCACACCAGCCGCTGTTCCCACAGGGCATTGTGGGCCCGGGTCACCCCTACAGCAATGTGATCGAATACCACTTTATGAGGCACTAAGCCCATAACGCAACATATCGCACAGCAGCGCCCGCCGGCACCACCGCCGACGGGCGCTTTTTCATCTTTTAGGCTCATTTTCGCTGCGACTGTATGAGTGACATATCAAAACTATGCCCATTTACTACGTTTAGCCCGGGATGCTCGACCATGCACCGGTTTTTGTTTAATTCGCGAGCCGCCTACCTGCGGTTTTGTTTTTCTCAAATTCGACATGCTCGGCGATAGCCGATCAAACGTAGTAAATGGGCATAGTTTTTGACAGACGGCATCGCATGCGTCTCTCGCGAGGGCAAAATGATCCGTTTTCCTCCGTCCCCAAGGATCAGTTGAACAGATTGCCGATGGGGTCGGGGGCGGAACTGGGGAGGTAGCGGATTTCTAGCTCTACGCCGAGTTCTTGCAGCTCTTTAAAGGCGGCGGTATCTGCATCGTCTACGGCAACGGTAGGCGTTACGGAGCGCTTGCCCTCCTCCGCCTGCATATGGCCGATGCTAATCTTGGTGATCGGCACACCACCCTTAACCAGCGCGAGCGCATCGGTGGGTGAGGCCACCATGATCAGAATCCATTGACGCGGCGTTGCAGAATGTATGACGTCGATGGCCTTTTGCACCGAGAAAAACCTTGTCCAGACGCCTTCTGGCGCCGCCACCCTCATTGGTGCCCATTGGCGCGAATCCGCCGCGATCTCATCGTTGACGATTAGGACAAGGTTGGAGTCCACGGCCTCGTTCCACAGCTCAACGTCTTGCCCGTAAATGAAACGGTCATCGATACGCGTGAGAAGGATCTTGGGTTGAGCCATCGCCGCCTCGTTTCGCTCGACATCCATACGATCTGGACGCCAGCAGCCAACTCAGCAGCAGGTCAAACGCCAAATGGGTGCCACAGACATCACGCTTCTAATATTAGTGCATTTAAAGTGAGAAAAGCCGTCAGAACACTTGCGCGGATTAGCGATGTCCCGTATCATAGACAGCCGTTGACGCCTCAGTTGCGTCACCACATGGCCGCCAGCGTAGCTCAGTTGGTAGAGCACCGCTCTCGTAAAGCGGGGGTCACCGGTTCGAGCCCGGTCGCTGGCTCCATTGCACAAGATAGCCGCCTTCGGGCGGCTTTTTTGTTGCTGATTTCGGGCGCGCTTCCGCCAATCCAAGCACAACGCCGCCGGAAACTCTCCTACTCAACAAAAGCCCCGCCAACCGCAATCCCCAAAGGAACCGCGTTCAGCGGGGCCCAAGCGAGCTCCCCCAAGGGATAACGCTCGCAACACGAACAGCTCAGCCGAGCAGCGCGCTACTCCTCCCAGTAAGCATCTGCAAGCAGCTTAAAGCAAATCTTCTTGACCGGCTGCGCGCCATCGCCCTGGAACTCGAGCGTGGGCATGTGAGGCTCGCCGGCAACAAACAGCGCAAACTTGTCGTCAGCAAGATCGCCGGCGATCGAGGCGTCGGAATCGACCAGATCGTAGTCGTCCTTCTCGTCAAACTCCTGGACCAGCGTCAGGCTGCCCGTAGCGACCTTGAAGGCCTCGCGACCCTCGACGTCGATCTGCAGGTCGTGATAGCGCTGATGCGTCTCATAGTGAGCCTCAGCCTCGGGACGCGTCGTGGGAGACATGACGTTCGCAAAGACCTTCTCACCCAAAATCGGATGGCTGCCGACCTCGAGCTGTGCCGGGTCGTTCTCCTCGAGCCAGTCGATCAGCACGTCGAGGCCCTTGAGCATTCCGCGGTATTCCTCGATATCGCCCAATGCACCGTAAATCATCTAAATCCCCTCTCGGATCGTTTCTTTGGCGGCTACTCGGCAAACGCGTTACCGACGCTGTTGCCGCCCACATACGTCTCGACCAGGGTAAGGTCGGGATTGAACACGACAAAATCGGCATCGCGGCCAGGCATAATGCTACCGCACTTGTCGACGGCTCTAACCATAAGCAAACAAGCGATGCCGGGGCCGACGCCCAGGCTTTTACAGCTCGGTCACGACAACGCCGTTGTAGACCTCGTCCCAACGGTCCATGACCAGATGGCCGGTCATGGGATCCATGGCATTGAGCTTGCCGCAGGTGTTGGCGGTACGCAGCACCGTCTCGTCGTCTGCGCCAGCAGCAATGGCATGCGCGAAGCCAGCGATAGTGGAGTCACCAGAGCCCGTGGCGTTAACGGCAGGGATATCGGGCGTCTTTGCGCGGAACGCGCGGCCATTGTGGAAGCCAACGGAGCCGGCAGCGCCCATGGACACGACGACCCAGGGAATATCGGAGAAGCGAGCATCAGAGGCGAGCGCGGCGCGGAGCTCGTCCACATCGTCGGTGGTAAAGCTCGTGCCCAGAAGGCCGTTGATCTCGGTCAGGTTAGGCTTAACCAGCTCGGGCTTAATTTCGGACTTGAGCGCCGCCTCGAGCGAAGCACCCGAGGTATCGAGCAGCACCTTGGCGCCGGCGTTCTCGGCAATGCCCGTGATCTTGGCATAGTAGTCCGCCTCGACGCCGCGGGGCAGCGAACCCGAGATGGTGACGACATCGGCCTTGCCCGCAAGCTCGGTAAACTTGGCGGTAAAGGCATCGAGCTCCTCGGGGGCAATTGTCGGGCCGCTCTCGAGCAGCTCGGTCTGGTTGCCGGCGTGGAGGATGTTCAGGCAAATGCGAGTCTCGCCCTTGATGGGCACAAAGTCATTGTTAATACCGTTAGCATCCATGAGCTCGGCCATATAGGCGCCCATATGACCACCAAGTAGGCCGGTTGCCACAACGTCGTCGCCCAGCTGGCCCAGCACACGGGCCACGTTGAGGCCCTTGCCGCCGGCGGTCTTTTCGGGCGTCACACGGTTGACGTCGTCGATAACGAGCTCATCGAGCTGATAGCGCGTATCGACAGACGGGTTCATCGTAACGGTGAGGATCATTTTTAGCTCCTTATCTCGCAGGCTCCTTGTGCCTCGCGATACGAGTCGACAAAACGTAATTACAGAATCTCAATCGCGAACGAGCGAACGACGGTCTCCCTGGGCTTGGCGACAAGGCAGCCACGCTTATGCTCAAGCACGTCGTCCTCATCGGAGCAGGTCGAAAGACCGCCCCAGGGCTCAACTGCCACAAAATCGCCCTCGGGCTTGCTCCACACAATGAGATATGGGAAGCCCTCAAAGCTCAGGCGAACGCCCTTGTCCTCGCCCTTCTTGGAAAGCGTAACCTGACGGCTCTCGAGCACGTCAAAGATGGTCTCCGCAAAATCGAAGAGCTCGTGCGACAGGGGCAGAGTCTTTCCCACCATGGGGTTCTTGGAGCGCCTGTCCACATCAATCAAGCCAGTCGAGGGGACGGCAGTGCAAAGCTCAGCAGCTTCGTCCTTCTCAAAGCGCAGCTCGTAGTCCGTATAGGCCTCGCCCTCATCGAGCGGGCACCTAAAGCCGGGATGACCGCCGATAAAGAACGGCATGTCCTCGGTTCCCTCGTTGGTCACCTCATAAGAGACGCGCACGGCATCCCCCTCGAGCGTATAACGAGCGACAAGCTTAAACGGGTACGGATAATCGCTCAGCAGCGCGGCGTTATCCTCGGAAGCCAGGCACATCGTCAGCTCGTTCTCGCTTTGGCTCAGCAGCTTCCACTCCTGTTTGCGCGCAAATCCGTGGCGAGCGAGCTTTACATGATGCCCGGCGAACGTCATGGCGCTGTTATCGCGCAAGCCTCCGCAAATCGGGAAGCAAATCGGTGCCTGGCCGGACCACACGGCGGGATCGCCCTGCCACAAGTACTCTCGACCTCCAGCCTCAATCGAGGTAAACGAACCACCAGCCGTGGACACCTTAATAGAAATCGAATCGTTGGAGAGAGCGTATTCCATTGCCCATCCTTTCGAACAACTGCTTTTTGCTCGCAAGTACCCGTCTCGGCCCTAACCAAAGGACAAACCCGCACGTTCATCGATGCGTCCGGTATCCCAGCCGTGCAACGGGGTACCATACAGACATTGATGCAATTACAGCTGAAAGGCCTTCTTATGCGAACCATCATCCTCTACGCCTCGCGCCATCACGGCAATACGAAAAAGCTCGTGGACGCCATCGTTGAGGCACACCCCGAGATCGATACCCTCGACGTCAAAGCGCTCGGCAAAAACGAGTATCCCAACCTGCACGAATATCATCTGATCGGTGTCGCCACGGGCATCTATTACTCCGAGATCGACAAAGATATGGCACGCGTGCTCACTAACGTGCTGCAACCGCAGGACAAAGTGTTTGGCCTTATGACCTACGGTGGCAAAAACAAGTGGTACGGCAAGGATATCGATGGCATCTGCCGCATGAGGCAGGCCATCTTTATGGGTGTCTACGGCTGCCCCGGCTTTGATACGTGGGGACCGTTCAAGCTCGCCGGCGGTGTCCAAAAGGGACACCCGACCGCTGAGGAAATTAAGGGCGCCGTCGACTTCTTCGACAAGATCGAAGACGAGTATGGCGACATCATCGTCGAAGAGTACGCCAAGCGCGAGAAGCGTCTAGCATACGAGAAGGAGCATCCTGCGGGAGGTCTTGTGGCCGGCGTTAAGCGCACGGCAAAGAAGATTGCTAACAAGCTGTAACTGTTAAGGTGCTTTTGAGCGTTTAACCCATACGGCGGGTCCGAGCAATTTCGGGCCCGCCGTCTTTTTCTATCGTTACTCGGTAAAGGCGTTGCCGACGCTCTGGCCGCCAACATACGTCTCGACGAGGGTGAGCTCATGGTCGAACACGACAAAGTCGGCGTCGCGACCCGGCATGATGCTGCCGCACTTATCCTCGATGTGTGCAGAGCGAGCCGGCACCTCGGTTGCCATGCGAATGGCGATATCGGCGCTGGCGATGCCCCAATCGACAATGTTCTTGACGCCCTGGGCAAGCGTGAGCACCGAGCCGGCAATGCTCTTGCCGTCAGCGAGCCAGCACAGGTTGTCCTTCATGATGACGTCCATGCCACCACTGGTGTAGCTGCCCTCGGGCATGCCGCCGCAACCCAGGCAGTCGGTGATGAGCACCGTGTGCTGCCAGCCCTTTGCCTGCAGCAGTGCCTTGATGGCGGCAGGGTTTACGTGCTTGCCGTCACAGATGATCTCGGCGTAGGTATCGGGCGTGGACATGGCTGCACCCACGACACCGGGCTCGCGGTGATGCAGCCCGCGCTGGCCGTTATAGGTATGCGTAAAGCAGCTGGCACCGGCGTTGATGGCGGCGATGCACTCATCGTAGGTGGCGTCGGAGTGACCAATGCTGGTCACCACACCCTTGGCGTTCAGAGCAGCCGCATAAGCAGCGGCACCGTCGCGCTCGGCCGCCATGGCGCTCTTAACGATGCGACCACCCGCAGCCTCCTGCCACTGATCGAAGACCTCCTCGGAGGGGTCGATAAGATAAGCGGGGTTCTGCGCGCCCACGTGCTTCATGGTAAAGAAGGGGCCCTCCAGGTAGATGCCCTGAATGCGAGCACCGCAGAAGTCGGGGCCGCGACCCTCGTCCGCCTGGGCGATGGCAGCGCAAGCGTCCTTGATCTGCTCGACGCCATCGGTGAACGTCGTGGGCAGCCAGCTGGTGGTACCGCGACGGGCGAGCTCGGTCGAGCTGATATCGATGCCCTCGGGATCGTTATCGGTAGTTGAGTGGTTGTAGAAGCCATGGATGTGAGTATCGACCATACCCGGTGCGATCCACGATCCCGTGTAGTCCTTAATCTCGCAAGAGGGCTCGTCGGCCTGCCAGGCGCCAAAGACGCCATCCTCGACCATAAGATAGCCGCCCAGTTGCGGGCCTGCCGGCAAGAAGAACTTGTCAGCCTTAATTGCGTACGTGCTCATATGCACTCCTTGCTTCTAAAGCAGTTGACTGTGGTGATGCTTATACCCAGCCCACGTAATAACAAAAAGCGCCCGCCCGCCGTTATGAGCGGACGGGCGCCCTTACAGGGGGACGCGATTAAGCGGTGAAGGGGTGAATCGTCACGCCCTTAACCACGCGGTTGACCGTACCGGTGGGGCTCGGCGTGTCGGGCGTGTTGCCCACGCGCACGGAGTTGAGCAGGCTGATAGCCTGAGCAAACATCACGAACGGCAGAGCAAGGTAGCCCTCGGGAAGCGCCTCGTAGCCCTTAAAGGTGAAGGACTCGCCCTCGTAGACGGTAGCGCCATCCTGCTGAACGGCAACGGTGTGCTGAGCGATCTTGTCGCCACCGATCTCGTTGAGGATGTCGATGTCGTACTGACGGGTGTAGGCGTCGTTGTTGACGAACACGAACACGAGGGTCTTGTCGTCGACGAAGGACTTGGGTCCGTGACGATAGCCCATGGAGGTGTCGTAGGAAGTAGCAACCAGACCGTGAGCAAGCTCGAGGATCTTGAGCTGGCTCTCCTGGGCAAGGCCACCGAAGGAGCCGGAACCCAAGTACGTCACGCGGTTGAAGTCGCCAGCGAGGTAGTCGGCAACCTCGGACTCGCGAGCGATGACCTCCTCGCCCATCTTGGCGATGGTCTCGACCCACTCGGCCTTCTGCTCGTCGGAAGCCTCGTCAAAGATGAGGGTAGAGAGCAGGGTCATGCAGGTGTAGGAGCCGGTCATGGCGAAGCCCTTGTCGTTGGCGCGCGGAATGAGCAGCGTCAGCGCATTGGGATCATCGGCGGACTCGACGGCGAGCTTGCCCTCGGGCGCGCAGGTGATGTTGAGGAACTTGACGTTGTGGACGAGCTCCTTGGCAACGGCAACGGCGGCAAGGCTCTCGGGGCTGTTGCCAGAGCGGGCAAAGGAAACCACGAGCGTGGGATCCTCAGCGCGCAGGAAGTCGCGCGGGGCGCTCACGATGTCGGTCGTGGCGATGGGCTTAAAGTCGTAGAGATCAGTGTTGCCGACGTGACGCAGATACGGGGCGCAGGTATCGCCAACATAGTCGGACGTACCGGCACCGGTGAAGACAACGGACAGACGGCCCTCGCCCATAGCACGAGCCTCGGTAAGGAAGGCCTCGATGGCCTCCTTGTTCTCGCGATAGATGTTGAGCGTATCACGCCAAAGCTCGGGCTGCTGAGCAATCTCGGCCGTGGTGATCTGGGCGCCGAGCTCGGTGAGCTCCTCGACACTCTTCTCGAACATTTCTAATACCTCTCTCTAGAAGTAATCCTCTGACGTGCAATTATACACTTCGGTTGGTTATCTGGTAGTAACCAGTTAAATGCAAAGAATCACCATATGGAAACGATGCGGACACTAGTTGCTACGCTGGTGGTAAACCTTGTATTTAAACTGATCGGCACGAGCAACCGAGAGTGTATACTCCACAACCTCGTTTGACTCGTTATACGTAGTCCTGACCAAATCGAGCACAGGCGAGCCCTCGACAATTCCCAAAAGGTGGGCGTCGGTGGGACGGACTATGCTCGCATAGAACTCCTCTTCAGCCACGCGTATCTTTTGCTGAAAGTCTTGCTCAATCACATCGTAAAGCGGCTTGCGCTCCAGCAGCGGTCGCTTTAGGGACAGAAATTGACGAACCGGTAGATAGCTGCGTTCGACCATCATGGGCATGTTGTCGGCAGAACGAAGGCGCTTAAGCTTAAAAATGCGATCACCGATACGCAATCCCATATGCTCGGCCAGATTCTTATCGGCCTCCATCTCGCAAAACTCGAGAATCGTGGTCTCGGGTTCTCGACCCATCGCGCGCATCTGCTCGGTAAAGCTGTAGGACTGCATAAGATTGGTTGCTTTTGCCGAACGGTCAGTCACAAAGGTACCGCGACCGTGCTGCCGAACCACCAGTCCTAAACGCTCCAGTTCCTGCAGAGCCAAGCGTACCGTAGTGCGCGAGAGACCATAGCGCTCCGAAAGTTCGCGCTCGGAAGGAATCATGTCACCAGCGCGATATTCATGGTCAATCTTTTCGGTCAGAATATCGACCAGCTGATCGTACAGCGGTTGCTTACGCGCTCCGATCGCCATCCTATCCTCCCTTTTGCTCGAATTCGGCTAACTACCTAGGGTGTTAAGCATTATCAGTCCGCAACACCCGACTCATCAAGAAAACAAAAGCCGCGCGCTCTTACGAGCACGCGGCTTTTAACATACACATGGCTTAAGGGGTCGGGGTGTGAGCCGCGTAGGGACACACCCCTCAAGCTAGAGCCTTACCAGATGCTCGGCCAGAGACCAAGCGGGCCAGCGCCCAGGATGCCCAGGACGAAGAGCAGCAGAATGCCCTTGGTCGGGGTCCAGCTGTGCTTAGCGAACATGTAGTAAAGCAGCAGCGTAAGCATAAGCGGGACGAGCTTCGGGACGATGGTGTTGAGGGTGTCGGCAACAGAGAAGTTGACCGGATCCTCAGTGACGGTGCCGTAGGTAACGGAGTCCATGCCGTTGCCCAGATCGGTGACGCCGCACTCGACAGCGTTGCCGTCGGCATCGGAAGCGGTGAGGGCGTTGCCGTCCTCATCGGTCATGGCAATGGTACCGGCCTCAGCGGTCTCGGTATCGATGCCCTCCATACCGGTGAAGTTCTCGGCCTCCTTCTCGGAGACGATCACGGTAGTAGCGGAGAGGCCACGGGTGGTGCCGTTGGGGATCTGGAGGTTGATCTGGGTGCCACCCATGGTGACGACCAGGCAACCGACGACGAAGACGCCCATGATGGAAGCGGCACGCGTGAAGGCCTGCATGTTGGCAGTCAGAGCGTCAATAGCGCTGGTGCCAAGCTTGTAGGACCAGTTCATGAGCCAGAAGCGCAGAGCGAACTGGACGACGTTGAAGATCACCAGGAAGATGATCGGCGCAGCGGCGTTGCCGTTGATGGCCATGTTGGAGGTGATGCCGGCCGTGATAGGCACGAGCGTCAGCCAGAACAGGGCGTCACCGATACCACCGAGCGGGCCCATTGCGGCGACGCGGACGGCGCGGATCGTGGGGATGTCAACCTTGTTCTGCTCGAGCGAAAGCACGATACCCATAACAAAGGTGACGAGGAACGGGTGGGTGTTGAAGAACTCCAGGTTGTGGCTCATGGAAGCCGCGAGGTCGTTCTTGTTGGTGTGGATCTTCTCCAGACCGGGGATGATGGAGTAGAGCCAGCCAGCGGCCTGCATGCGCTCGTAGTTGAACGATGCCTGCAGGAAGCAGGAGCGCCAAGCCATCTTGTTGAGGGTCTTCTGGTCGAGCTGCGGAGCAGGAGTGAGATCCTCGTAGTGCTCCGGGATCACATACTCATTAGATGCCATCTTCGAAGTCACCTCCGTCAGAAACAGCTGCACCCTTCAGCTCGGTCTGCTGCTGGAAGTCCCAGAAAGCGATGCCGAAGCCGATGAGAGCGAGGATGAGCAGGGCAGGGGTTGCCAGCGAATCGTTGGCAACGGTGATGAGCGCGAGGCCAAAGCCCATGAGGAAGAAGCCCCACATATCGCGGTTCATCATAACCTTGAGCAGGACGGCGAAGCCGACGAAGCGCATCATGCCGCCTGCAGCGGAGAGACCGGTCTGCAGCCAAGTCGGGATGGCGGAAGCGATGGTCTGACCGATGGTAGCGCCAGCGATGAAGAACAGGGTGACGACGACAGCGAAGATCAGGCCGAGCAGAGCCATGGCGAAGTAGTTCAGACGCTCGATACCCTTGGTGTCAGCGTTGTGGGCCATGTTGTCCGCGGAGGACATGAGCGGCGACATAAGCGTGAAGACCAGGGTAACGCCGAGCTGACCAAGCAGAGCGAACGGAATGGCAAGGCCGACTGCCGCGTTGGGCTCGAGGCCCGTAGCGATAGCGAGAATGGCTGCCATGATGCCGCCGATGACGGCGTTAGGCGGCTGAGCGCCTCCGATCGGCATGTTGCCGATCGTCATGAGCTGATAGGTACCACCCACGAGAAGACCGGTGTTGAGGTCGCCAAGGATAAGACCGATGACGGCGCCGGTGACGATGGGCTGATAGAGAGACTCGAGGAAGTTGAACTGGTCGATTGCCGCGACGAACGTGACGATGAAGACCAGAGCGACCTGGATGATCGAGTATTCCATCTTGCTCCTCCTTTCAAAATGTATGTACGCACTTTGGATATCACGTACAGAACGTCAGGGTTTCAATCCTGACAACGTGGATCACGAGGATTACGAGAAGAGCTTGCTCGTGTCCTCAACAGGCGTGCTCGGAACGCGCCTGATCTCCAACTCCACCCCCAATTCCTGCAGCTCTTTAAACGCAGCGACATCCTCGTCGTTAACTGCGACGGAGGTGGCGACTTGGCGCTTTCCTTCCGACATGTGCATGTTGCCGATGTTTACCTTCTTTATAGGCACACCGCCCTTGACGAGCGTAAGCACGTCTTCCGGTGTTTCGGCCACGATGAAGATCTTCTGGCGCGGGCTCGCCTTGCCAATGACGTCGATGGTCTTCTGCAGGGAGAAGAAACGCGTAGCGACGCCGGCGGGAGCGGCCATCTTCATGAGGTTCTGGCGCATGGTGTTGGTCGACACATCGTCGTTGGCGACGAGGATAAGGTTGGAGCCCAGGGTGGAGTTCCACTGGGTGGCAACCTGACCATGGACCAGTCGGTTATCGATGCGGGTAAGAAGAATGTTGGGTTCTGCCATGTTGATCAGCTTCCTTTCGTTATTTGCTGACGACAGTTACTTGATCTCCTGAATCGCGTAACGCGAAACATCTACGACGGCACCGGATCGGACTTTGATCTGGACCTTTTCGCCTTCGATGCCCTTGACGGTTCCGTAGATACCGCCGGCGAAAAGAACCTCCTGACCCGGCTTGAGCTCGGTGTGCAGCTCCTTGAAGTACTTCTGCTTCTTCTTCATGTTGATTTGCGACCAGATGGTGTAAATCAAGCCCATGACGACAAGCAGGCCTAAAAGAGCGACCGAGGAGCTCAGGACGCTGGCTCCGAAATCGGCCATTAGATGCCGTCCTCGTCACCGAAGATATCCTCTTCCTCGGCACCAGCGACGGAGGCAACCGTCTGGGCGGTGATGCCCGTCTGGCCAACGGTCACGGCCTGCTCGCCAAGCTCGGCGAGCGTAGCGTTGCCGCGGAGGAACAGAAGCTCAATAACCATGGGAAGGTTCGTGCCAGTCAGAATCTCGACGTTGTCGACATCCTGGGCAATCATCATTGCCTGGTTGAACGGGGTACCACCAAGCAGGTCGGTAAAGACGAGCACGCCATCGCACTCCTCGCGCATGGCGGTGATAGCGGCGCGGAGATCCTCACCGTAGGAAGCAGCCTGGTCGCCCTCGAAAGGAACGACGGTAAAAGCGGGCTGATCACCGGCGACCATAGCGATAGCGCTTGCGAGGCCGGGTGCGAACTGTCCATGACCGGTAAGAATAAAGCCAACCATTCAAATTTCCCTTCCGAAGGTGTGTACGATCTGAGTCCGATGTTTTCGGAAGCCAGCGGGCGGACGCCCTTAAAGCTTCTTGGAAAGCGTTCTTTGAAGACCAGTGGTCTCTCAACTGGTAGTAACCACGTGACGTGTTGTTGTCACTATATCATCACAGAAGAGGTCGCTTTCGCTGATTCACGCAGTAAAACGTTTTTGCACCGCTCACGGCGATAAATCGACCGTTTACCGCTCGTTAACACTTCTACCTGCGGTTTTGAAACCGTTTCGAAATACTTTGACGAAAGATCGGAACCTTTTCTGTGTCTAAACAACGCAGGGTGGCCAAAAAAGCATGTAGAAAAAATGCAGGTCATTGTGAAGATTTGTGAATTGGTCTTTTTGACTTAATACCAGTTAGAACCAGTTTAGAAATTATCGGTGAACGGTAGTTTTCGACCGCTCAGCGGTTATTTCCAATCGTTTGCAGCTCCTTTTCCATATGAATTAGGGAGACCCGATGAAGCACTTGCGCGGTTGCGGGAAATTTCGATACTCGTCCATCCCCCACGTGCCAAACTCTCACTCCCTAAATATGCCATAAGCTCTCGCTATTCGTCTTACAAACATAACTTACTCTAATCTGTAATTGTTTATCGTTTATCATTAAGTATGTTATAAGATTTGAATATCATCCTAGACATTGGTTGGAGGAGCTATGATCCGCTGGAACGTATCCAAATCGAATGAACCCATCAACCGCGAACAGGCAATAGCCGATCTGAGGAAGCTCGCTCACATCTGCAAATGGGCCACAATCTGCACCGCCGTAGCGCTCGCTCTGGGACTCCTCGCAGTCATTGCAATCGAGCTTCTACTCATATTGCCTAGCCTCTCCCAAGGGTTCTGCCTCCAATCCGTAGAGCTTAATGCCGGCGAAGGACCATCTCTCGCTCTCGTCGGCGCCAATGAACAGACCCCTCTTATGCTTGTCGCGCACGACGGTCATACTGCCATAGGGAGCGCCATGATGACATGCCTTGCGCTTGCCATTGTGCTAAGCGCATACAGGTTTTTCTCCTCCATTGAAAAGGCGGGCAGGCCCTTTGACCTCGAATGCATCCGCATACTACGTCAAGTAGGACATTTGTTCCTTATTGGCGGCGTTGCTGTGAAGCTTCTTGGTGCCATAGTCACGGGGCTGATACTCTCAGGATTTGGCGGCAACTTTACGGATGCGCTTGGCGGCCAGCACCTCGACCTCTCTATGGTCTTTGCAGGCCTGATTATTAGCCTGATTGCCAGCGTCTTCCAGTACGGGTGTATCCTGCAAATACAAGATGACGAGTTGCTCTAGGGGGAATCCATGATTATTCTGCGGCTCGACCGCATGCTCGCCGAACGCAAGATCTCATCCAAAGAGCTTGCGGAACGCGTGGGCATCTCCCAGGTCAATATGTCGCGCATCAAGACGGGCAAGGTTTCTGCCGTGCGCTTTTCAACTCTTGACGCGATATGCCGGGCACTCGACTGCCAACCGGGCGATGTACTGGAATATATATCCGACGATGAAGCCGATAGCCTTTTTGGACTTAAAGATGAATAGCCATAATTAAGCCGCCAATCACGCCCTCAACGCAAATTGCCCGCCAGAACGACTTCCGTACTGGCGGGCAATTTGTTTTCTATCAGCTAGATGCTCGATGAGCCGTGCAACTCTTTACGCAAACAGGCCGTAGATGCTGATGTTGGCCTTGGCGTAGAGGCCGTTAGCATACTCGGTCCACTTGGAGCTGGCGCTCGAAGCCTGCGAGGAATACTGCTGGTAGGCGGTGTAATAGGCGGTCATGGCCTGCTTGTAGGTGGCGCTATCGGCCGTAAAGGCATCGTCAGCGAAGGCCTTGGCATAGGTGCTGTCGGCATCCTTCCAAGTGCCCTTTGAGCTATCCCACTCATCGCCGACAAGGTTGATGATGTAGTCGGCGTAGTCCTTGCTCGCGGTCTCCTCGTTGCCGTCAGCAGGCTCGGTCGGGGCGGTCGGCATGCTTGCAGAGCTATCGCCCACCTTCTTCTTGTAGAGCTTCTGCAGCGTCGCAGACTGGCGGACGATCTGCTTGGCCTGGTCCTTGGACACGCCGTACTGCGTGGCCATGGTCTTGTAGTCCGAAGTGCCGATGGAATCCTCGGCGTACTGCTTCATTTCCTTGGAAGAAACGGTAATGCCCTCGTCCTCGGCAGCGTCCAGCAGAATCTGGTTGCGCACGTAGGACAGGATAACGTCGGCAGACGGAGCGGTGTAGTTGCCGTCGTCGCCCTTGACGGTGTCGAGGCTGTACTGGCTCTCGATGGCCTCGCGCGCGGTGATGTCGCTCTTCTTGCCGTTGTAGCTATAGCTTGCCACGGTCGAATCGAGCTGGTCCTCGGTCAGGGTCGCCGAACCGACACCCTTGCCGCCAAAACCACCGTTGCCGATAAAGAAGCCGACCACCGCAGCGATCACGATGGCGACCACAAAGGCGGCAATCATCGTCTTCTTGTGCTTGGATGCGCGGTCGTCCGCGTCGGAGTCGTCGTCCTCGTCCTGCTCCTCAGGCATAAGGTTCTCGTCGGCGGCGTCCGCGGCGATCTTTGCCTCCAGGCGAGCGTCCTCCTCCTCGGCGGTCGTGCCGGCGGCAATATGTTCGGCAGACGTGCCGGCGACTAGGTCGATCTTCTCGCCCTCATCACCGTCGGGGCCTTCGCCGCGCTCGATGATCTGGATGCCGTCGATCTCGTCCTTCTCGTCCTTCTTTTGAATCAGACCCATATCAATTACTCCTTGTTAGGAAACATAGTCCCCAATAGAATACGCCCGACGAGGCGCCGGGCGTATTGATTCTTAGGTTATACGCAAACACTTAAGTACTATTTAGGCGTTTGCAGCGTGCATACCTTAGACCAGGTGCGCGATAACGGCATCGGCAAAGGCCTGCGTGCCCACGGCGCCCTCAACGGAGCCGGTCTGGGCACGACGCACGTCACCGGTAACCTGCTCGCCCTCGTCGAGCGTGGCAGATACGGCGGCACGAATGCGATTGGCAGCATCGTTCTCGCCCAGGTGATCGAGCATCATCGCAGCAGAGAGGATCTCGGCCGTGGGGTTGGCGATATCCTTGCCCGCGATATCGGGCGCGGAGCCGTGCGTAGCCTCAAAGATGGCGCAGTCGGCACCGATGTTGGAGCCGGGGGCCATGCCCAGACCGCCCACCAGGCCGGCGCACAGGTCGCTCACGATGTCGCCGTACAGGTTGGGCAGCACCAGGACATCGAAGTCGTTGGGGTTCTGGACCAGGCCCATGCAGGTGGCGTCGACGATCTTGTCGTTGAACTCGATATCAGGATAGTTGGCGGCCACCTCGCGCGCCACGCGCAGGAACAGGCCGTCGGTCGCCTTCATAATGTTGGCCTTGTGCACGGCCGTCACCTTTTTGCGGCCGCAGCGGCGGGCGTACTCAAAGGCATACTCCACAATGCGACGGCTCTTGGCGATGGAGATCGGCTTGATCGAGATGGCGGAATCGGCGGCGAAGGTCTTCTGACCCGAGCGCTCGACGAGCTGTGAAAGCTCCTCGACCTCGGCTGCGCCCTCGTCGAACTCGATGCCGGCATAGAGGTCCTCGGTGTTCTCGCGCACGATGACCAGGTCGACGTCGCGGAAACGCGAGCCGTCGCCCGGCTGCGACAGACAGGGACGCACGCAGGCATACAGGTCAAAGTGCTTGCGCAGGGCCACGTTAACGCTGCGGAAGCCCGTGCCGACCGGCGTAGTGATGGGGCCCTTGATGGCAACCTTGGTCTCGGCGACCGCGTCGAGCACGTGCTGGGGCAGCGGCATGCCAAACTCGTCCATGACGCCGGCGCCGGCCTCCTGGACGTTCCAGTTGATCTGGACACCGGTGGCCTCGACCACGCGGCGCATGGCCTGCGTAATCTCGGGACCGATACCGTCACCGGGAATCAGGACTACATCGTGCGCCATAATCTGTTACTCCTCGTCTTCGGCGTCGTCAGATTTTTTAACGCTAGCACGCTTCTTCTTTTTGGAGAGATCCAGGCCAAAACGTTTAACAAGCATTTCGCAAATCTCGCTCGAACGGGCCTTGAGATAGCTGCCCTTACCGTTCTCGGCATCGAACTTAAGGCGCAGCGCAAGCTTCTCGGCAACCTCGGCGTCAATCTCGCCCTGGCAAAACTCGTACAGGCAACCGAGCATGTCGCGATACTCAAGGTCGCCGTGGTAGCACTGGATGGCCTCGTCTAGGATGGGCCAAGCCTCGCACGAACGCTCGACACTTGTGGCACCCCACACGCACAGCAGGCGGAAGGCGGCATAGCGCAGCGTGGAGGAGATCTCGTCGAACAGTGCGGTCTCGGCGCCCTCAAAGGCATCGCCCAGCTGCTCGGGGCAGGTGGTGGCGAGCGCCGTCAGAGCATCGAGGGCCTCCCAGCGGGTCTGCGCCTCGGGGCGGTCGAGCGCCTCGATCAGCGCGGGTACGCAGGGCTCGACGCGCTGCGGATCGCGCTCGGCAAGCAGGTGCAGCACGCGGGCGGCAAACTGGCGGATGCGGCGCGTGGGGCAGCCGAGCTCCTGGACCAGGCGATCGACGGCGTTCTCGTTCTCCTCTGCCAGCTGGAGCTGTGCCAGCTCCTCGTCGGTGAGCTGTTCGTCTTTGTTTTCTGCCATAGTTACCTCTTCTTACTATTTCTTAGCGTGCTTGCCAGCACCCTTGCTGTCATCGGTGACCGAGATGAGCTGTCGGTCGGCCGCGCCATTGCGACGTGCGCGGCGGCGCTCCTCGGCGTCGCCCGCGTCGGCGGCGGCGCGATGAGCCTTGTTGACGTTAAAGACCTCGTCGTGCTTGCGCCACGGACCGACGGACTCGCCAAAGCTCATCTTAAGGCCTGCGATAAAGCCGCCGAGCCAGCCGATCGGCGCAAACTGCACCAGCGGGAACAGCGAGAACACCCAGGTCAGCAGGACGACTGCCGCCGCACCCGCAAAGTTGGCAATCCAGTAGTCGCGCTTGGTGATCACGCGCTTTTCGCAGGCCCACTGGCCGCACAAAAAGCCGATGTAGATCGCAAAGAGAAAGAGCACCAGCGCAAGCACCACGAACGTCCAGCTCATAGGCGCTACTCCCCGTGATGGTGGCCGCAGCAGCACTCGTGGCCGTCGTCATGGCCGTGGCCACCGCAGCACTCGTGGTCCTCGCCGTGGTGATGGCCACAACCGCACTCATGGTCCTCGCCGTGCTCGCCGCAACCGCAACCTTCCTCGTGAGCGCCATGCTCCTCGGGACGATACTGCGACCAGTCCAGACCGGCGGCGATGGCATCGGCCTCCTCCTTATAGAGGACCGTGATGGCCTGGGTGCCCAGCTTGGCGCCACCGATAGCGTCGAGCATGTCGTAGAGCGTAAAGGCCACGTCGGCGCCGGGAAGCGCGAGCTCGCGGTCATCGGCGTAGGCGAGCGCCAGACGCAGGTCCTTAATGAAGTGCTCGACCATAAAGCCGGGCTTGTAGTCGCCATCGAGCGCCTTGGGCGCCAGGCTCTCCATGGCGCCGGACTTGCCGGTGCCGCCCAGGATCATCTGACGGGTCTTCTCCAGATCAAGGCCGCTCAGCTCGGCAAATGCCATGGCGTCTGCCATGCCGACCATGCAGGCGCCCAGCGACACCTGGTTGGCGAGCTTGGCAGCCTGGCCCTTGCCGGCACCGTCGAAGCAGCAGATGTTGGCCGCAAAGGTGGAAAGGATATCGCGGACCGGAGCGATGTCGTTTTCGGTAGCGCCAACGATAGCCGTAAGCGTGCCGGCGATAGCACCCGACTCGCCGCCGGTGACGGGGCAGTCAAACGCCATGCGGCCGGAAACCTGGGCGGCCTCGGCAATGTCGCGCGCCAGCTCGGGCGAGCTTGTGGTGAGGTCGATCAGGACCGCGCCAGGCTTTGTGCACGCGAGCAGGCCGTCGCCCGCCAGGTAGAGCTCCTCGACCTCGGAGGGATAACCCACCATGGTAAAGACGACGTCGGCGTTCGCCACGGCATCTGCCGGCGTATCGGCCCAAACGGCACCGCGCTCGATAAGCGCGACGGCCTTGGACTTGGTACGGTTGTTGACCGTGACGGGATAGCCGGCATCCAGGATGTGGCCGGCGATGGGGGCACCCATGATTCCGGTGCCGATGAATGCGACAGAGAGCTTGTTTGCCATGAAGCCTTTCCTTTTGGGTTGGGTGTTATTACCAGGTTGAATACTCGGTGCCAGCGTTTGGGCTGTGAGTTGGGATCGATTACGGCCGCGTTACTTGCCTACTGACCGCGCACGCGGCGGGCGATGCGGTCGGAAAGCGACGCCTTGTCGGCGCGGTTCTTACCCCAAAACGCGCAGGCCACCATGCCGGGGCCCACGTGCGAGCCGATGGTAGGACCGACGGAGCTGCGAATGATCGTGACGTCGGCGCAACCCTCCTCCTTGCGGATGGCGGCTTCGAGCCAGTCGCCGTCCTTTTCGGCATCGGCCGTCATAATGGCGATGGGCATGGTGCGATCGGGCACATAGTTCTCGCGGAACGACTTGAGGATGGACTTGAGCGCCTTCTTGCGGCCGCGGTTGACGCCGATCAGCGACAGCGAGCCGGCAAGGTCGTAGGAAAGCTCGGGCTTGACGTCGAGTTTTGCCGTGAGCTGCGCCGCCGCGGGCGGAATGCGGCCGCCAGCAGCCAGTGCGTCGAAGCTCTCGAGCGTAAAGTAACCGTGGACATAGGTCTTAGCCTCGTTTACCCAGTCGACCAGCTGCTTGGCGGTCAGTCCCGCCGAACGCTGGCGCACGGCCTCGAGCGCCAAGAGCGCGCCGGTCGCGCAGGGCAGAGCGTTGTCGACCACGTAGAGCTCAAAGTTGGGATACTCGGCGCGCACGGCATCTGCCGCCTGGCACGCGGAGTTGTAGCTCGACGACAGCGCCGAGGTAAAGCACAGGTAGACCGTGGGCGTGCCCTCTTTGGCGCACTCGGTAAAGAACTCGATATAGCGACCGAGCGACACAGCCGAGGTGGACACGCGGGCACCGGCGCGCATGCGGTCGTAGAACTCCTTAGGGCTCATGCTCGACCAGATGTCGTCCGTACGCTCCTCGCCATCGATAATGAAGGGGAAACCCAGGATATCGACATCGAGGTTCGCGGCGACCTCGGGGCTAAAGTCGCAGCAGGTATCGACGACGATGCGGCAACGGTCCGAATGACCGGCGGATGCGGCCTTGTCCATCAAAGCGACTCCTTACGTAAAAAGGCGGCCACCCGCATGGGATGGCCGCCAGCCGTTAACTCATGCAAGTTAACGTATTTTACTCGTCAAGTGTTTCGATGCGGGGCTTGATGATGCCATATCCACCATTCTTACGGTGATACACCACATTGATAAGGCCGGTCGTCGCGTTCTCGAACACGTAGAAGTCGTGACCGAGCAGATCGGTCTGCACCAGCGCCTGCTCCTCAGTCATCGGAGTGACGTCGATAACCTTCTCGCGGACGAGCAGGTCGTCTTCCTCCTCGGGCAGCAGCAGGTCGGCCAGATCCTCGACGCGCTCGACCGGTGCGACATCCGCGGCGCTGGCACCACCCTGGCGGTTGTCCACGACCTTAGTCTTGAACTTGCGCAGCTGGCGGGTAACCTTATCGGCGGAGAGGTCGATGGCGGCATACATATCTGCGCCGTGCTCGGCAACGCGAATCACAGAGCCGCGGGCACGAACCGTGACCTCGACGATTGCCGGGTTGGGGTTCGAGGGGTTCTTCTCATAACGAAGCACGACGTCGACTGTCATGGGCTCGATATCGAAAACCTTGAGCGCCTCGCCGATCTTCTCATCCACATGCGCACGCAGAGCATCGGTTACCGTCGTCTTGCGTCCAGAAACCTTGATATCCATACGTGGCTCCAATCTGCCTCGGGGACTTACTGTACTGGCTATGTACCCATTGCCGTGCATTTAATCACGCGGATTCCTAAAGACCCGAATAACGATTGCTTGATACCGCATACCGAAGTCTCGCACTTTTCTGTGGCAAAGTGCGCTATGGAAGAGCGACGGCGACTTTGCTTTTGCACCTAAAAAATGTCTTTGACCTGCTGGTTTTTTGGAAACGAAAAAGCCGGGCTCCCCTGTTGGGAGAGCCCGGCGATGCGTGTTGAAACCGTGAAGAGGCGTCCCTCCTAGCGCGTAGGAGACGCCACCCCTAGCAATAACTAGCTATTGAGCTTGTTAATGTCGTCGTCGGTGATAGTGTCTTCCTGGCTGGACGATTTGTCTTCGGAGGATGCGGTCTCATTGTTGGAATCGGAGGACTCGCTGCCGGAGGATGCGGTCTCACTGGACTCAGAGTCGCCCGGCTGCACGTTAGCGCCCGAAACCGTCTTAGTGGTGAGGTCGTAGGGCATCCTGCCATACCAGACAGAGTGGACCGCCTCGAGCGTGCCGTCGGCCGTAATACCGTCGAGGGCATCGCTCACGGCACGGCACAGTTCGTCATTGGACGAGAGGCCCGCAACACCAAGCGTCGAGGGCGCCTCGAGCGAACCGGCATAGGAGACCTCGCTCATCAGGCGTGCAAGGTAGCCGCCGGCCGTGGAGTCGCAGATTACATAGTCGACCTCGCCGGACTCGAGTGCCTCAAAGCACTCGTTGATGTTGGAGTAGGTCTTTTGGTTGGCGGTGATGCTCTGCTTAGCAAGCGCCTCCTGCGAGGCCGAGGACATCTGAACGCCCAGGGTAGCGGTGTTAAGCGTTTCGGTGGAAACGCTCAGCGACTCGCCGTCGCTGCTCTTGCCGAATACGGCGGGGGCGTCGTACAGACAGGTGCCAAGCGAGCTGATATCGCCGTCCGTAGACCTGACGTCGCCAATAAAGATATCGGCCTTTTTATCGCTGAGCGCGGAATCGGCCGAGGACGCATCGACAAAGGCAACCTTAAGGCCCATGCGGCTTGCGAGGGCGCGGGCAGCGTCGACTGCATACCCCGTGAGCTCGCCGTCAGCGCCCTGCATGGCCTGCGGCGCATCGGAGGTATCGAGGGCAACCGTCAGGGTACCGGGGGTGACCAGGGCATCATCCGACACCGCGGGCGTGACGGTCTCGTACTCGATCTGGTCGATCGTGGGAGTCGTGAACGTAGACAGCGGGTTGAACGCGCATCCGCTCAGGCCCAAAACGGCGATGACCGCTGCGGTCCCAGCACCTAACCGAGCCGCGTGCATCAAGCTGCCCCTCACCATGTCCACTACCCTGCCTTCTGTGTCGTATACAATCCGTGCGTTGCACGAAATATCAGATTGTTCCCACCAGCTGACCTGGTATTTGACCCCACACTTGCGCACCGGGGTGTTTGCTCGGGAGGCCGCAGCCACCTTCACGACTGGCCCGCTCGCCCGCGAGGCGGTATTGCCCCAAAGAAAGTAGAACGGACGGTGCGGCTTACATCTAGGACGCGCCATGATCGCGCCGCGCGCACGCGGTCGCTTACGTGGATCCCTTTGACCGCGTCTGTCTTGGACTAGGACGGGCATTTCGTCCGTCCGCAACCACAGCCTGGTAGGAACGTAGCGCATTATAGCTAAGTTCAAGCTAAAGTTTAAGGTTAGGGGCGTCATTCGCATCGCGAGTACAGATTTCGCAGGTCGGAGTGGGCTATTCGTGCCTCTGTGAAGCCCGGAGCTCCCCTATGGGGAGCTCCGGGGCACCCTTCCTAGGGTGCCGTGGCCAAAAAATGGCAGATATGAGTACTGTCACCAATTTAGTAACAGGCAATTTTGGCCTCTCGGACAGATTTTGCGCTCAATGTCGCTAACCTGATGCTTAGTTATTCCACATTTGTTTATTATCTTCTTACTTTATGCCGCCTCCGAGTCCTAAATTCCTTGATTTTGCTGTTACTGATTTAGTGACAGTACTCATATTTGCCATATTTTGGCCAGGGCATATGATTAACCCCCTATTTTCGACGTGAATTAGACCGGCTTAAGCCCAAAACACGCCCGCAGCGTGTTAAGCAACGCCTCTTGCTTCTTCCTGCGGGCATCGACACGATTCCGGTACCGCTTTCGCATACGCTGGTGGATGCGCCATGCGAGCGCTTCCATCGCTTCCATGTCGCAGAGCATTTCGTTGTTGACCGTCGCGACCTCGATTCCCATAGTAATCAAGCCCGTGTTGCGTTTTTCATCATGGATACGTCCCCTCCGGGAGGAATGGCCCAGCTCACCGTTGTATTCAAGGTCAAACCGGGCTGCTTCCTGATACGCATCGCAAACTGCATGCGGCATCCCCGAGATTGCCTGCGCGCGGTCATCGAACTCGATCTTGTAGTCGGTCTTAAAGGGACCGCAGTCAAATCCGCCATAGGAAAACGGAAGCGAAAACAGAGCGAGCATGATGCACTCCATGGGCGAGAGCAGGTTTTCTGACAGGTAGGGACACAGACGCAGCAGCTGTTTGGCCACATTCCCCTTGCATGCCGCAAGGTAATCTGCCAGGCGATCGGGCGTCAGCACCGGCTCGACTTCAAAGTAGCCCACGTCTGCTGGCTGGTCCTTGTCCTTTGCAAGTTTATTCGCAACAGGCGAGGTGTAGGGAGGCAGATACTTCCCGCGGTCGCTCAGTGAAATCTTAGAGCACAGCTCCTGGGCCAGGGCAAACGCCTGGATGCAGCCGACCTCGCGCGCAACGGCAACACAAAGAGCCTCGGAAGATAGGCTGTACACCCCCGGTTCCACCTCTAGAATCGAGCCGGCGGGCAACTCGGAACACACGGACCAGTCTACGCCAGGCATGCGGCGGCGCTGCGCCGCAGATCCCACCAGCAAGCACAGATCTTCTTGCACCTCGCCACTTTTGGCTCCAATTCGCACCAAGTCAGGAAGATAGATATCCTCGGTCGAGGGCGACGACGTGCGCAGCACACGGCGCTCTTCATCGGGATTAAGGTCCTTCCAGCTGATATAGCCCATCTGCCGGCGCTCGGCGCGCATCATGCGCAGCGCCGAGGCGCCTGTTAGGATTACGGAAGCCGCTAGCTGTTCGTCTGTCGGCTCGTTGCGCCGCTCAATCTTCACTGCCACAAAACCACCCCTACCAAACACGTGCGATAGCAAGGCCATCAACGGCCGCGGCACCGGCGCGCTTGAGTTCCGCCGAAGCCGCTGCCATCGTCGCACCCGTGGTGATAACGTCGTCGATAAGCAGCAGGCGGCGGCCCCGCACGTCCTCAACGGTCTCGTACATGCCTCGGACGCGTTCACGGCGTTCTTCACGGCCGAGTTCACGCTGGTCGCCATGGCCGTATTTAACGAGGGCGTCGAGCAACGGAACACCCGACAGCTCGCAAAATGGGCGCGCGATGGCCTCCATATGATCGAAGCCGCGTCGCCGAAACGCCGCCGCAGTCGCGGGCACAAACACCACCGCATCGGCGCCGGACAACACACCGCCTAAGCGTTCGGGCGCCGCGACCTGGGCATGTAAGGCGGTGTCGTATAGCAGCTCTGCCAGATACGGCGCCAGGCGTCGCTCGCCCGCGTCTTTGTACGCTTTAATGATCCGCGGCAGCGGATGCGCGTAAACGGCACATGCCAGGCACCGGTCGAGTGCTTCGGCCATCGCCGAGGACGAACCCTCGACCGAGCACTCGGTGCACAGCAAGTCTCCAAACGGGGCGCCGCATCGAGTGCAGCTATGCCGCGGGTCGATGAGCGCAAGCGCCGCCAAGCAGTCTTGGCAAATAAGCGCGCCGGAGCGCTCGCAGCCGGCGCATCGCGTAGGCGACAACGCCTCAAGCGCCTCGTACGCCGCCAGCTCGGCAAACGGTAGCAATTCGTCCGCAAACGGCAGGATGCCGGCACCTTGCAGGCATCCCAACACATTCAAATATCTCTTCACGACACAACCCTCCCTACGTTCGGTCGCAGGGAGGGTTGTTGATTCAGTGCTATGGTACCCCGACGCGTTTGGGGTCAGGCAGGTTAAATCCGTTTGCGGGCGCTATTCGCCGGTAGGCGGTTGTGGTGCAGACGAAGACGGGGTCGAACCCTCGCCACCATCTTGACGCGGCTTGCGGGAACGACGACGGCGACGGCGCTTCTGGCCCTGGTCGGCCGAACCCTCGCCACCACGATCTTCGCGCGACTCGCGTTCGTCGCGAGCAGCGCCGCGCGCGGCCTTGGCAGCCGCCCCTCCGCCATCTCCGGGGCGACGACGCGTGACCTTGACCTCGCCATCCGAGACCTGATCGGCAACGGAGGGCACCGAGGGCTTTTGCTGCGTGCCCGAGGAATGGCGACGACGCGGACGCGGGGCGCGCTCGTCATCGTTGCGCTGCTTGCTACCCTTGTCGGCAGGCGTATCGGAACCCGAACCACCCTTGGGGGCGGCACCGGCTTCGCGAGCGGCTGCGGCGCGGAAGGCGTCCTCGCGCTCCTCGCTCGACAAATGGCGGCGGCGACGGCGCGTGGGATTCATGCCACCGCCGCGATTTTGCTGTTGAGGCTGCTGAGCTTCGCGCTCGCGGGGGGAATTCTTGCCTGCGGGAGCGGCCTCGCCGACATCGCCCGAGCCCGCGCGCTTGCGACGACGACGGCCACCGGCGGCCTCCTCGGCCTCAGGCGTTGCGGCATTGCCACGGCCCTTTCCGCGGCCACGACCCTCGCCCTGCCCCTGACCGGCGCGGGCATCGGAATCGGCATCGCGACGACGGCGCTTGGGCATCGACGTGCCAGCAAGACGGTCGGCGCTCGACAGGCCATCGCCCACGTCGACGCCGTTCTCGCGGTCGAGCTCCATGAGCGCCAGGCGCATCTCGGGCGACTCGATGCGCTCGAGCACGTCGCGCGTCACGCAGTCGGGGCGGCAGTTGCAGCCCTGCTCGGCGGCCTTCTTTTTGCAGCCCTCCGAGCAGGTCATATCGGCCAGGTTGACCTTAAAGACTTTGCCGTTCTCCAGGCGCAGCACCAGCTGCTCACGCGGCGTGTCATATTCCTGAATACGCGCCTTGCCGAGCGGCGTATCGATGAGTGTCTTCTTTTTGGGCGCGCGGCTCTTAAAGTCCTTGTACGCCTCGAACTCATAGCGTAGGCAGCACATCAGGCGGCCGCACACGCCGCTGATCTTGGACGAGTTGAGCGGTAGGTCCTGCTCTTTTGCCATGCGGATCGAGACGGGCTCAAACTGTCCGCCAAAGCGCGTGCAACAGAGCTCCTGGCCGCACTGGGCATAGCCGCCCACCAGGCGGGTCTCGTCGCGCACGCCGATCTGGCGCATGTCGACGCGAATGTGCAGCGTCGAGGACAGATCCTTGACGAGCTGGCGAAAATCGACGCGCTCCTCGGCCGCAAAGTAGAACACGGCCTTCTCGCCGCCAAACAGGTACTCGACGCCGACCGGCTTCATCTCGAGGTCGAGTTCTTTGACCAGACGACGGAAATCGACCATGGCCTCGTCGCCCTGGATGGCAAGATCGTCGGCAAGCTGCAGGTCGATGTCGCTCGCCACGCGCAGCACGGGCTTGAGCGGCTGACCGATCTCGTCTTGCGGCACCTCGAAGGGATCGGCCGTGACCAAGCCGATCTCGGTTCCGCGCTCGGTGGAGCAAATGGCATAATCGGCCTCGAGGATATCCAGGTCCCGCGGGTCAAACCACAGGTCGCGCGAGGCGTAGGTAAACTTAACGGGTACAACTAACGGCATTTCAGTGCCTTCCTGATATCGAACAGCATGACCTCGATGGCCAGCTGGGGAGTAACGTTTCTGGCGATGTTGCGCTCGGCGGTTGCGACCGCTTCGAGCGCCTGGGTGGCACCCGCAACATTGGTCGCGGCGGCAAGCCGACCGATCGTGTCGCGCACATCCTCGTTCACGACGTCGGCCGCCTCATCCTGAAGCGTCAGCAGCACGTCGCGCATGAGCGTCCGCGCGCTCGCCAGCGCTTCCATGATACCCGAACGCTCGCGCGCGTTGAGTTCGCGCTTGTTGCGGTCCTCAAGCTGCTTCAATGCTCCACGCGACAGGTAGTCGGCATTTTGCTCGAGCACCTTTTCCTGCGTGGACTTGACCTCGGCCAACGGCGCCTTGACGGCGACGATGAGCGACTTGGCACGGCTGAGTACATCGGCCTCGTCGGCGGCAATGAGTGAGTCGATGGCACGGATCATCTGGCGACGGGCGTCCTGGCGCTCGGCGCTCTTGAGGAACTCGATACCACGCGTGGGGCTTCCCGCCACGGCGACGGCCATGCGGCAGCGCGCGGGATCCTGCCCGGTGGCGCGGCTCACGACCTGCGCGGCCACGGTGGGAGACACCAGCCGAAACGGCACACACTGGCAGCGGCTCACGATGGTGGGCAGCATCACGTCTGCCGAGGTACCCAACAGGATGAACATGACGCCCTCGGGCGGCTCCTCGAGCGTTTTGAGCAGCGCGTTGGCGGTGTTGGCGCGCAGCTGCTCGGCACGGTCGATGATGTAGACCTTTGCCTTGGCGCGGATGGGCGCCAGCGGCACGTCGTCGAGCAGCTCGCGGGTCTGGGCGATGAGGTAACCCGTGGCGCTCTCGGGCGTGTAATAGTGCACGTCGGGATGCGTATGTCGAGAGACGCGCACGCAGCTGTCGCATGCGCCGCAGCCGTCCTGCTCGCACAGGAAGGCTTGGGCGAGCGCCCACGCGGCGTCGAGCTTGCCCGCGCCGGGCGCGCCCAAAAACAGGTAGGCGTGCGACGCGCGACCGCTAGCGACGGCATTGGTCAAAAAGTCGCGCACGCGCTCTTGGGTGTCGAGCTTGGCCAGCAGGCTTGCCTGAGCGGGGGCCATGCTACTCGGCCTCCTTGGCAAGTGCGGCGGCAACGGCTTCCTGCGGAATGTCGAGACCATACGCGCGAACCTGCTCGACCGTCTTCTCGAAGACTTCCTCGACGGTCGCAGTGGCGTCGATGAGCTTTACGCGGTTTGGCTCCTCGGCAGCGATTGCGCAAAAGCCCTGGTAGACACGCTCCTGGAATGCCACGCCTTTTGCCTCCATGCGATCTGCCGCGCCACGGGCTGCCATGCGCAGCGCCGCCTGCTCGGGCGCGATGTGATAGACGAGTGTGAGCGCCGGGTGCGTACCCGCGACGGCCAGGTTGTTGGCGTCGCGCACTATCTGGCGATCGAGGCCATCGGCAAACGCCTGGTAGCAGGTCGTGGAATCGTAGAAGCGATCGCACAGGACCACCTTGCCGGCAGCGAGGGCGGGCGCGATGACCTCGTGCACCAGCTGGGCACGCGCAGCCTCGTAGAGCAACAGCTCGCAGGTATCGCCCATCGTCGTGTTGGCAGGGTCGAGCAGCAGGGCGCGAATCTTTTCGCTGATGGCAGTGCCGCCCGGCTCACGCAGGGTCACAACCTGGTAGCCGGCAAGGTCGAGCGCACGGGCAAGCAGGCGCGCCTGCGTGGACTTGCCGGCACCGTCGACGCCCTCGAGCGTGATAAAGCTATGTTGAGCAGGCTCAAAAGCCATGGGCGCAGCCCCTTCCTACAAGGCGCGTAAATGCGAGTTATAGCAACCAAGCCATGATACCCCAGTGCTCGGCACGTCCCCAATGGCTAAAGGCGCCTTTCCAAAGTTGCGGTGAAATAGGGACTGATTGAAGCTCTGAGACCGCCAAACAGTCCCTATTTCACCGCAACGTATGATGGGGAATTTTGGATGCTGGGTATAATCGTCGTATTGCATTGAAATGTGGCGAAAGGAGTGGCAATGTCTCGGTATTGCGCCTCGTGCGGCAAGCTTCTTGAAGATAATGCCAAGTTCTGCACCTCGTGCGGTGCACCCGTTGAGCAAACAGCCGCGAGCGATAGCCAGCCCGCTTTTGAGCAGACCGGCTCCCTTGATACGCCGCAAGCCAAGGCGGACGACCCCCTCGCCTATAGCCCCGACCCCGCCGCAAGGACCGAAGCCGTCGAGACCACGCAGCGCATACCCGTCGCGAGCGGCTCGCCCCAACAGCAGCCGGCTCCCGCATACGCGCCCGCTTCGCCACAGACCCCCGCTCCCAAAAAGAGCGGCACCGGGCCGCTTATCGCCGTTATCGTTGTGCTGGTGGCGATCATCATCGCCCTGGTCATCTTCTTTGCGATCAGACCGTTCGACAACGCCGCCACGCAGACGACTGCCGAGGTAGCTAAGCTGCACCATGACGTCGACGACGATGACCTAAAGCCTCTCGGCAATCCCAACAGCCTGTACGACGATGATGACGATGACGACGAGGATGGCGGCGAAGCAACGCTCTCCGAGCAGAACCTCTACCGTCGCCTGAGCGAATACTACGACTTGCTCGAAGATCTCGACAGCCAGGTCCGTGGCTGCGCGCAGAACTTCAACGGCAACTATCTGGAAGAGGATCGAACCACCCGTCAAAATCTCGCCGACGTCGCCGAGCGCACGGAGGACACCATCGAGCAGTATTACGACATCGTCGAGGACCTGGACGTCCCGACGAGCTCCAAGAACTACAGCTCCTGGAAGGATATCATCGCCCTGTACGACGACCTGGATCACCGCATTGACGCAATCTGTGATGCCTGGGAGATCAGCCTGAAATACGCCAAGCCTGCGGACCACAAGAATGAGATCGTGGCGCCGCTGTCGCGCGACAACGTGGCGGGCACCAATGACAATAAGTACCGCCTAGACTTTGAGGAGCGCTATCCCGGCGCTAAGCCTGTCGAGGTGAACTAGCGCTTTGTCGTTCCCGAGCCGGCAGTTAGGGACGTTCCTAAACTGCCGGCAGAAAAGGAACGTCCCTAACTGCCGGTCAAAAAAACGAGCGAGGATCGCGGGGTCCTCGCTCGTTTTTTTGGGCAATGTTTCGACTGCGCCGTTACTTGTCGGCGGCTGCTTTCTTGGCAGTCGACTTCTTCGCGGTCGTCTTCTTGGCGGCAGTGGCTTTCTTAGCCGTCGTCTTCTTTGCCGTGCTCGCCTTGGTTGTGGTCTTGCGACCGCGGGCGGGCTTCTTCTCCTTGGTCGGGCAGTCCATGTTGACGCAGATACGCCGCGGACCGCGCGCCGTGTTGACCACCACGATGGGGGCGCCGCACTCGGGGCAGGTCTCGCCCGTCGCCTCGAGCTTGCCGCGCGCCGGCAGCGGATAGCTCACGCCGCAGTCATCGTAGTTGGTGCAGCGGATAAAGCGCTTGCCGCTCTTCTCGCTCTTGTGCGCGATCAGGTCGCCGTGACGTCCGGCCTCGGCACACACCTTGCACTCGCCCACCTTAAGATCGGGCTCGTAGTTGGTGGGGCACGTGGGGTTCACGCAGATCTCGAAGGCCTTCTGGCGGAATGGCTGGCACTTGATGCGCGGCGCGCCGCACTCGGGGCACACGGCGGCCTCGCCCTCGAGCGGGCTCACCTTGACGCCACTCGGCACCGGATAGGTCACGTCGCAGTCGGGCCAACCCATGCAGCCGATAAAGCTGCCGCGGGTCTTGGCGCTCGTCTTCATAACCAGGTCCTTGCCGCACTTGGGGCAGGCGCCCACGCGCGCATCGGCCGTGACGGCGTCGCTGATGGCGTCGCCCAGCTCCTGCGTATGCTTGAGCAGCTCGTCGAGCACGCCGGCCAGCAGCGCGCGCGAGTGTGTCACGACATGCTCTTCGGTATCCTCGCCGCGCTCCACGCGGGTCATGTCGCCGTCGAGCTCGCTGGTCATATCGGGGCTCGTGATGCGCGGGGCAAACTGCGACAGCGCGTCGATGATGGCGATGCCCAGCTGGCTCGGCTCAACGGGATCATTTTTGAGATAGCGCACGGCATACAGGCGCTCGATGATGCTCGCGCGCGTGGACTTGGTGCCCAGGCCGCGCTTTTCCATCTCCTGCACGAGCTTGCCCTGGCTGTAGCGCGCGGGCGGCTCGGTCTGCTTGGCCTCGAGCTTAATGTCGAACACGTCGACCGTGTCGCCCTGCTCAAGCGGCGGCATCTGCTCGTCGCGCTTGAGGCCGTACGGATATGCCTCGCGGAAGCCCGGGGTCACGAGCACGTCGCCCGAAGCCACGAACGGCTCGCCGTTGACGTCGAGCTCGAGCTTGGTGTTCTCGATGGTCGCGGGCCCCATGAGCGTTGCCAGGAAGCGACGGGCGACGAGGTCATAGAGTTTGCGCTGGCCGCCGTCGAGCGTGGACGGATCGCCCTCGCCCGTGGGGTAGATAGGCGGGTGGTCGGTGGTCTCGACCTTGCCGCGCGTGGGCTTCATGGGGCCGGCGAGCACCTTTTTGCACACGGGCGCCAGCGCCGGGTTGATCTTTGCCAGGTCGCTCACCACGGCGCCCAGATCGAGCGTCGCGGGATACACGGTGTTATCGACACGCGGGTAGCTGATGAGACCGGCCATGTAGAGGGACTCGGCGATGCGCATCGTACGCGCAGGCGAGATGCCCTCGGCCGCGGCGGCAGCCTGCAGCGAGGTCGTCGCAAACGGCGTGGGCGGCTGCTGCTTACGCGAGCGCTTGGTCACCGCGGCGACGGTTGCCGTCGTAGCGCCGTCAACGTGACCGTACGCCGTCTCAGCAGCATCCTTGTCGGTAAAGCGCGCCGTCTTGTGCGCGATCTTAAAGCGATCGTCCTCGGCAGCGCCTTGCGCGGCGCCCATGCCGCGAATCTGCCAATAGTCCTCGGGCACAAACGCCATGCGCTCGCGCTCGCGCTCGACCACCAGGGCAAGCGTCGGCGTCTGCACGCGGCCGGCGGAACGCACGTTGCCAAAGCCGCCAAACTTGGCGAGCGTCAGGTAGCGCGTGAGCACCGCACCCCAAATGAGGTCGATGTGCTGACGGCTCTCGCCGGCGTCGGCCAGGTTCTGGTCGAGCGAGACAAGGTTATCGAAGGCCTGCGTGATCTCGGCCTTGGTAAACGAAGAATACTGGGCGCGGGCGACCGGCAAGTCGGGCGCCACCTCGCGCACCTTGTTGAGGGCGTCCGAACCGATCAGCTCGCCCTCGCGATCGAAGTCCGTGGCGATGATGACGCTGTCGGACTTTTTGGCAAGGTTCTTAAGCGAGCGGATGAGCTCTTTCTCGGCCGGAAGCTTAATGACGGGCGCCCAGGTGAGATAGGGCAGGCTCTCGAGCTTCCAGCCCTTGATGGAAATGCCATCGGCAAGGAACGGCTTGCGCTTGGTGTCGTACGGCGGGCGGGCCAGGCCATCGGGCATATCGGCCGGCAGCATTTCGCCGTCCTCCGTGACCGAATACCAGCCCAACTTTTTATCGAACAGCACACTGTCGCAAAAATCGGGTGCCAGGATGTGACCGGCAAGGCCGATCGTCACGCACTCCTCGCCCTTCCACTCAAAACGGTAGATGGCGGTGTTGTACACCTTGTCCTTTTTGGGCTTGCCCGTGGACAGACGCTCGGCGATCTGACGCGCGGCGTCGTTTTTCTCAGCGATGATGAGCTTCAAAAGAGGCTCCTATCTCGTGTGTCTGCGGCTGCGCCCGCCCTCTTGGCGGCCGACTTACGCCCTTGCTTGCTCAATCTGCCCGATGAGCCAATCGCACCAGGCATCCATGCCCTCGCCCTTGCGCGCGCTCACGGCAAACCGCGGCGCCTGCGGATTGAGGTCATCGAGTGTCTTAGTATACCTATCCATGTCAAAATCGAAAGCCGGGGCCACGTCGACCTTATTGAGCAGCTGCGCGCCGGCGTGCTGGAAGATGCCCGGGTACTTGATGGGCTTGTCGTCGCCCTCGGGCACCGAGAGGATCATGATGGACAGGTTCTCGCCCAGGTCAAAGTCGACCGGGCAGACCAGGTTACCCACATTTTCGATAAAGATGACGTCGATGTTCTCCAGACCGACGGCCTGGTCGAAGGCGTCGACGGCCTCCATGATCATGTTGCCCTCGAGGTGGCACAGGCCGCCCGTGTTGATCTGGATGGCGGGCATGCCGGCTTCCTTCATGGTGATGGCGTCGACATCCGAGGCGATATCGCCCTCGATGACGGCACAGCGTAGGCCGGCCTTGTCGCGCAGGCGCTCGTTGGTGCCCAGAATCGTGGTGGTCTTACCCGAGCCGGGGCTCGACAGCACATTGATCACGTAGGTGCCTGCCTCATTAAATCGCTGACGCAGCTGATCTGCCAGGCGCTCGTTGCGCGACAGGATCGGCGACGCGATATCAATCGTTTTCTCGGCCATACTTAGCGCTCCTTACTTTGGCTCCTTTATACCCCATCACCAGATGGCTAGCGGGCTAATCGTCGGGGGTTTCGATTTCGATACTTGCGATATCGAGCTCGCGGCCGTGCAGCAGGCGCACGTTGGCGCCGCCACACTGGGGGCAGCGACAATGGAAACGGTCGTGCTCAAAGACCTCGCCGCAGTCCAGGCACTCGCTTTGTGGATGGACCTCCTCCACGGCAAGCTCGCAGCCGCGCGTGAGCGGGTCCTCGTCGCGAAACGTCCCCCACGCAAAGTCGAGCGCCTCGCGCACGACCTCGGTCATATCCCCGATACGCAGCGTTACCAAAACGGCGCGCGAGGCCCCCGCCCCACGCGCCGCGCGAATCACTGTATCGAGTATGCCGTTGACAATGCCAACCTCGTGCATACCGTTTTACTCCTCGTCGTCCTCGTCGTCCGAGAACAGGTCCAGACGGCTCACGAACAGGCCCTCCTTGCCCTCGCGCGCGGTAATGACCACGCGGGCAATGGCGAGCGAGATCTCGTAGAGCGAAAGCAGGGCACCGTACATAAGGCCCAGCGTAACGGGCGAGCCGTCGGGCGTGATCACAGCCGAGCCCACGAGCAGGCCCACGTACACGTAGCGCCAGGCGCTGCGGAAGGCCGCATAGGACACGATGTGAAAGACGGACAGATAGAAGATGATGAGCGGCAGCTCAAACGCCACGCCAAAGCCGATCATAAAGAGCAGCTCCATGTTGACGTAGTTCTCCAGGTCGGGCAGCGCCGTAGCGACGGCCGAGGTCTCGCCGATGAGCCACTCAAAGCCCGCCGGGATGATGATGAAGTAGCAGAAGATGGCACCCAGGAAGAACAGAACCGTCGAGGCGAGCACCGTGGGCACAACCCACTTGCGCTCGTTGGGGCGCAGTGCCGGCAGGAAAAATGCCAGGATCTGCCAGATGATCATGGGCGTGCACATGACCACGGCCATCTTGATGGCCAGCGAGAAGCGCAGGCCAAAGCCGCCGAGCGTGGTGGTGATGTAGAACTTACCGTCCGGCACAAAGGAGCGGATGGGGTCTTCCAGGATATCGAGCACCACAGGCGTGGCGAAATACAGCACGATAGCGGCGGCAAACACCGATACGACCACGATAGTCAGGCGGCGACGAAGCTCTCCCAGGTGATCGAAGAGCGGCATGCGCGCAGGTCCGATCGGCATTACTCATCGCCTCCCTTCGGGGCGTCGGCGGCAGCAGCCTCGGCATCGTCCTCGACCTCGAGCTCGCGAGCGAGCTGGTCGACGACGGCCTTGCGTTTGCGGGGACGACGGGCGTAGAGGTCAGCCGTCGTGGGCTCTGCCGGCTCGGGCTCGGGCTCTGCAGCAGGCTCGGGCTCGACGGCAGCAGCAGGCTCTGTACCCTCGGCCTCATCAACAGCGCCTTCGCCCTCAGCAGCACCCTCGCTTGCGGCCTTCTCGGCAGCAAGACGGGCGCGACGCTCGGCAAAGGTCTCCTTCTTGGCGGGCGCTGCCGTCTCGGCGGCATCCTCGTCCGCATCGGAATCGTCGTCGGTCGCAGCGGCCTTCTTGGGCTTGACCGGGGCCGACGCGGCCTCGCTCACCGGATCGATAATCTCGGACTGAACAACGGCCGTCATCTTTTCCTGCGTCTCGCGGAACTGACGGATGGCACGGCCGATCGTGCGGCCCATCTGCGGGAGCTTATCCGGGCCAAACAGCAAAAAGCCGAAGACCACGATGATCGCGAGCTCACCCTCTCCAATACCAAACACACATACCTCCAAGGCTCGATGTGAGTCGAGCCCGCACCGCGCCATTCGGCCGGAACTCGTCTATTCATTCGGTCAAGTATAGCGCCCGGACGCCAAAACGTCCGAGCGCATCACAAACATATGCCAAACGGCACGCCCTTTTGGGGGCAAAGATTATGCAGCGGTGATCGAAATCTCCTGGTCGACGCCCAACAGCTGAACCACGCGCATCACCGGGGGCTGCACGTTGACGCAGCTAAAACGCTTACCATGATCAGCTGCGTGGTGTGCGGCGCCCACAAGCACGCCAATGCCCGTCGAATCGATGTAGCTCACCTGGGCAAAATCGAGCTCAACGGCCTCAGTGGGCTGCTCGAGCGCCAGGTCGATGGCATTGCGCAGGCTATCGGCGTTAGAGATATCGATCTCACCGGTCACCTTAATGGTGTAGAGCTCTGGCGTGGGGTTGGTGGAAATACCCAAATCCATGTATACGCTCCTTTACGTATCGAAAGTGCGGATAGTACTAGGCGCGGACTTGCGGGGCCCTACGCGTTAGGCGCGCTCGGCACGCGCAAGCTCGGCAGCGACGAGCTTGACAGCCAGCACCAGCACATCGAGCGCGGCCTCCAGGTCCTCGACCGTGGGATAGCTCGGCGCGATGCGGATGTTGGTGTCGCGCGGATCCTTGCCATAAGGCCAGGTGGCACCAGCCGGCGTGAGCTTGACGCCCAGGTCGGCACAAAGCGCGGCGACCTTCTGGGCCGAGCCCTCGGGGCCATCGAAACTCACAAAGTAGCCGCCATGGGGATGAGTCCAAGTGGCGCAACCCGTGTTGCCCAAGCCCTCGGTGAGTTTACGCTCAACGGCCTCAAAGCGCGGGCGCAGGAACTCGGCATGCTTTTTCATGTGCTCCTTGACCGCCTCGATGGTGGGAAGGAAACGCACGTGACGCAGCTGGTTGAGCTTGTCGGCGCTGATGAGGCCGGCCTTCAGGCGCTTGGAGAACTCGGCGATAACCGCGGGGCTCGCACCAATAAAGCCGATGCCGGCGCCCGGGAAGGTGATCTTGGATGTCGAGGCAAAGGCCACCACGCGATCCTCGGTGCCCGCCGCGCGAGCGAGGTCAAAGATATTTGCGAGCTCGTCGGTCTCGTCGTACAGGTCGTGCACGCAGTAAGCGTTGTCCCAAAAGATGCGGAAATCGGGCGCGGCCGTGGGCATCTCGACCAGGCGGCGCACAGTGTCCTCGCTAAAGGTGATGCCCGTGGGGTTGGAATACTTGGGCACGCACCAGATGCCCTTGATGGAATCGTCGGCGGCAACCAGGCGCTCAACCTCGTCCATGTCGGGGCCGTTGTCGGTCATCGCGACGGGGACGTTCTCGATGCCCAAGTCGGCGGTGATGCCAAAGTGGCGATCGTAGCCGGGAACGGGGCACAGGAACTTGACCTTCTTGCCGTCGTGCGCGGCCTCGTAGGCGTCCCAGGGCTCGCTGCCGCACGAGCCGCAACGCCAGAACATACCGGCGATGTCATGCTCAATCAGCAAACTCGACGAGCCCAGCACGAGCGTCTGCTCGGCAGGGCACCCCAGGAACTCCCCCGCTAGCTTGCGTGCCGAGGGAATGCCCTCAAAGCAGCCGTAGTTGGAGCAGTCGACGTTGCCGTCGTGCAGATCGGCATCGGCATTGAGGATATCGAGCATAGGTCGAGAGATGTCCACCTGGGAGGGCGACGGCTTGCCGCGGGCCATGTCGAGCGCCAGGCCCTTGGCCTTGACCTCGGCGACCTCGGCTTTGAGCGCCTCGATGGCGGCATCGAGTTCGGTGGTTTCCATCTTCTGGTAGATCGTCTGCATGGGTGCGACCTTTCGCGAAGCGGTACGTTGCAGTTCGTCTAAGTATAGACCGCCACCGCCACAACGGTATGAAGCCGTGATAGATTAAGTTCATCGCAATGAATTACGAATCGCCGCGCATGGCGGCGTGGGGCGCCCAAGGAGGCACTATGGAGTACGGATCGTTTAGGGCCGAGGAATTCGGCGACCTGCAGCGCCTGGTCGACGGGCTGTTTTACGACCGCCATGCCATCGACCGCCTGGACCTGATCGTACAGGCCGAAATCTTGGACCTGGCGCCCGATCTCATGGAAATCGTCAACCTGCTACCGCCCGGCTATTACGACCGCCAGTCACTCTGCGACCAGCTCAACTCCGCCTTGGCCGCCCACGGCTGGGGCGCCGTCTACGGAACGGTGGAATAAGCCTCGTCATTTAAGTACGTCCCTAATGACTAAAACGCCGCCTGTGATGGTGTTCACAAGCGGCGTTTTCAAACTTGTATGTGCCCTTACTCGTCCTTGGGCGCGGGATGCTTGCAGACCACGCTCATATAGATCATGCCGAGCACGGCAGCGGTGACCGAACCAGCAAGAATGGCGGCCTTTGCAGCCAGGACCTCAAACTGGGCCGTCGGGAAGGCAAGGCCGCTGATGAGGATCGACATGGTAAAGCCGATACCGCCCAGAATGCCCACACCGGCAATCATGTGCCAGTTGACATTGCGCGGCAGCTCGCAGGCCCTAAGCTTAACCAGGGCAAACGTCATACCAAAGATACCGATTGGCTTGCCCAGCAGCATGCCAAAGTACACGCCGAGCGTCACCGGGTCGGTAAGCAGCGTGCTCATGTCCACGCCCACTAGGCGAACCTGTGCGTTCACGAACGCAAAGATCGGCAGGATCACAAAGTTGACCGGCGTGGAGATCAGACGCTCCATGCGGATGAGCGGCGGGGTCACGCGGTGCATGACGCGCTCGACCTTGGTGGTCGAGACGGTAAAGTCATGCTGGCCCAGGATGTGCGCCTCGTCGTCGTAGCGATCATCGAGCAGCGGCAGGCACTCGCCCAACCAATCGGTGAGGCTATCGAGCTTGACACCGCACTTGGCCGGGATGGTAAAGGCCAAGATGACGCCAGCAAGCGTAGCGTGCACGCCGCTCTTGAACATGCAAAACCACAACAGCAGACCCAGTACCGAATACGGGGCAAGGCGGTAGTGCTGCGTCTTGTTGAGCCACACGAGCGCGCAGGTCACAAGCGCGGCGGCGCCCAACCAAAACGGATTGGGGCTCTGACCGTAGAAGATGGCGATGGCGGCGATGGAGATGAGGTCGTCGGCGATGGCGAGCGTCGAGAAGAACACGCGCACGCCGTTGGGCACGCGATTGCCCAAAAGCGACAGCACGCCCAGCGCAAAGGCAATATCGGTTGCCATGGGGATGGCCCAACCGTTGCGGGCGCCGGCATGGTTAAAGATCAGGTAGATGCAGGCGGGAACGACGACGCCGCCCACCGCCGCCAACATGGGAAGCATGGCCTGACGCGGATTCTTGAGCTCGCCGACCGTCATCTCGTACTTAAGCTCAATGCCCACCAACAAAAAGAAAATCGCCATGAGGAAGTCGTTGACGAAAAGCTCAACGGTGAGACCAGCCGTAAGGTTGCCCAGGCCCACATACAGCGGGGTCTCCAAAAAGTGATGGATGGCCTCGTAGGCATCGGTGTTGGCGCAGATAACGGCGGCGATAGCGGCGAAGACCATGACGGCGGCGGAAATCGTGCCGTTCTCGGCGATGCGCTCCCAAATGTCGTGACGTTCAAAGCGCTTGCGCTCACGAACGTTGAACAGCTGCTCAGTTGCTGCCATGGGCGGCTCCTTTCACGGGAAAGCTCCCGTCTTAAAAAAGCACGGCCCGCCCAAGTGGCGGCGCCGCGCTCTAACGTATTACGCTTGCATCTAGCCTACCCTGCACGACAAGCACGCAGGCGTGGCCGAAAAGCGGAACCACAGGTTGAACATTATTTGCTCAACGGCACGGGCACGCCTGTCCAAGAGACGACGCGGCGCCGTGCACAAAAAACGACCGGAGCGCGGGACGTCCGCGATCCGGTCGTGGCGTTTGGTCAACTAAACCTAGCAGGCGGCCATGATGGGGGCAGCGACCTGCTTCTTACGGGAGAGGACACCCGGCATCCAGACGCCGTCGTGCTCGTCGGCAATGCCCAGGCCCTTCTGAGCGGCCTCGGTCTCGCCCTCGAGCAGGACCTGCGAGCCCTCCTCCATGATGTCGGTGATGCACAGGACAATGCCATCGGCACCCTTCTCGGCGGCGTAGGCGCGCATGGCCTCGCGAATCTCGTCGATCATGCCGAGCGCACGACTCTTGTCGACGGTCTCGTACTGGCCGATGAGCAGCTTCTTGCCGGCGGGCTCGAACATCTTGATGTCGTTGCCGACCATCTCGGCTGCGGTGAAGGAGCCGGACGGACGGGTGAGGAAGACCTCCATGCCAAACTTGACCGGGTCGACACCCACCTGCTCGCCGAGCTTGGCGGCGACAGCGCGGTCGACATCGGTGGTGGTGGGACTCTTGAGCATGAGCGTGTCGGTCATCATGGCCGAGAGCAGCAGCTTGGCCTGGACGTCGGAAAGCTCAACGCCGAGCACGCCGGCGAGCTTGGTGACGATGGTGCAGCTGGAACCCCAGGGCAGGCAGATGTAGTGCAGCGGGCCGGCGGTCTCGAAATCGCCGATGCGGTGATGATCGACGACGCCAAAGACCGTGGCGTCCTTAAGGCCGGCGACAGACTGGGCGGACTCGTTGTGATCGGTGAGGACGACGAGCTGGCCGGCCTCGACGGACTCGATCACGCGGGGCTCGGCAATGCCGGCGTCGGCAAGCAGCTTGGCGGACTCGGCCGGAAGCTGACCAAGGGCGCAGGCCTCGTAGGTGTTGCCGGCATACTCAACCTGGTTGAGCAGCTGGGACAGGACGACGGCGCTCATGATGGCGTCGTTATCGGGGTTCTGGTGACCAAAGACAAGAACGTTTGCCATGGATATCCTCCACTTGATATGTGTACTTGGACGTAGCTATGGTAGCACGCTGACGCCGAACCTTATGAGACGGAAGGGTCGCGGCACAATTTGGGGCAAGCGCTGAGGCGAGGTCAGGGACGAAGCCTGTCCCCCTTTCACCACCTGCCCCCGCACCAGCTATTTACCGGCGGCGCGCAGGGCTACGTAAGCGGCACCGATGATGCCGGCGTCGTTGCCGAGCGAAGCGACCTTAATGGGCGTCTCGCGCGAGGCGGAGAGCGCGTACTGCTTAAAGTGCTCGCGGACCTTGTCGAGGTAGACATCGGCCGAAGCGGAAGCACCGCCGCCGATCAGGAACATCTCGGGATCGACCACGTTGGCAATAAGCGCCAGGGCGCGGCCGAGATAGTCGGCCATGGTATCGGCAGCTGCCAGCGCGAGCTTGTCACCCTCGCGGCAGGCCTGGAACACGTCCTTGGAATCAGAAGGCCCGGTGAGCTCGATGGGCTCGACGCCCGCCTTCTTGCACTCGGCAAGGTAGTTACTCACCACGCCGGTGGCGCTGGAATACTGCTCCAGATGACCATGGCCGCCACAGCCGCAGGTGCGCTCCTCTTCGGGGTTCAGGCACATGTGGCCAATCTCGCCGCCGGCACCCACAACGCCCGATACCACGTCGCCGTTAACGATAACGCCACCGCCCACGCCGGTACCGATGGTGACCATCACCACGTTCTGTACGCCCTTGGCAGAGCCGAGCCAGGCCTCGCCCATGGCAGCGGCGTTGGCATCGTTTTCGTACTTAACGACCGCGTCGGGGCAGTGCTCCTGGATGGCAATCCTCAGTTCAGGCAGGTTGATAGCAATGTTGGCCTTGACCTTGGCATCGCCCGAAGCCGGGATGGGGCACGGAACGGCCAGACCAATGCCCGCCACAAAGGCGCGCGGAATCTGTGCCTTGGCGATCACCTGATCGATAGCCTCGGTCACCGCGGCAAAGCCCGCGGCGTCAACGATAGGAGGCGTGGGCACGCTGGCCTTGGCAAGCAGGTTGCCGTCCTCGTCGAACAGGCCTTCCTTAACCGAAGTGCCGCCAACGTCGATGCCGATGTAGTACTGCTTAGGTTCCATGGGAGCCCACCTTTCTCGTTTAAACATTGCCTGTATGGTACCGCTCCCCAGGCAAAAACCTGTCAAAAAGGGACAGGTTTGTTTTGGCAGGTTTTATCTGGGAAAACGCAAGGCATGAGATTCGGTTCGCTGGGCGGCAAAACGGCCCAACCCCATCTTCGAGCCGATCAATTTGCTCAATACCACATTATTCGAATGCATATTCATTTAGAGCGCTCTAGTTGATATAGAAAAGCGTTTTTTGATTATATCTTTCTCGAACTTTTCAAAAACGCAATAGGGATGCTTAGGCGTGGACTATACTTTCGTTTGTACTCAATCAAGCCGGAAAGGAGGTTCCATGATTCCCAAATACGAGGCAATAGCTGCAGATATCCGTCGAAGCATCGAGGACGGCGCTCTAAAGCCGGGCGACAAGCTGCCCACCGTCGTTGAGTTCTGCGAGCTCTATAGCGTTTCCAAAATCACCGTCAAACGAGCTATTGAGCAGATTACCGATGAAGGTCTTGTTACCAGCCGGCGCGGATCGGGCACCTACGTTAAGGACACGGCGGGGCTTCCCGGCCAGGCGTTTTTCCAGGGCAAGAACGATCGCTCCCAGGGCTTTTCGTATGAGCACCGCGGGGAGAAGGTGACCTCGGTGGTCTACGATTTCTCGATTGTCAATCCGCCAGCAGACGTCGCTGCCCAGCTGGGAATTGCCGAGGACGACTTTGCCTATCACATCGTGCGCGTGCGCCAGGTCGACGAGAAGCCCATCGTTATCGAGTACACCTACATGCCCCTCGAGCTGATTCCGGGCCTTAAAAAGAAAGACCTGTATGGATCGGTCTACAGCTTCATCCGCAAGCAATGCGGGCTGAAGATTTCGAGCTTCCACCGCACCATTCGCGCCGTAGCGGCAACCGAGGAAGAGGCTGAGCGCCTGGACACCAAACCCGGCTCTCCCCTGCTCGAGCTCAACCAGATTGGCTTTTTGGATAGCGGCACCGCCTTTGAGCATTCGATCTCGCGCAACGTTGGTGACCGCTTTGAGCTGCACAACGTAACGTTGGCATAGGTTTTTGTAGTCATGCGGGCGCTCGTTACGGCTCGTTTAGAGTGGGCGGCCGCGCAACACCATGGGGGTATGAACATGTCCGATTTGATTAAACTGACGCCGATCTTTCACGAGAAGATCTGGGGCGGCCGCCAGCTCGAAACCGTATTTGGTTATGACATTCCCGAGGGTCCCATCGGTGAGTGCTGGGCCATCTCGGCACACCCCAACGGCGACTGCCAGATCGCTGAGGGCCCGTACGCCGGTCACACGCTGTCATGGCTGTGGGCCGAGCACCGCGAGCTCTTTGGCAACTGCGAGGGCAAGGAGTTCCCGCTGCTCATTAAGATTCTGGACGCCAAGGACGACCTTTCGATCCAGATCCATCCCAACGACGAGTACGCCGCCGAGCACGAGAACGGCAGCCTGGGCAAAACCGAGTGCTGGTATGTGCTGGACTGCGAGCCCGGCGCCACAATCATCGTCGGCCAGCGCGCCAAGGACCGCGCCGAGGCTGCACAGATGATCGAAGACGGCCGCTGGGACGACATGCTCAACGTGCTGCCGATCCACAAGGGCGACTTTTTCCAGATTGATTCCGGTACCGTCCACGCCATCAAGACCGGCACGCTCATTTTGGAGACGCAGCAGTCGAGCGACGTGACGTATCGCCTGTACGACTACGACCGTCCCGGCACCGACGGCAAACTGCGTCCCCTGCACATTGAGCAGAGTCTCGACTGCATCGACTTTGATTCTCAGGCCCCGACCGACGGCACCGTGACCGCGCCCGAAGTCGACGGCGTGACCGAACTCGAGTCCAACCCCTGCTACACCGTCGATCGCGTGCGCGTCAACGGCAGCAAGACCCTCGACCAGCGCTGGCCTTTCATGTGCCTGTCGGTCATCGACGGCGAAGGCACCGTCTGCGGCGACCCCGTCCACAAGGGAAGCCACCTGCTGGCCCCCAGCACCGTGGAGTCCATTGACCTCGAAGGCAAGATGGAACTGATCATCTCGCACCTGTAAGCTACCGATTCCCAAGCGCTCGCCGGGATGGGCGCGGGGTTTGGTCGCCTGCTCGGGCAGTCCTGCTCGCACGGAGAGCACATTAAGTGCTCTCCGGCTCGTGCGGAACTCGCGATCGACCAAACCCCGCGCCCATCCCGGCGAGCCTCAGGCTGGCAGCAACAACCCAAACGCAAGAAGGGGCTCCCCCGCCCATCAACAGGGGAGCCCCTACTCGTATCTATTTCTCAGCCCATCGGGCTCTCCAGATCAAAAAACAGACGAGCAAAGCGACGTTCGTCCAGCAACGTTACCCAAGGACCTGGGCGGGCGTATAGGGCAACATCGATCGCGAGTTCCGCACGCAAAGGAGAGCACTTAATGTGCTCTCCGTCTTGCGCAGGACTGTCCGAGCAGGCGATGTTGCCCTATACGCCCGCCCAGGTCCGCTGGGATTACGACAGCTTGACGATAGGTGCGAAGCCCTTCATGAGCTTTTTGGTCTGGCCGGTTTTTTCGAACTGCACCTCGATCATGTCTCCGGCGACCGAGATCACGGTACCCGTGCCAAAGGTCTTGTGGCTCACGGTATCGCCCGCGGCAAAGTCCTGCGACGCGCTGGCGCGATCGACCTTGCGCTCCACCGTCGGCGACACCTTGGACGACGGCTTTTTGGCTCGCGGCGCGCCCGAGCCAAAGGTCGAGGCAACACGGCCGGCGTCGGGCGAGACCCCACGATGGCGCTCGGTCCCATAGCTGCTGCCGCCAAAGAAATCGTCGAAGCTCGATCCGCCGCGCGAACCGGAACCGCCGGTCGAGCGCGTATGCGAGCCAAACACCTTGCCGCCATACATATCCGAGCCCATGCCCGAGCCAAAGGTGCCGTGACGGTCGCCGCGTTTCTCCCAGCCCGTGCCCTCAAAACCGGCAGAACCGATACCGCTAAACTCGATATCCTCAAACGGAATCTCGTTGAGGAAACGAGAGCGCGGGTTGGCAGAGGTCGAGCCGTAGGTGCGACGCGTGGCCGCATAGGTCAGGAACAGGCGCTTACGGGCACGCGTGATGGCAACGTAGGCCAGGCGACGCTCCTCCTCGAGCTTGCCCGGGTCATCGCTGCCGCCAAAGTCGTGCACGTGCGGGAAGATACCCTCCTCCATGCCGGCCACGAACACCGCCGGGAACTCCAGGCCCTTGGCGGAGTGGATGGTCATCATGGTAATGGCATGCGTCTCGCCGGCCAGGGAATCCAAGTCGGAGCGCAGGGCCAGCCACTCCATGAGTGCCGGCAGTGCCTTACAGGTGAGCGGACCGTAGGTGCGCTCGATCTCGTCGGCATGCACGGCGCCCGCCGGTAGCTCTGTTGGCACGGCATACGCGTTGCCCGCGATGGCGGCGGCCAAGGCATCCTGCGGCGAGAGCGCCGGGGCGGCTAGGCTATCGAGCGGATTGGAGCCCGCGGCGTCACGAGCGCCGACAAGTGCCTCAAACGAGGATGCCGGAGCGGACGGCCCCGGCTCGGGCGCGGGCGCACTCACCACGACGGGCTCGGGCTCGGCACTGACAGGCACATCGGCAACACCGGCTGCACGCAGCTCTTCCAAGCTCTCGAGCGTGCCCTCGATATCCTCGTGCGTCTCCTCAAATTCGGCAGCGACGCCCAGGAATTCCTGGATGTTCTCGGCGCGGCTCTCGGACTCCATGGTGCCCTCGGCGCGGAACGCCTGCAGCAGGCCCGTCTTGTCGACAATCATCTCGACGACATCCTTGAGCTCGCCGTCCATGCGACGGCCCTCGCGCACCAGCGCCACAAAACTCGACAGGCCGTTGCGCACCTTGGCACTAAACATGCCCGTCTCGGCTGTTGCGATCTCGCAGGCCTGGAAGAACGAGCAACGGTTGTCGCGCGCCAGCTGCTCAATCTTTTGGATCGAAGTGGAGCCGATGCCGCGGCGCGGCGTGTTGATGACGCGCTTGACGCTCATCTCGTCGGCCGGGTTCACGATCATCTTGAGATAGGCCATGACATCGCGGATCTCGGCGCGGTCGAAGAATCGCGTGCCGCCGACGATCTTGTAGGGCACGCCCGCGCGCAGGAACATATCTTCGAGGATACGCGACTGGGCGTTGGTGCGGTAGAACACGGCGATATCGTCGTAGCTCGTACCCTTGGCATGCAGCTTCTCGATCTCGCCGGCAATCCAGCGGCCCTCGTCGCGCTCGTCGCTCGCCTGGAAGGCCTGGATCTTCTCGCCGTCGACCTCGGCCGTAAACAGGCGCTTGTCCTTGCGCTGCGAGTTGTGGCGCACCACGGCGTTGGCGGCGCTCAGGATATGACCCGTAGAGCGATAGTTCTGCTCCAGCTTGACGGTCTTGCAGTTTTTAAAGTCCTGCTCAAAGTCCAGGATGTTGGTGATGTCGGCGCCACGCCAGCTATAAATGGACTGGTCGTCGTCGCCCACGACCATAAGGTTTTGGTACTTGGCGGCCAGCAGGTTGGCGATCTCGTACTGGACGTGGTTGGTGTCCTGATACTCGTCGACGCTAATGTAGCGGAAGCGCTCTTGATACTTGTCGAGCACCTCGGGGCGGGTGCGCAGCAGCTCGAGCGTGCGCACGAGCAGGTCGTCGAAGTCCATCGCGTTGGCGGCGCGCAGGCGGCGCTCCAGCTCCAGGTAGACCTGCGCGGCCTTTTTGTCATTGGGGCTATCGGCGCTCTTGAGCATGTCCTCGGGGCCGATCATGGCGTTTTTGGCCGAGCTGATCTTGCTGCGGATCATGTTGATGGGGAACTGCTTTTGCTCGATGCCGAGCGCCTGCATAATGTCACGCACCATGCGCTTTGAGTCATCGTCATCGTAGATGGTGAACTGGCCGGTGTAGCCCAGCAGATCGGCGTCCTCGCGCAGCATGCGCACGCACATGGCATGGAAGGTGCACACCCACATGCCACGGGTGCCGCTGGGGATGAGTGCCGTCAGACGCTCGCGCATCTCTGCCGCAGCCTTGTTGGTAAACGTAATGGCAAGAACCTGCCAAGGCTTAACACCCAAGTCGCCGAGCATATGTGCGATGCGGAAGGTCAAGACGCGGGTCTTGCCCGAGCCGGCGCCGGCGAGCACCAGCAACGGGCCCTCGGTGGTCAGGACCGCCTCGCGCTGGGCGGGATTAAGGCTGTCGATGTCGACGAGCGGCTTGGCGGGTTTGGGTGCCGGCGCAGGAGCGTCGTAGATGTCGAGCGGAACGAGCTCGGGCTCCGGCGCAGCGGGGGCGGTGTATGCATCGAGTGGCACGGGTTCCGGCGCGGGCGGCACGGGTACCGCAGCATTCTTTTCCCAGGGCAGGGGCTGGGTCATGGGCGACTCCTCATCTGACGGACGGCGCGCCTGCGGGCAGCGCCATAGTTTGAGCCGTACCAGTATACCGAGCCGCGCGGACACCGACGCAAATCACACCACGACTCCGTGCGCCACCATCGGACCCACCCCATCGCCCAAAAAAGAGGGCAGCATAGACCTTTTGGTCATGCCGCCCTCGTTGAATGACAAGTTGTCGCTCTGGCCGCCGCGCAGCATCAACCAAGTTACAGGCCGAGCATAGGCTCCAGAACGAAGAAGTACGCGAGCACCACGATGCCCAGGATGATGCGGTAGACGCCGAAGCACTTGAAGTCGTGACGGCGAACGAAGCCCATAAGCCACTTGATGGCAATGAGCGACACCACAAAGGCGACGACGCAGCCCACGCCCAAGATGGCGATCTCGTTGGTGCCGAACGTGCCGCCCTTGATGAAGTACTTGACCAGCTTGAGCGCACTCGCGCCAAACATGACAGGGATGGCCAGGAAGAACGTGAACTTAGACGCCACCGAGCGCGTGCAGCCCAAAAGCAGGCCGCCGATGATGGTAGAACCGGAGCGAGACGTACCAGGCACCAGCGAAAGCACCTGGAAGCAGCCGATACCCAGCGCAGTCTTCCAGCTTAGATCCTCGAGCGTGGCGATGGAACCAAAGTCCAGATTCTCGTCATCGTCCTCATCCTCAGCGGTAGCCGTGGCGGGCGCCGCAAAGTGCGCACCGGCGGGACGTCCACCCGACACCACAGCACGCGAACCAAACGAACCGGCAACGGCCATTTCCTCGCGCTTGCTCGCGCGCCAGTTCTCGATCACGATAAACAGCACGCCGTACACAATGAGCGCCAGCGCCACGACGGGAGCATTGTAGAAATGCTCCTCCATCCAGTCGTTGAGCGGCAGGCCGATCGCCGCCGCAGGAATGCAACCGAGCACAATCTTGCCCCACAGCACCCAGGTGTCGTGACGGCCCTCCTTGCCCTTGCTGGGCGAGAACGGATTGAGCTCATGGAAGAACAGCACACAGACGGCCAAAATGGCGCCAAGCTGAATCACGACCAGGAACATGTTCCAGAACGTCTCGCTCACGTTCATCTTGACGAACTCGTCCACCAAGATCATGTGACCGGTCGACGAAACGGGCAGCCATTCGGTGATGCCCTCGACCAGGCCCATGAAGGCAGATTTTAAAAGCTCGATGATATCCAAAGGGACCCCCTCGTTAGACACCCGCCGGTAGATGTTCTGCGGACGATGCGGGCGATGTCCCATTATCAACCGTTGGCGGTGCGACCGCGCCTACCCTTACCAAAAAACTCGCCCGTTCACAGAATTGCGAGCAGTTAAACCGAAATCCTTGGGTATAACTGCAACAAGATAAAGTGTCCGGCGGTCAACGCACCCGCGCCCGCCCGACGCACGAGCCCCGCGCCCGTGCGATAGACCAAGGAGGAAACCATGAACGAGGGTTACACCAAGGTATTTGTTTCACTCGACGGTACTGAGCAGCAGGATTTTGTGCTCGCACGCGCCATCAAGGTCGCCGCGAACAACGGCGCCAAGCTGATTATCGGCCACGTTATCGATTCCACGGCGCTCGAGAGCGCCGGCTCCTATCCGGTCGATTTGGTCAACGGTCTGGAGGAGGCCTTTAAGAACTCCATCGAAAAGCAGCTCGAAGAGGCCAAGGCCAATCCCGATATTCCCGAGGTCGAGGTCATGATACGTGCCGGTCGTATTCGCGAGACGCTCAAAGACGAGATGCTCGACGTGGTCAAGCCCGACCTGGTGCTCTGCGGCGCTCGCGGCCTGTCCTCGATCAAGTATGCGCTTCTGGGTTCGATTTCGACGTTCCTGCTGCGCAATACCGACTGCGACATTTTGGTCGTAAAGTAGCGTTGCTCCCACCGGCCGCGGGGCCTGCGGGGTTTCCACGGGCACGTCCTCGCCGCGTTGCGGCTGCGGGATGTGCCCTTAGGAAACCCCTCCCGGCCTCGCGGCCTTCGCAGCCTTACTTCAGCGAGTTGGCTGATAAAAGATGGCGTGCCGCCCCGTTTGGGGCGGCACGTTTTGTTTGGGCTGCACGTTTTTGTTTTGGGAGATCCATTTGAGCCTCATAGTTATGTTCACGTTCGGGAACATAACGCCAGTTGCCTTAGCTAAGTTCACGTTCGGGAACATAGCCGTCCGTAGCGCAAGACGGCCCGGCTACTCAAAGTATTGGAACTTGTTCGTCGAGAAGGCGAACGTTACGACAAAGCCTTCGCCGGAGTCGGATGCCGCCGTGACGTCGATGCCCATCTTGGAGCATAGGCGCGCCACCAGGTAGAGGCCGATGCCCGTTGCGCGCTTGGTGGTGCGGCCGTTGTCGCCGGTAAAGCCCTTCTCGAACACGCGCGGCAGGTCTGCCGCACACACGCCGCAGCCGTTGTCCGCAACGGTGAGCTCGATGCGCTCGCTCGCCAGGCCCTCGTCCAGTAACGCGCCCGAAAACACGATCTTCGCGCCGTCCTCGCGCGCATATTTAATGCTGTTCTGAATGAGCTGGCCCAGGATAAACTCGAGCCATTTTTCGTCGGTAAAGACCTCGAAGTCGAGGTTCTCGCACACCGGAGCCACGTGCGCCGCAATGAGCTCGCGCGCGTTGGCCTTAATCGCACCCGTCACCAAGGTCTTAAGGTCCCAGCGGCGAATCAGGTAGTCGCGCTCCACGACTTCCGAGCGCGCGTAGTACAGCGCCTGGTCGATATAGCGTTCCACGCGAGCCAACTCGCGACCCAGGTCATCGACACGTGTTGGGTCATCTGCGCCGCCGTCGAGGTTTTCCAGAATCAGGTGAGCCGCCGCCAGGGGCAGCTTGGCCTCGTGGACCCAGCTCTCGATATAGTCGCGATAGTCTTCGGTCTGACGCCGGCCCTCGGCAACCTCGTCGCAGGCGGCTTTGCCCACCCGGCACAGGACCTCGTACTCGAGCTCGCCCTCGGCATAGGTTGGGCATTGCACCATCTCCTGCACCCATGCGGGACTCTCGAGCTCCTCTGCCGCGCGCTCCAACTGACGCAGAAAACGGCGACGGCGAGCGTACTCGATCACGATGCCGAGCATACCGAAGATAAAGGACACGCCAACCGCCACGACCACGATAGAAACGGGTGCGCCGGCGACCGTCAGCACAAAGCAGCTCAGCAGCACGCCGCACGTCCACACGGCGACGGGAAGCAGTGCATCTTTAAAGAACTTGCCAAACGACATAGCCGGCCCCTAGACCGAATAGCCTTGGCCGCGATGCGTCGTCAAATACCCCTTGATGCCGATTTTTTCGAGCGTGGTGCGCAGGCGGTTGATGTTGACGGTGAGCGTATTGTCGTCCACGAAGGCGTCGGAGTCCCACAGGTCCTGCATGATGGCCGAGCGCGAGACGATCTTGCCCGCGCGGCTCAGGAGCAGCGAGAGAATGCGCAGCTCATTTTTGGTGAGCTCGGTGCTGTCGCCGGTCGCCGTGTTGGTGACCATAGAGCGGGCGAGGTCGAGCTCCAGCCCCTTGTGGACGAGCGTGCTGCGCTCGCCTGACGCCGCGGTGCGACGCAGCAGTGCGTTGATGCGCGCCACGAGCACGCGCGCGCTATAGGGCTTGGGAACAAAGTCGTCCGCGCCGAGCGTCATGGCCATGACCTCGTCGATCTCGGTCGTGCGCGAGGTGAGGACGATGATGGGGACCTCGGATTCGCGGCGAACCTCGTGGCAGATATGCTGGCCGTCCTTGACGGGAAGCGTGAGGTCGAGCAGCACCAGGTCGGGCGCGGCGGCGAGAATATCGCGCGAGACATGCTCGAACGATTCGCAGGCCTCGATTTCAAACCCGGCGCGGGCAAGGATGTCGACAAGCTCACGACGAATGGGCTCGTCGTCCTCAACGATATAGATTAGCGCCATGGATTCCGCTCCCCTCTTGGTTGTCTTGCCACCATTATGGCTGCGAAACTGCAGGTGCGCGCCACGCACGTCGCCAAGGTGACAGAACTGTTCGCGAGCGGGGGCGTTTTGTCCGCCTCGCACTCGCAGCGGTGGCGGGAACCAAAATGATTCTTTAATCCCCGTCCCAGAATAATCATTTAGCGGCGGGCGCGAAGCTTTTCGTAGCCGTCGGCAAAGAAGGCGACCGTCGCGGCATCAGACTCGGCGGCGTCGGCGTCGGTGGCAGGCACCACGCCGTGCTCGTCGCTTACCAGGAACAAGGCGCCCTTGAGCTGTGCGGGAATGTCTACGCGCGTGACCGGGATGCCCTTGGTCTGGGCCAGCTGCTCTATGAGCGTCGCCGTGCCACACAGGCACTCGTCCGCCGGCGCCACAAAGGCCAGCTCGCCGTTGTTGACGGCAGCGAGCAGCTCGGGCGCCACGCCGGTTTCGTCGGCCTCGGAGCGGGCCTCGGCGGAGCGGGCACGCAGCGCCTTGGCCGAAGTATCGGCCAGCGGCTCGTACTCACCCACCGTCATGGCGGCATTGCCGTTAACGTCGATCACCAGCATGAGCACGCCGTCGTGCGCGGTGTAATCGCCCTCGGCAAGCGACCACTCAACGTGCTGCTTGGCCCAGCTGAGCATGTTATGGGTAAGCGGCTCGCCCTGCACCAAGCGCTCGGACAGCGCGCGAATGTGACGGTTGAGCATGGGCACCTTTTTGTTGGACATGCGCCAACGGCAGATAAGCGCGGGCTTGTCGAGCGTAAACTTCTCGACCGCCTCCTGATTGGCGCAAAAGTCCTCGTACGCACGCTGGTCCTCGGCATTGCCAAACAGCTCTGCATCATCAATCTGGGGCATGGTCATACCTTTCGTGTTAGTCATTCCGTCCTCTTATACCAAAAAGACGGCCCTCCAAACGGAGCGGCCGTCTTTTGCAGAGATTATTTTGACGATATGGTCAGGCGACCGAACAGTTTAATGGGATAGAGAAACATCCCATTAAGGGTTTTCCAAGTGCCCGAGATTGCCCCGAAAGAGGAGCGCCGCGTACTAAATGTACGCAAGCGACGGTTTGAGGGGCAAGGTCGGGTGCTTGGGAAAGCCTCTAGTGCCTAAAATGCCTAGCTCCGGTGAAGACCATCGCAATACCATGCTCGTTGCAGGCCTGGATGCTCTCGTCATCGCGCTTGGAGCCGCCGGGCTGGATGATGCAGGTCACGCCGTGTGCGGCAAGCACGTCGACGTTGTCGCGGAACGGGAAGAACGCGTCGCTTGCGCAGGCAAAGCCGCCCTTCTCCACGCCCTCGCGCTCGCAGAAGTCCTCGGCGCGCTCGCAGGCAAGCAGCGCAGAGTCAACGCGGTTGGGCTGACCGGGGCCCATGCCAATGCCGGCCTTGCCCTTGGAGACCAGGATGGCGTTGGACTTGACGCCCTTGCAGACCTTCCAGGCAAACTCGAGCTCGGCCATCTCGGCATCGGTGGGCTTGCGGTCGGTGGGGAACGTAAAGGTCGCGGGGTCCTCGGTCACGTGGTCGACCTCCTGCACCAGCATGCCGCCGTCGATGGAGCGCAGTTCCACCTGGGCGCCGTGGTCCACGCCGCCGGTAGCCAGCACGCGCAGGTTGGGGCGCTTGGCCATGCGCTCGAGCGCCTCGGCAGTGTAGCTCGGGGCGATGATGACCTCGACAAACTGCTTGTTCTGATCGGCAAAATGCTCAACCAGCTCAAAGGGAACCTCGCGGTTGCAGGCGATGATGCCGCCGAAGGCGCTCTTGGGATCGCAGGCGAAGGCGCGGTCGTAAGCGGACGTAATGTCCTCGGCAACGGCGGAGCCGCAGGGGTTCTGGTGTTTGAGGATCACGCAGGCAGGCTCGTCGAACTCGCGGACCAGGTTCCAAGCGGCATCGGCATCCAGATAGTTATTGTAGCTGAGCGGCTTGCCCTGGATCTGCTCGGAGCCCACGAGCGGAAACTGCGAGCTCGCGGTGTTCTCGCAACCCTCGGCAAAGCGGTAGACCGTAGCCTTCTGCTGAGGATTCTCGCCATAGCGCAGGTCGTCGACCTTCTCCAGCGAAATCTCGAGCTTGGCAGAGGTATCCGCCACGTCACTTGCCTGGGCGGCAAGCCAACGGGAGATAGCCGTGTCGTAGGCGGCGGTGGTCTGGTAGACCTTCACCTGCAGGCGACGACGGGTGGAAAGCGTGGTGCAACCGCCGGTCTCGTGCATCTCGGCCAGGACGGCGTCGTAGTCGGCCGGATCGGAGATGACGGTAACGCTCGTGGCGTTCTTGGCAGCAGAGCGCAGCATGGAGGGACCGCCGATGTCGATGTGCTCGATGGCATCCGCGAAGGTGACCTCGGGGTTGGCAACGGTCTTCTCGAACTCGTACAGGTTGACGACGACCAGGTCGATCAGCTTAATGCCGTGCTGAGCGGCCTCCTGCATGTGCTGCTCGGAATCGCGGCGGGCCAGCAGCGCGCCGTGAACCTTGGGGTGCAGGGTCTTAACGCGGCCGTCCATCATCTCGGGATAGCCCGTGAACTCCTCGATGGGGGTTACGGGAACGCCCGCGTCCTCGATGGCACGAGCCGTGCCGCCCGTAGAGATGATCTCGACGCCAAAGTCATCGACCAGCGTCCGTGCGAAATCGACGACGCCCGTCTTATCGGTAACCGAGATCAACGCGCGTGCGATCTTCACATCAGATCCCATGCAGTCCTCCTGTCTGGTACGCCGCCGTGCTCTGTGAGTCGGTGATACGTCGATCTGCAGCGCTCGCGCAGCGGCATTGAAAATACTGATTTAATGTAGCGCATCGAGCGCGTCGATGCACCCCGCAACGGTCGCATGTGCAGAAAAAGCTTGCGAGCGGAGGGCATGGGCGCAGCACCGGGCGCGGTGAGTTCATGGAACACAGGGGCACCATAATTAGATGCCAATGGCGTGGTAGAACTGTGCTCGATATGCATCCGCAAAAGAAAGAGGCACTATGGTCTCGCGGGTTCTCTACCGACCGTTTGACACCGAAGACTTCGACGCCATCGCGCTGATTCTGCAGCAGCTTTGGCATAACAATTCGGATAACGATGAGTACAACCGCCTTGAGGCCGCGTGCGACCTTGCCTACTGCCTTTCGTCGTCGACGTTTTCGCAGGTTGCCGTCATCGACGGCCAGGCGCGCGGCATTGCGCTCGCGCGTGCGGGGCAAAGCTCCGGCGCCACCGTCAATGAACATTGGATGGATACCGAGCGCGCGCTGCTATCGCAGATGCGTGAGCTGGAGCCCGATGCCTGCGCCGAGTATCTCTCGTTTGTGCGCGCAACCATCCGCACCAACAACCGCCTGCTCGAAAGCAGTCCCCTGCCACACGACAACGAGGTCACGTTGCTTGCCGTGGATCGCGATGTCCATGGCCTGGGCGTTGGCTCGGTCTTGCTCGACGCCGCGGTCTCGCACCTGTCCTCGCGCGGGGCAACGAGAGCGCACCTGTACACCGACTCCAACTGCTCATGGAAGTTCTACGAGCTGCATGGCTTTAAGCGCACGGCCACGCACCGCGCCAACCGCGAAGAGCGCCGCCACGACATGCCGCGCGAAAGCTTCCTCTACGAACTCGACCTAACAGCCTAGCCCAGGCAGCCACACCTAGTCATTTAAGTCTGTCCCCAATGAGTAGCCTTGGTGATCTGCAAATAGCTGTGGTCAAAAAACATCAAATATGAGTACTGTTACCTTTTTAGTAGCAGCGATTTGGGGCATTTTTGATGCTTGTAGGCATGACGACCAGCTGCACGAGCTGACGTAGCTCCCCAAATGTTCAATAAAATAGGCTCCTAACGAGAAGTACTCTCATTAGGAGCCCATTATTATGTGCAAACATATGTGACCAACGCAGCAACAGTACTCATATTTGGCATTTTTTGTCCACTGTCCCTTGCGCGAAGGTCCGCAGCGGAAAGTTTGACCCGTTTCGATGCACAAAAATGGGATGAATCTTCCCTGGCAACCGCCCAGAAAGATCCACCCCAAAGCAAGCGCTCGCTAGAACGTTCCGCCGCCGCCTCCGCCGACGCCGCCACCGCCGCCACCGGAAAAGCCGCCGCCGCTGCCGCCGCTCGAGCTATCGGAACTCGAAGCCAGCTCGCGGATGGTCTCGTGATACACCTCGTTGAACGAATCGAGCGGAGACTCGTTGCCGTAGTGATGGTAATACCACCAGTAGCAGGGGTAGTTGTCGTAGAAATCGTCGCTGTTGCGCAGATCCGCAGGCACGGCCTCGGCCAGCTGTCGCAGCACTTCTTTCGAAACGCCCAGGGCAACGCCCATCACCAGCAGTTTGTTCCACAAGATTAGGTCGCTGGGGATAGCCTCCTTCAGGCGCGTAAAGTCCTCGAGCCAATGCTTGAGCGCCTTGCAGCGAGCCGCCACCTCGGCGCCCTCCGGCGTGTAACGGCGGAAGGTGCAGCTCAGGACAAAGCCCACGATCGTAACGGGGATCGAGATCATAGCGGCACTGACGTTGGCATCCGCAAAGTCGGTATAGAACAGAGAGCCCAGAATGCCAAAGACAATGATGATGCCGAGAACCAGGCCGGCCACCATCGCGATAGTGCCATCCGATGCAATAAGCTCGCGCGCCTCCAGCTTGCCCTTAACTGTGCTCTGATAGTCCTCGAGCTTGTCGCCAACAGATGTGGTGCGCTCGCTAGCGTACTCCTCCAACTCGCTAAACGTGCGCGAACGGACTCCGTCCTTATCGGGCTTAACGCCAGCAAAGAAGACCTTGAGCACGTCGCGATCGATGCCGTCCTTCTTGGCAGCCTTCCAGGCCTCGTCGGTCACTGTGATGCGATACGTCTGCTCCTCTTTTTCGCGACGGAGCAGACCCTTCTTCTTGGTCTCGGTCGCTTCTTCCAGCTTGATCACGCGGTCGTCGGTGAGCTTCATAAGTGTGGCGATATATGCCTGATCGGGCACGTCGTTCCAGCTCATGAGAGCTGCAAGCACCGCGGGATGGTCGGCCGAGGGCACATCGCGGAAGTACTCGTCCTGGAAGAGTGGCTTGGGCTTGGGCCTGCGCAGCTTAAGCATCACGATCACACCGGTATAGGCAACCGCCACGACAACACACACCACGGCAATCGCGCCGGCAACCGCACGCGCGTGCTCACGGCGAGCGTTGGCCTCGTCGGCCCATTCCTTCTCTTCGCTCAGGATCGTCGACATGCGCTTTTCGCCCGAGACGGCAAGCTGCGGCACCCAGTCGCTGGGGAAGGCGATGCGTGCCTCGGCGAATTCGCCCTCATGCACGCAGGGAATGGTATAGGTGACCATGGGCTCGTCCGCATCGAGCGACACGTCGCCCGTCAGTGGGCCGTGGCCCCATGCGCGGAAGTTATCGCCCTTGACGGCAGCCGTCCCGGCAGCGGCATTTGCAAAGTAGACTTCCATCTCGACGTCATCGGAGTCCGCAGACCAGCCGTCACCCACAAATTTCCAGTAGAGCTCGGCGGTATCGGCCCAGTTCATAACCGCACCGGTCATGGAATAACTCACGTAGTAGATTGCGCTGTCGCCGCTCTCGTGAGGGCTGAACACCTTAATCTTTACGCCGTCGTCGGACTGCTCCACCGTGTAAACGCCGTCGTCGCCTTTATTTGCGCTGTCGACCTTGTTAAACGCAGTGTCGTCTTCCTCGACGCTCAGCACATTGACGACCACCGAGCCGCCTTGCTGGTTAGAGCCTGTATTGATATCCCAATACACGCCGTTAATGTCATCGTCGAAATCGAACTGGCGTCCCTCGACAACGGTCAGCGAGCCATCGGCCTCGACCGTGGCACCGATATAGGTTTGGCTCATGGAGTAGCCGTCGGCGTGCGCGGCGGCAGGCAGCAGCAACAACGCAAGCGCGACGAGTGCGCAGACGGAAGCGAATCGCGCAAACAGGCGGCGCTGCCGACAGGGCTGGGCAACGGGGGCGTTCATAGGCACATCCTTTGTCTGTGATACCAACAGCGTCATTGTCCCACGTTTGCGGGTTCATGTGACGAACATCTAGGCCAGCGGAGTATCAAACGGGACGAAAGTCACGCCCGCCGCCGGCACCTGGGGACGTTCCTTATCTGCCGGCAATCTGGGACACTCCTTGGCATAGCCCGCTCCGGCAATAGATACCACTTCATAGCTCCATCACAGGTGTAGCGGCTTTGTGTGGGCGCGGCATGCGCTGATTGAGCCGCCAGTTGAGGGGCATAAAGCAGTTGAGCGAAAACGGTTTGCCCCTTTGCCGTCCGCTCGAGGATCATGTCCCCCTTTTCCGCGGAAACCCCGGCAGTTGCGAAGAGCTGCCGGGGTTTCTGTCGTTTGAGGGCTAAATTGATTGACGACGATTAAGGTGCCGAGCCGGTGGTCCGGCACGCGCAACGCGCGGCCTCAGCAACTTGCAGGCCACGGCAGCGTCTCCCCCACCGCGCCCCGCGCTATACTCGTCCGCATGGACATCAACGCACGCAACATAGCAACACCCGCCGCCGACGCGCCAACGACGCCGGCCGCTCCCGCGCCCGTCGTGGGGCGCTTCGCCCCGTCGCCCTCGGGCCGTATGCACTTGGGCAACGTGTTCAGCTGCCTGTGCGCATGGCTTTCGGCCCGCAGCCAGGACGGCAGCATCGTGTTACGCATTGAGGACCTGGACGATCGCTGCAAGCGCCCGGAATTTGCCGCCCAATTGATTGACGACCTGGCCTGGCTAGGGCTGGAGTGGGACGAAGGCCCCTACTACCAGCACGACCGCCTGGACCTGTACGAGAGCGCCTTGCGCCGGCTGAAAGACGCCGGCCTCACCTATCCCTGCTTTTGCACACGCGCCGAGCTCCACGCCGCGAGTGCACCGCACGCGAGCGACGGCACGCCCATCTACCGTGGTGTCTGCCGAAGTCTTTCGGCCGAGGAGGTGGCCCGCCGCAGCGCCCTGCGCGCCCCGGCCACACGTCTGTGCGTGCCCACCGTCGACGACCTCGCAGACGACGTGATCGAATTTGTGGACCGCACGTACGGGGCCCAATGCGAGGCGCTCGCCACCGAGTGCGGCGACTTTTTGGTCCGCCGCAGCGACGGCGTGTTTGCCTATCAGCTAGCCGTGGTGGTCGACGACGCCGCCATGGGCGTCACCGAGGTCGTGCGCGGATGCGACCTGCTGGGGTCCACGCCGCGCCAGATCTATCTGCAGCACCTGTTGGGACTGCCCACGCCGCACTACGCACATATTCCGCTGCTCATGGCACCGGACGGCCGCCGCCTTTCCAAACGAGATCGCGATCTGGACCTGGGCGAACTCCGCGCCCGCTTTGGCACGCCCGAAGCGCTGCTGGGCTGGCTCGCCGGGCAAACGGGCATCGCGCCGGACACCACGCCGCGCTCTGCCGAGCGGCTGGTCGAGCACTTTAGCTGGGATGTTATCCGCGCGCACCGAGAGAACATCACTGTAACGGCCGAGTAGCCAAATACGCCCCACCCCTACGCAACATCCCAAGGCTGGAGTTCGTCGCCCAGGCGAACGATGCAGTCGTAGAGCACGGTATGGCGCTCGGTCGGGTTGGCATCCCGATGAAAATGCCCGTAGTACCAGCGCTTGTAGTCCAAGCGGTCTTCCAACTCGTCAAAAAATGCCGTAAGTCGATCGACGGCGGGGCAATTCCAGCCGGGCGCCGGATAGAGCGTGGGCGAAAGCATGCGCGTAGAGCAGGTGTGGGTGACCACGTAGTCGACCTTCCAGCCCACGCTGTCGAGCTTCGTCCGTGCCTCCTCAAAGTTGCGCTCGTCCGGCAACTCCTGCGGCCACCAGCTGGAATACGGAATGCGGTATTCCTTGTCCACGCTCGTGGCGCCGCCCATGGTAAAGACCGTTGAGCCGTCGAGTTCAAAAACCTCGCCGCGCGTCAGGCGCCGTATGGGCGAGGTGTCCGACAGGCGCTGTGTCAGTCCGCCGTGCCACAACTCCATGGGTCGCTCCGCCCAGTGGTCGAAACGTTCGTGGTTGCCGTCGACGAACAGCACGGTATAGGGGCGCGACTCCAGCCAAGCGATGTCGGCGCACTCCTCGGCAGAGAAATCCCACGGAAAGCCAAAGTCGCCGGCAATGATGAGATAGTCGTCGCTCGTCAGGCTTTCCCCAAGATCCCAATCGCGCAGCTTTTGCATGTCAGCGCCGCCATGGACGTCGCCCGTCACATAGACCGTCATCGGATCACCGCTTCCCTGTAAGTCGCTAGCCCACATTCTGCACGATCACTAAGTCAACCGTTCCAGCCCTTCCATCCTTTGGGACCTACCCCTCGCTCTTCCATCCAAACGGGTCAAACACCCAAAAGATCAGATCGAGCACGCCGCCGGTCATCATGGCGCCGGCAAGAGCCATGCAAACATGCAGAGAACTGGCACTTCGGAGCACATCAAACGGCCCCAGAACAGCCAGCAGCGCGACCGTTGCGCCGGCAAGGCACAGCACGAGGCACGGCCCCGCGTTCTTGACGCACTTCTTTGCGAGATGCTTGGTGTTATCACTCATCGATATCGAACTCCTTAGAGGACCGTTGTTTGGGTACATGCCGCCGCGGCAGAGCAGGGCGGCAGGGTAAGTGTCACATGTCGTGCGGACATGCTTGAGTTACCCTACAAGTTAATGGATTTGATAGAATGTAGGGTAACTACTCGGAAAGGAGGCTCCATGTCCGTCTTAGAAGATGTCCTAGAAGAGGAATATGCACGCTCGAGCCGCCTCTTGGGCCTCATGGAGCAGGAAATCAGTCTCCTTCCAAAGGGCAGCATCCGCATGCGAAACATAAAGGGCCACGAATACTGCTATCTCAACTATCGAGTCGGCGACAAGGTCAAAAGTGACTATGTACCCGCTACAAAGGTTGATGAGCTGCAAGCCAAAATCGAACGTCGAAGGGCTCTTGCGGCCGCCATTAGAGAGCAGAAGCGATCTCAAAAGCTAATCATACGTGCGTTGGGAAGGGTGCCGAATGCTGACTGAGCAGCAGAGGTTTTCCTCTAAAACAATTTGAAAACCTTGCCGCATACATGCTGTTCGCATCCGCTGAGTCCGAGCCGCTGCCCAAGTCACCATGTGCCCGACACACAAATAGTTACACGCGGAACTATTCCAAAACTGAAAGAACCACTGCAGTTAGTACCCAATAACCATAATGCCTTTTAACGGAACAGGCATGCGCCCGCTTGCATACAATGTTTTGAAAAAAGTTACGACCTTTTCGTAGTCTCTGCTTGAGTTGTCACCACTCTTGTACACATTACGAACGACTACACAAAGATATGCTGCATCCTGTATCATGCACGCTTCAAAAAAATCCTTCAGAAACTGGTTGTTCGCGACAGCGCGCCCGGCCTCAATCTCCACTATCGTGTTAGTGTCCCTATGGACGGCATCGACCTCAAAAGCTTTATCAATTAAGCCTTTCTCCCCATACAACACTGGCATCGATAGTTTCTCGTTTTTCTTTTTCCCCACCTCAACATTGAAACCAAATTGCTCCAAATCGAACGCCAAAATTCGGAGCACGCTATCGCTGTGCTCGCTGTTTTTATCAGAACGAATCTGCTCAATATTTTTATTTACAGCTTTTACAACGTCCATTAACGGCTGCGGCGGACGACCGTTTAATGGGAAGTAAATCCAGTTGCACTCCATTGATAGTCCTTTCTCTATATTCATTCAGCCACTGCAGCTATTTTAAATTAATGTTATAAAACACCGACGACTAACGATGCCATAAACAGTCAATCGGTCAACCTTTTAGCAGCTAGCGAACCATGCAAGCAAACAGAAACCTTAATCAACATGACGGATTGGTGCTTTCGGTCATTAGCAAACAGAATCACTTGCCCATGGAGCCATTTACCCTTGGCCTTTCAATTAGGACTGGCGTCAAATGCCGCATGCCTAAGTAATATTAAGGTCCTTCCATGGCTGCCGTGTGTGAAACTCATACTTTTGCAACGCGATTTTAATCCATATGATCCGTTCGCCTTGCTTATCCCATTTCTGACGCCGGCTTGATACCGGCACCCCATCTCCCGCTATCGAGGTCTAATACTTTTCCCACTGCCACCCAAAAACTCATCCAACATTAATCTTGGCTCAAGAATCGCTTAATCTATAACCTGCACTATAGAGTTCGACCAAGGGCGGGGCGGCGGCGCGCAACGCAGGCCGCCGAACGCAACGCTCGCGCCCGGGCAGATCGCCCGACGTCGCGCCCATCGAACGAAAGGACAGGTCATGGACGACCTCGAAAAAGTTGAAACCATCCGCACCAAGTGCAACGTGAGCTACACCGACGCCAAGGCCGCGCTCGACGCCGCCGACGGCAACGTTCTGGACGCCATCATTTGGCTCGAGTCGCAGGGCAAGACCCAGACCACGTCGGCGCACGCCGCCACCGAGTCCGAGCCGGCCGATGAGCCCTCGGCCGAGATGGTCGCCGCGCAGGCCGCCTACGAAAAGTCGAGCGAAAAGACCGACTTCTCCAAGAAGATGGACAGCGTGTGGGAGTACCTCAAAAAGCTCTTCCGCCTGAGTCTGGACACCAAGTTTATCGCCACGCGCCGCGATGCGATCATCCTCAACATCCCCATCCTGATCCCCATCGTCGCGCTATTTGCCTGGGGCGCCACGATATGGCTGATGCTGATTGGCCTGTTCTTTGGCATGCGCTACCGCATCGACAGCGACGGCGACGTGCCCGGCAGCATCAACAACCTTATGGATAGCGCTGCTAACGCCGCGGACGACATCAAGCAAAATCTGAACGACGACAAATAATCGCAGACGGGGGCACGTATGGCACGAATCCTGATCGTAGAGGACGAGGAGAAAATCGCCCGCTTTGTGACGCTCGAACTGGAGCACGAGGGCTACCAGGTGGAGCACGCTGCCGACGGCCGCACCGCCGTGGACCTGGCGCTGGAGCGCGACTACGATCTGATTCTGCTCGACGTGCTGTTGCCGCAGCTCAACGGCATGGAGGTGCTGCGGCGCATCCGCAAGCACAAGGATGTGCCGGTGATCATGGTAACCGCGCGCGATGCCGTGATGGACAAGGTGGCCGGGCTCGATGCCGGTGCCGATGATTACTTGACCAAGCCGTTTGCGATTGAGGAGCTGTTCGCACGGATCCGCGTGGCGCTGAAGCGCTCAGAGGCCGTGCGGGCGGCTTCGGACGCGGCTGGCGTCGGCGCCGGAGCGGGCGCGGCAGGCGGCGCGGGTGTCGGCGCCACTGCGATACCCCCGGTCAGCGACTCGACTCAGGCTTCCGCCGCGCCCTCCCCCGCCACGCTCGCCGTGGGCTCGGTCGCGCTCGATCCCGACCGCCGCGAAGTCACGGTCGGCGGCTCGCCCATCGTGCTGACTGCCCGCGAGTTCGATGTTCTCGCCCTGCTTATGGCGCATGCCGAGACCGTGCTCACGCGCGAGCGCATCGCGCACGAGGCGCTGGGCTACGAATACGTGGGCGACACCAACAACGTCGACGTACACATCGCGCACCTGCGCGCCAAGATCGAAGACGCCGGCAGCGCCCGCATCATCCAGACCGTGCGCGGGGTGGGCTATGTCTGCCGCGCATAACGCCGAGGCCAAGCGCGTCACCTCCATTGCCCGCGCCATCAACTGGAGCTACATGTGGCGCCGCCTGATGAGCTACGTCTGGCTCGATCTGTGGCTGCTGGTTGTTGCGGCGGCGATCCTGGTCTATGGCTACAACCAGACGCTGCCCACAGGCACCTTTACCGCAGGCTGGATTCCCGGCACCACCGTTCACGGCATGTCGCTCGCACCCACGCGCGGCTGGGACCTGGCCACGCTCACCTATACCGTCGAGCTTGCGCGCACCACCAAGACCTTCCCCCTCGCGCAGGACCTCATTGCGCTGTGGCCCCTCTATCTTGTCGTTGCGGGCGAGCAAGTCATCAGCGTGCTCAACATGCTCAGCGGTGCCCGTCGCGTGCGCCGCACTATGGCACCGCTCAACGACCTGGCCCTGCGCGTGGACGAGCTCGGCCGCATGCAGCTCTCCGGCGGCAAGATGGAAACGCTGGAGCAGGCCATCGAGCGCGCAAGCGTCGACTCGCCGAGCGTCACCACCGGCGATGCCGACCTGGCAAGCATCGAGGTCGCACTCAACCGCCTGCTGCGCCAGATGCAAGAGGCCAAGCTGCAGCAGATGCGCTTTGTCAACGATGCAAGCCACGAGCTGCGCACGCCCATCGCGGTGATTCAGGGCTACGTAAACATGCTCGACCGCTGGGGCAAAGACGACCCGGACGTGCTGGCGGAGTCTATCGCGTCCCTCAAGGCCGAAAGCGAGCATATGCAGGAGCTCGTGGAGCAGCTGCTGTTTTTGGCGCGCGGCGACGCCGGACGCACGGTCCTGCGGCGTGCGAATACCAACCTGGCCGCGCTGGTCGGCGAGGTATGCGAGGAGTCACAGATGATCGATGCCGCGCACACGTATCGACCGGCGTACGACGCTGCGCTTGTCAGCGACCCGCGCTGCGACGCGCCCGTTGACGTGGCGCTCGTGAAGCAGGCTCTGCGCGTGATCGTGCAAAACGCCGCCAAGTATTCGGACGCGGGCACGTCCATCAGATTTGGCGTAGTGCCGGATGCGGGCGCGGGCACGATCGACATAAGTGTTGAGGACGAGGGCATCGGCATGGACCAGGAATCCGCAGCTCACGCATTCGAACGGTTCTACCGCGCCGACAACGCGCGCGATGCCGGCGCGCAGGGCTCGGGTCTGGGGCTCGCTATCGCCAAGTGGATCGTCGACAGCCACGGCGGCGTCATCGGCGTGACCTCGGTCGAGGGCGTCGGAAGCCGCTTTACGATTCGCCTGCCACGGTAGGGATGCCCCCTCGTGGATCGAGGTCTAATACTTTTCCCGAGAAGTGAACGACCATATTCGGACCCCCGAAGCATCCGCATTTTTCGGCCGCAAAATCGCAGGATTCCAGCATCGAAACTGCAGGAAACGATGCCCTTAAAGTGTCGATGCTTCGGGGGGCTGATTTGTCTCGTTCACTTCTCGGAAAAGTATTAGACTTCGGTTTTTTGACCGTTGCAAAAGTCGATCCCTCGGCATAAATAAAGGGATAAGGCCATGCGGCCCTATCCCTTTTTGCTAGCTATGGCAGCTTGTACGCTACTCGCGGCACAGATGCACGGCGAAGCCGGCGAACTCGCGCTTAAAGTACACGAGCTTGGTAGAACCGTCGGGCAGCAGCGCGCGCGACTCCTCGTTGACCTCGAGCCCGCGCTCGGCAAACCACTTCTCGGCCGCATCGATGTCGTTGACGGCAAAGCCGATGTGGCCCTTGGTGCCACGACCGTTCTGCTTCATGATCTCGACCAGCGAATCGTTAAAGTACGAAACGGGGGTCTCGATGACGGGCAGGCCCATCATCGTCGAGAACAGCTCCGCAATCTCCAAGGCGTCTGCCGGGTCGGCGGCGTTAATGCCCACATGGGCGACGCGCATACCAAAGAGCTCTACCGGATTGGCGTTCTGCTCACTCATGCAGTCAGCGCCTACTGAGCCATGACGTCAAGAACGGCCTTCTCGGCAGCGACGCGGTTCATGCCGGTCATGAAGGGCACGCCGCTCACGTACGGGCAGGTGAGGCCCTCGGGGGCAACGGTGGTGGCGATCAGCAGGTCGGCGCCCTCGTCGCAAGCGTCCTTGGCCTCGGAGATGGCGCACTGCACGATCTCGTACTTGTCGGCATAACCGTTGGCGTCGAGCATGGTGGCGACCTTCTGGGCAACGAGCGTGGAAGTGGCAGCGCCAGCACCGCAAGCCAAAACGATCTTTTTCATAGGTAATGTCTCCCTTCATGGTTTACTTTAGGTAAGTGTACCGCAGCGAGCGATGGCGCTCAGCCTCGATGCGCTTTTATGCCAGTTTGCTTACGCGCTGCGTATAATACATCCAGTACGTGTTGTCATACCGCTCGCTTTATGAGTGACTAAGGACCCTAATATGCCCGATTCCCGCACACTCTGGACCGCCGTCGTTATCATCTGCATCGCCGTGTCGGTGTTCTTTAGCGTCAAAAAACGCACCACGTTTAAACGCCTGCAGCAGCTTATGGCCGCTAAGCAGTGGGACGAGTTCGATCGTTTGCTCGACGGCAAACTCACCAGCATGCTGTACCCGCGCTACAACCGCGACTACCTGCGCCTGAACTCCTATCTGCTGCGCGAGGACCACAAGCGCGCCGATGAGATGTTCGATTTGCTGCTGGGGCTCAATCTGCCCAAGATGCAGCGCGTCGACCTGGTAATCAAGGCCTTTAACTACTACGTTGGCCAGGAGGACCGCAAAAAGTCCAAGGAGCTCCTGCACGAGATCAAGGGCTTTGAGGGCGGTCAGGCCGAGGCGGTCGCACACGAATGCCAGCTGATGTACGACACGATGATCCTCAAGCGCCACAACGACATTCCCGAGCTGGAGCGCATGCTCGAGGATGTCGGCGACGACCCGGTCAAGCGCTGCCGCTTGGAGTACCTGCTGGCCCTGCAGTACCAGAACAAGGGCGACGAAGCCAAGTTTGCCGAGTACTTGGAAAAGTCAGGCCAGCACTCGATGGCCGTCAACGCGTAACGGACGGCTTGTGCTAGACTTCTAGTCTCACGGGGGCGTGGCGGAATTGGCATACGCAGGAGACTTAAAATCTCTCGCCGCAAGGATTGTGGGTTCGAGTCCCACCGCCCCTACCATATGAAGCGTTCGAGCCCGTGTCCCGTTGGGATGCGGGCCCGTTTTTTTCGGACGCCGGTGGGGCTCGAACCCGCGAGGGGGCGAGCGTCAAGCGGACGCGCAGCGTCCGCAGCGAGCCGGCAAGGGCGCCGGCAGGCGGCCGAAGCCGGTGCGGATTTGCGCAGCAAATACGCGGAAGTCCCACCGCCCCTACCATGTAGTGCTTACGAGCCCGTGTCCCCCAGGGATGCGGGCTCGTTTCTTTTAGGTGCCGTCAACTGCAGAGCAGCTCATTTGGGACAGAGCTTTTTTGACTACTTTTAAAGGGTGCTCAGGCTCGGGGTCCAGGCGATGGTGGGGGTCGCGCCGTCGAGAACCTCGTTGATGGTGGCGGCCATGCCGGCGAGGAGGCTGTTCTCACTTACGGTGAGCGTCTTGTAGCCGCCGGCTCGCATGAGCTCGCGAATCACCACGGCGCCGGCCAGAATCACGCCCGCGCGTTTGGGCTGTACACCCGGTAGCGCGGCGATACCCTCCACATCCAGCGCGGACATACGCTCGATGGCAGCCGAAACCTGCTCCATCGAAAGCTCGCGCAGGTGCACAAAGCTCGAATCATACGGCTCCAGCTCGTGAACGAGTGCCACGAGCGTGGTGACGGTGCCGCCCACCGCAACGAGGCGTTCGGCGCGCTCAAAGTCGCTGGGCAGGCCTTCAAAATAGGCGGCAAACTGCTCGCCTGCCCACGCGGCAGCGGCAGCAAGCTCGCCATCCGCGGGCGGCAACGCGGAGAAAAAGCGCTCCGTCACGCGGCGACAACCGATGTCCAGCGAGCGCGTTCCCTCCAGCGCAAAGACGCCGCGCTCCGGTGCATAGACGCCCGTCGCGAGCTCCGTGGATCCGCCGCCCGAATCGGCAACGATGATGCGCTCGCCAGCAAAGTCGTGCGCCACGCCAAAAAACGTCAGGCGCGCCTCGACCTCGCCCGGAATCACCTGCGGTTCGAGCCCCAGCTCGCGCAGGCCGTCCAGCAGCAGCGCGGCGTTGGACGCATCGCGCGCGGCACTCGTGCAGGTGGTGCAGACGCACGCAGCCCCAAAGGCACGGGCCTCGTCCACAAACATTCGGCATGCGGCGAGCACGCGCTCGACCGCCGCCTCGCAAAAGCGGCCCGTCGCATCCACGCCCTCGCCCAAGTCGGTAATCTCGGTATGCTTGGACGATTCCACGATCGCCCCGCCTTCGACCTGGGCCAACACCAGTCGCGACGACACCGTTCCCAGGTCGATCGCGGCCACCTTATAGCGTTTGCAATTTGTCATTGCGGGCTCCCCCCGGGCGCTATTTGCCGTTGGACACGACCGTCTGGCCCTCGACGCCGTTAAACCCAAACAGCATGTCGAGCGCTTGGATGTACCACGGCGCGTCCTTGCCGACTTCTTCGATTTCCTTGGCCACTTCGCTGGCCTTCTTGGCGTTTGAGGACTTTTTGCTCGACGACGAGTCCGAATCGTCGTCCAGGCCCTGCACTTCAATCCTCTTCTCGCCGGGCATCACCATGCCCAGGTCTCGTGCCGAATCCTTAATGCCCTCTTCCGAGAACCACTTGTCAGTGTCTTTTTTCATCTCGTCGTTATATTGCTCGCGAATCTCGACCTGCTTGGCCAAGATGTCGCTCGAGCGTTTGGCAACGTAGAGGTCGCGCACGGGAAAGTACAGGCTCACGAGCGCCAGGGCGACGACAATGCCAACAAACAGCCCTCGCTGGGGACCGTGGGTAAAGTCGTAGATTGCCTTGACCACCGCGTTATCGTTGGCGTAATGCATGAAGTCCGAGCCCGAAAGACGGTTCGAGGGCCTACTCGGCTTTTCATGCGTTTGAGCCGAGGGACGTTGGGCATGCGTCGAGTGTGGCGGGCGGCCCGTCGACGTATTCATTTGAGCACGGGAGTGTGAGGCACTTGTCGGTCGCTGCATGGAGCGGTCGGCACCGGCGTAATCGGACCCGCCGAGCTGCACCGTGCGCGCACGGCGAGGTGACGGCTCACGCGAACCGGCGGAATAGTACCTGTTGTCGTAAATCTGATCCATGTGCGCCTTGTGCGGTTGAGGTTTGTTTGCGCTAAGTCTTTTAGTTATAGCACGAGTGCGCGCACCGCCTTCGGCGGCCCTTGCTCGACATAAAAAAGGCGCTGAGCCATATGGCCCAGCGCCCCATGGTGCTCAACAGTGCCCGGCGGGAGCGAGGTGAATCCGAGTCAGCCCCGCCCCCGCACACGCCACTTGCCTAGCGAATGTTGTAGAACGCGGCCTTGCCGGCGTAGCGCGCGCTGCCCTCGAGCTCGTCCTCGATACGGATGAGCTGGTTGTACTTGGCGATGCGATCGCTACGGCACGGGGCGCCCGACTTGATCTGGCCGGCATTGACGCCCACGACCAGGTCGGCGATCGTGGAGTCCTCGGTCTCGCCGGAGCGGTGGCTCACGATGCAGGCGTAGCCGGCCTCCTTGGCGGTCTCGATGGCCTCGAGCGACTCGGTGAGCGTGCCGATCTGGTTGACCTTGACCAGGATCGCGTTGGCGGCGCCCAGCTCGATGCCCTTCTTGAGGCGCTCGGTGTTAGTGACGAACAGGTCGTCGCCCACCAGCTGCACCTTGTTGCCAATGCGGCGGGTCAGCTCGACCCAGCCGTCCCAATCCTCCTCGGCCATGCCGTCTTCGATGGAGATGATGGGGTAGGTGTCGACGAGCTTCTCCCAGTAATCAACCATCTGGGCGCTCGTGTACTCCACGCCCTCGCCCTTGAGCTCGTACATGCCGGTCTCGGCGTTGTAGAACTCGGTCGAGGCCGGGTCCATGGCGTACATGAAGTCGACGCCGGGCTTAAAGCCGGCCTTCTCCACGGCCTTGGTGATGTACTCGAACGGCTCGGCATTGGTCTTGAGGTTGGGGGCAAAGCCACCCTCGTCGCCCACGCCGCCGCCCAGGCCTGCCTCGTGCAGCACGCCCTTGAGGGTGTGGTATACCTCGGCGCACCAACGCAGGCCCTCGGCAAAACTCGGAGCGCCCACCGGCATGATCATGAACTCCTGGAAGTCAACGTTGTTGTCGGCATGCACGCCGCCGTTGAGGATATTCATCATAGGTGTGGGCAGCAGGTGGGCGTTGACGCCACCCAGGTACTGGTACAGCGACAGGCCCGCCGACTCGGCGGCGGCGCGGGCAACGGCCAGCGACACGCCCAGGATGGCGTTGGCACCGAGCTTGGTCTTGTTGGGGGTACCGTCCGCGGCAATCAGCGCGGCATCGACGGCGCGCTGGTCGAAGGCATCGAGGCCCACGACGGCGTTAGCGCACTCGTTGTTGACGTGCTCGACGGCCTGCGAAACGCCCTTGCCCAGGTAGCGGCCCTTGTCGCCATCGCGCAGCTCGCATGCCTCAAAGGCGCCGGTCGAAGCGCCCGAAGGCACCATCGCGCGGCCGAAGCTGCCGTCCTCGAGCACGACCTCGACCTCGACGGTGGGGTTGCCGCGGCTGTCGAGTACCTCGCGACCGTAGACATCCAAAATATCGCTCATGTTGTCTCCCTCTCACTTGGAAACGGGTTGAATGCTTGGCGACACGGCTTGCACGCTACAGTGGCGCGCAGGTTCATAAGTTAGCCTTATCGCACTTTTTGCATTATGCCCTAAGTTAGCCAAGGGATACAATCTTTTTGAAAAATAATGGGGGCGATGAGAAAGTCCGTCCCGTCGCCCCCGCAGTCTTACTCCTCTGCCTTTGCGGCATCCCAGAGGTCATTGAGGCCGTGGGTCGAAAGCTCGGCCAGATCCACGTGGGCGTCGGCCGCCATCTGCTCCATCGCGGCCCAGCGGCGGCGGAACTTTGCCGTGCTGGCACGCAGGGCGCTCTCGGCGTCGATTCCCTCCTTGCGCGCAACGTTGACCAGGGCAAAGAGCAGGTCGCCAAACTCCATCTCGCGCTCGGGCGAGCCGGGAGCCTCGGCCTCAAACTCGGCACGCTCCTCAGCGACCTCGTCCCACACGTCCTGGACCGTCTCCCACTCAAAGCCCACGGCAGCCGCCTTGCGCGACACCTTCTGAGCCTGCATGAGCGCCGGCAGATGCGTGGGCACGCCGTCGAGCAGGCCCTCGGGCGCTGCCTCGCCTGCCGCCACGACCTTGTCCTTGGCGGCCTTCTCGGCAAGCTTGACCTCGTCCCAAATCTTGAGCACCTCGTCGGAGTTGTCGGCATCCGCATCGCCAAACACGTGCGGATGGCGCCGGATGAGCTTGGCATCGATATCGTGCGCCACGTCGGCCAGCGTAAACTCACCGGCGTCCGCCGCAATCTGCGCATGCAGCACAACCTGCATGAGCACATCTCCCAGCTCCTCGCGAAGATGCGCCGCGTCGTCGGCCTCGATGCAATCGAGCGCCTCGTAAGCCTCCTCGATCATGTTCTTGCCAATGCTGCGGTGCGTCTGCTCGCGGTCCCACGGGCAGCCATCGGGCTGACGCAGGCGCCAGATGGTCTGCACCAGATGCTGCAGCTCGGCCGACGCGTCGACCAGCGTGGACAGGTCGCGCGAACCCTCGGCATTTTGCTGAGCCATATGCTCGGCCATGGTTAGTCCTCCTCCAGGATCACGTGGCGGAACGCGCCGCCCTCGTAGATGCCGTAGCTGTGCGAGCCGTCCTTAGGAATGCTCACGCTGCCGGGGTTGAAAAGCCACAGGCCCGGGTGCGCAGCGCTTTCCTCGTTAACCTTGATGTGCGTGTGGCCGTAGACGAGCGCGGAGCCCTCGGGCAGCGCGGGCGCGTGGTCGACGCTGTTGTGCATGCCGGCGCCAAAGACGTGGCCATGCGTCAGGAACAGCTCGCGGCCGACCTCGTCGAACAGCGTGGCGTAGTCCGCCATGACGGGAAAGTCGAGCACCATCTGGTCGACCTCGGCGTCGCAGTTGCCGCGGACGGCGATGATGCGGTCGGCCAGGGCGTTGAGCAGCGGAATCACGCGTTTGGGGGCATAGTCGCGCGGCAGGTCGTTACGTGGGCCGTGGTAGAGCAGGTCGCCCAGCAGCACGATGCGGTCGGGCTGCTCGGATTCGATGGCAGTGCACAGGCGCTTGGCCCAGTATGCCGAGCCGTGAATGTCGGAAGCGATGAAGTATTTCATGGTGGTCCTTTCGGGTGGGGCTGATGTGGCCGGGCGCGAGATGTCGCCGGCCGCGCTATTCAAATCGCAGTGCCGAGGCTTGTGCCGTCTGCATCACGCGCTGGAGCGGCACGTTATGCTCGCGGGCAAGACGGGCGCAGTCCTCGTACTCGGGCGCCGCACGCTCACTGCCGTCGGGCAGGGTGGCCACCTTGACGGCCACTTCGCCCCAAGGCGTCGCCACCTGCTCAAAGCGGCGTGGCAGACAGACGCGTTCCATCACCTGGCGACGAATGCCGTTGGTCGTGGTTTCCAAAAAGATGATCGTCTGCAGATGGTCAATGTCCTCGCGGGCGCAGATTACCTGCAGCTGCCAGCCGGGGCGACCTTTTTTGCAGTAGAGAGGCAACCAGTGCACCTCGCGCGCACCTGCCTCGCGCAGGCGGTCCGCGGCATAAGCGAGTACCTCGGGCGACGCGTCGTCGATGTCGCACTCCAGCTTGACGATGGTTTCGGGCGCATCGATCTCGCGGGACAGCGGAGATGTACTTCCACGTTGCATACGGTCCGAATCCTTTCCGCACGGGCTCGTTTTATTCACCCAAACGCTAGCACATCGAACGTGGCACAGGCGTGACATTCGTCCGTCGCCGCCCTCACCCCTATCCAAACGTGTACGTCAGCCTCCAAACATGTCATTTTTTGTCGGTTTTGGAGGCTGACGTACACGTTTTGGAGCGAGGCCGCACACGATCAGAATTGCGCCCGCACTCCGTCCACCACAAAGTTCGCCGCACTCAACAATTTTGGACTTTCTACGCAGTTCATCGACCAAAAATTACCCTCGGCATACTTACCCGCTGCACGATGTTACTCTAGTTGCATTTGGCTAACTAATCGGCTGCCGAGGACCCCGCCCGGCACCGTTACGGCATCGGAGGTTTCATGTTCGAGAAGCGGCTCTTCTCCCTGGTTCCGCAGGCAACGCCCTACATTGTGGCGAGCGTCCTGTTTAAATGGATAGCGCTCATGGCAAACATCACGGTGATGTGGGTGCTTGCGCGCATCTTGGGCGGCATCGTCACGGACGGTCTTTCCGCCGCGCTCGCCGTCGATGCCCTCGCACAGGCGGCCTTGCCGCTCGCCGCCGCCATCATCGTGCGCGCCGCCTCCATCTACCTGGCCCAACGCGCCGGCGACAAGGCCGCGTTCGAGGCCGTCCGCCGCGTGCGCTCGCTCGTCTACGACAAGCTCACCGCACTCGGCCCCTCCTACACCGAGACCGTCCCCACCGCCGAGGCCGTCCAGACCAGCGTCGAGGGCGCCACGCAACTCCAGGTGTACTTTGGCGGTTACCTGCCGCAGCTCTTCTTTGCCGGCTTGGCACCCATCACGCTGTTTGTACTGCTCGTGGGCCAGGCGGGTCTTCCCGCCGCGCTGCTGCTCGCCTGCGTTCCGGTCATCCCCGTCTCCATCATGATGGTCATGCGCAACGCCAAAAAGATCGGTGCCGAGTACTGGGGCAGCTATGTCGATCTTGGCGGCATGTTCCTGGAGGCCGTGCAGGGTCTCACCACCCTTAAGGTCTACCAGGCCGATCGCAGCTGGCACGAGCGCATCAACGCCGAGTCCGAGCGTTTCCGCACAGCGACCATGCGCCTGCTGGTGATGCAGCTGCGCTCCATTTGCGTTATGGACCTGGTCGTCTATATGGGCGCCGCGCTCGGCATTATCGTAGCCACGCTGCAGCTCGCCACGGGCAAAATTGGCTTTGAGGCGGCCTTTCTAGTCGTCTTTCTGTCGCAGGAGTTCTTTTTGCCCATGCGCCGCCTGGGATCGCTGTTCCACACGGCCATGAACGGCATGGCCGCCTCGCGCCGCATGTTTGGCATTTTGGATACGCCCGAGCCCGAGCGCGGCGATGTTGAGCTTGACGGTCGCGGCGATATCGAGCTCGCGGGCGTGAGCTATGCATACGGCGACCGCACGGTGCTGGACAGCGCCAGCGCGACCATTGCGCACGGCTCGCTCGTGGCACTCGTGGGCGAAAGCGGCGGCGGCAAGTCCACGCTCGCGGGGATTATCGCGGGCCGCAAGGGTGCCTACCGTGGCAGCGTTCGCATTGGCGGCGTCGAGCTGCGCGATGCCACGGCCGCCTCACTCATGCGTGCCGTCACCCTGGTGCCCACCAACGGCTACCTGTTTGCCGGCACCCTGCGCGACAACCTGCTGCTCGCCCAGCCCAACGCCACCGACGCCGAGCTTTTGCGCGCGCTCGGCCGCACGCGCGTGGCGGCCTTTGTGCAGGCCAACGGCGGGCTCGACATGGTGATTAACGAGGGCGGCACCAACCTTTCGGGTGGCCAGCGCCAGCGCGTGTGCATGGCACGCGCCCTGCTGCACGACTCGCCGATCTATGTGTTTGACGAGGCTACGAGCAATGTGGACGCTGCGAGCGAAGCCGCGATCGGCGAGGTCATCGCATCGCTTGCCGGCGAGCACACTGTAATTGTGGTGGCACACCGCCTGTCGACGATCGTGGACGCCGATCAGATCCTGGTGCTGGAACGCGGCCGCATTGCCGAGCACGGGACTCACGGCGAGCTCTTGGCCGCCGCGGGCGCCTATGCGCGCATGTGGAACAGCCAGGAGCAGCTCTCGGCATATGCGTATGCAGAGGGTGATGCTGAGGATGCCGGCGCGGTTGAGGCTGTTGACGGCAGCGCCGCCTGTGCCGATGGCCTCAACGGTACTAGTTCGTCTTCCGCTGCCGCGGCGCCTGACTCCGGCCGCGCCCGTCGCTCGGCGCCGTCCATCATGTGGCGCATGATGGGGCTCGTCCGACCGCTTGCCGGCTGGCTTGTGCTAGCCGTCGCGCTGGGCAGCATCGGCATGCTCACCGCCGCGTTCGTGTCGGCCTTTGGCGCCCTTGGCCTTATGGCCGCGCTGGGCCGCAACGCCTTGGGGCTTGGTCTTATCGCAGCATGCGCGGCCTGCGCCGCCTGCGGCATCGCGCGCGGGCCGCTCCACTACGGCGAGCAGCTCTGCAACCATTACATCGCATTCCGTCTGCTCGCACACATTCGCAACCTGGTGTTTGGCGCCCTGCGCCAGCTCGCCCCCGCCAAGCTCGAGGGCCGCGGCAAGGGCGAGCTCGTGAGCCTGGTCACCTCGGATATCGAGCTGCTCGAGGTCTTCTACGCGCACACCATCTCGCCCATTGCAATCGCTCTGGTCTGCACCGTTGTGTTTGAGGGCTTTTTGCTGGCTGTGAGCCCCGAGCTCGCGGGCATCGCGCTCGTGGCCTACGCGGTCCTGGGCGTGCTACTGCCCCTGACCTCGGCCAAGGCATGCGGCACCACCGGCCGCCAGAGCCGCGAGGGCGCCGGTAAGCTGGGCGCCTATGTGCTCGACAGTCTACGCGGCGCGTCCGAGACTATCCAGTTCGCCGGTGGCGCCGATCGCAGCCGTGCCCTGGCCAAGCTGACCGAGCAAGTCGGCGCCGTGGACGCGCGCCTCAAGCGCCGCCAGGCGGCCAGCGAGGCCGTAGCCGATGCGCTTATTCTTGCGGCCAATCTGGTGATGCTCGGGCATGCGCTGCAGCTGGTGGCTGTGGGAACGATTGATTTTGCCGCAGCGTTTGTCGCCGTCTTTACCTTTGTGTCGTCGTTTGGTTCGGTAATGGCCGTGAGCCGCCTGGGCGCCTCACTGCAGGAGACGCTCGCTTCGGGCGCACGCGTGCTCGATTTGCTCGACGAGCGGCGCCAGTGCGCCGAGGTCGCCGATGGACAGGACGTTGAGTTTGCCGGCGCCGCAGCCGAGCATGTGAGCTTTAGCTATGCGGGCGGCGTGGACGCGGGCGGTGCCGGCGCCACAGAGCAGGTCGCGAACGACGCCGCTGCGAATCTCATCCTCGACGACGTGACCCGCACCTTTGCGCCCGGTACCATGACCTGCATCATGGGGCGCTCGGGCTCGGGCAAGTCGACGCTGCTTAAGCTGCTCATGCGCTTTTGGGACCCCACAGCCGGCACCATCACGGTGAGCGGTGTCGATGCCCGCCACATCAACACGGCGAGCCTGCGCAGCCACGAGGCCTATATGACCCAGGACACACATCTGTTCTGCGGCACCGTACGCGAGAATCTGCTGGTCGCGCACGCCAACGCCACCAATGCCGAGCTGCTCGACGCTTGCCGCTCCGCTTCGCTTACCGCCCTCATCGACCGCCTGCCGCAGGGTCTCGACACCCCGGTTGCCGAGCTGGGCGACTCGCTCTCGGGCGGCGAGCGCCAACGCATCGGCCTTGCGCGCATCTTCCTCAACGACGCGCCTTTCATCTTGCTCGACGAGCCCACCAGCGCACTCGACGCCCTCAACGAGGCGTCCGTAATGCAGGCCGTTGACGAGCTCAAGCGCCGCGGCAAGACCATCGTACTCGTAAGCCACCGTGCCAGCACCTGCGCCTTTGCCGATTGCTCGCTTTCGGTCGAGCACGGGAGGCTGAGCTAGATGGCGCGCACCGCCGACACACCGGAGCTGGCACGCAAACGTGAGCGCGAGGCCCAAATGGTGTCGCAGATGATTGCGCTGTGGTGTCGTGGGCATCATGGCGGCGGGCATGCGGTCGAACAGGCTGGCGACGATGAGCCCGTGCGCGTGAAGCTCGGCCTTCGGACCATTACGCTCTGCCCCGAATGCGCCGAGCTGCAGAAATACGCCATCGCGCGCATTGAGCACTGCCCGCACATGGGCACCAAGACATTTTGCTCGGCCTGTCCTTCGCATTGCTACCGGCCTGCCATGCGCGAGAAGATCCGCGAGGTCATGCGCTGGTCGGGACCACGTATGATCCGCTATCGCCCCATCACCGCCGTGCGGCACGCGATGGTAACAGTGCAGGCCAAACGCGTGGCGGCACGAAACAAGTAGTCGCCGGCGCCGGCATGCGCCGCCTGTCCTTTCCCGTCGATTTCGGCCCCCGGTGCGCTCGTCGCATCGGGGGTCGCGCCATTACAATGGAGCGGATTCGCCAAATGCAAAGGAGTCGCCATGTCCGCCTGCCCGCTGGTCGATTGCCATACCCATACCTCGTTTTCGGATGGACATGCCACGTTTGAGGAAAACGTCCGCGCCGCTGCTGCGGCCGGCTGCCGCGTCATGGTCTCGACTGACCACCTCACCCTGCCCGCCAGCATGGACGCCAACTGCGAAGTGCAAGTTGTCGAGGGCGACCTGACGGCGCATCGCCTGGCCTTTGAGGACGCCCGCAAGCTCGCCGCGCAAATCGCGCCGGAGCTCGCCTTTATCTACGGTTTTGAATGCGATTGGTACGAGGGCTGCGAGCCCTTGGTGGAGCACTGGTCCCAGGGTGCCGTAGTGCGCTTGGGCAGTGTGCACTGGATTGGCGATCCGGGCGATATCATGGCCGGCGCTGCGGGCACGGCGGAAACGAAGGACGTCGCTCTCCCCGATACGCCCGATTCGCTCTGCGGCTGGATCGACGACGATACCAACCTGCATGTTTGGGAAAACCTGGGGGTACACGGCGTGTGGGAACGCTATGTCGACGACTGGTGCCGTGCTTGCGAAAGCTCACTCAGCTTTGACGTGATGGCCCACCCCGACCTGGTCATGCGCTTTTCGAAGGAAGGCTTTGCGCCCGATTTTGACCCGGCGCCGTTTTGGGGGCAGATGGCCGAATGCGCCCACGATACGGGTCGGCGCGTTGAGGTCTCGACGGCAGCGCCGCGCAAGGGCCTAGACGACTACTATCCCGCGACCGGCCTCTTGCGCTGCTTCGCCCACGCCGAGGTACCCATTACCTTTGGCTCGGACGCACACCGCGCCTGCGATATCTGCTGGAATATCCGCGAGGCTCAGGCCCATGCCTACGACTGCGGTTATCGAACCTTCTACATCCCCCACCCCACCGGCGAATGGGAATCCACACCCCTCGCCTAACTAGTCGTTTAAGAACGTCCCCAATGACTAGTGGCGGCGGGCGTTGAGTTCGCCGGCCAGTTCGTCGAGGGTGATGCCGTAGCGCTCGAGCGTCACGAGCAGGTGGTAAATCAGGTCGCCCGCCTCGTAGCGAATGTGGTCGTGGTCGTCATCCTTGCAGGCCATGATCACCTCGCTCGCCTCCTCGGCAAGCTTCTTGAGCAGCTCGTCCTCGACATCGGTCAGCAGGCGGGCGGTATAGCTCTCCTCCGGCGACGCGTCGCGACGACCGTGAATCACCTCGGCCAGTCCCGTCAGCGTCTCGCCGATGTTTCCCAGCTGCACGTTAGCTGTTCTGACTCCCATGGTTATTTCCTCTCGTTACTGCAGCGTAAAGTAAGTACCGGTCTCATCGAACCGAGGCTTTGCGCCCTTTTTCTCAAAGAACTCAACGATGACGGCATGGGCCTCATCGAGCCTTTCCTTCTCGGCCTCGAGCCAAAACGACTGCGCCCCGCAGGCATCGGTCAGGTGCACGCGGCACGGCACGCCCGCGCGGAGGAGCTCGGTGTTGCAGTCGGCGACCTCGAACGGCGTCACAACTTTCATCGCACGCCCCCTTCCACGCGCTTAAAGAAGCAGGTACGGTTGCCGGTGTGGCAGGCCGGACCCGGCGAGTCGACCTTGACCAACAGCGTATCGCTATCGCAGTCGGTCCAGAGCTCCTTGACCTCCTGCATGTTGCCGCTCGTCGCGCCCTTGTTCCAGAGCTCCTGACGGCTACGGCTCCAAAACCACGTGGTCCCGGTCTTGAGCGTCAGCCCCACCGACTCCTCGTTCATCCAAGCAACCATAAGCACCTCGCCGGTGTCATACTGCTGAACCACACAAGGAATCAGCCCGCGGGCGTCATATTTAAGATCAGCCGCTTCTACTACCTCAGTCATCATTTCTCCCAAGTAACAAATGAAATTCCACAGGTCGGCGAGGGCTGTCCGGGTGCCGCAGGTTGCCGCGAAAGAGGAGCGACGCGTACTTTGGTACGCGAGCGACGGTTTGAGCGGCAAGATGCGGTGCCTGGGCAAGCCGCAGCGCTAAAAGTCCAGTCTGACAGGGATGCCTTGAGAGGCCATATACTCCTTCACTTGACGGATGCTGAAGGTTCCAAAGTGAAAGACGCTCGCCGCCAGCACAGCATCGGCCTCGCCCTCGATCACGCCCTCGGCAAAATGCTCGAGCGTGCCCACGCCGCCGCTCGCGATGACGGGGATTGGCACCGCGCGCGCCACGGCGCGGGTGAGCGCCAGGTCAAAGCCAGCCTTGGTGCCGTCGCGGTCCATGCTGGTCAGCAGAATCTCGCCGGCGCCGCGACGAGCCGCCTCCTCGGCCCATGCCACCGCATCGATACCCGTGGCGTTGCGGCCTCCTGCGGTAAAAACCTCCCACTTGTCGGCATCCGGCTGCCCAGGCAGGCCGACGCGCTTGGCATCGATCGCCACGACCACGGCCTGGCTGCCAAACGCCGCGGCAGCTTGGCTGATCAGCGACGGGTCGCGCACGGCGGCAGAGTTGAGCGACACCTTGTCGGCACCGGCCGCCACCATGGTTCGCATGCCCGCCAGGTCGCGGAAACCGCCGCCCACGGTATAGGGAATAGCGAGCTCCTCGGCCGCGTGCGCCGCCATCTCGATGGTCGTCGCACGGTTGTCGCTCGTGGCGGTAATGTCCAGGAAGACGACCTCGTCTGCACCCTCGCGGTCGTAGGCACGGGCAAGCTCCACCGGATCGCCCGCATCGCGCAGGCTCACAAAGTTGACGCCTTTGACCACACGGCCGTCCTTGACGTCTAGACAGGGAATCACGCGCTTGGTAAGCATGGGCTACTCCTCCCCTCGGGCGGCGGCCAACGCCTGTACCAGCGTAAAGTTGCCCTCGTAGAGTGCACGGCCGGTAATGGCGCCTTCAATCGCGCCCTCGCCCACCGCGGCCAGCGCGCGGATGTCGTCGAGCGTCGAGATGCCGCCCGAAGCCACGACGGGAAATCCCGCGACCTCGGCCACATGGCGATACGCCGCCACATCGATGCCCGTCTGCATGCCATCGCGCGCGATGTCGGTATACACCAGATGCTTAAAGCCCAGCTCGGAAAGCTGCGCCACGGCATCGTCGAGCGCCACGCCCGCGCCGTCACGCCAGCCATTCACCTTAACCTGGCCGTCGCGCGCGGCAATATCTGCCACCAACAGCTCGCCAAAGCCTTGGGCTGCCACCTCGGCAAAACCCGGCTCGGTCACCAGCACGGTGCCCAGCGCAATGCGGCGAGCACCATAGCCGGCCAGCTCGTCGATGCGCGCGAGCGAGCGGACACCGCCGCCCACGTCCATGGACAGGCCGTCGACGCCGCAGATAGCCTTAATCGCCGCCGAGTTGGCAGCGCACGCGTCCTCGTCCTCGCCAAAGGCAGCGGACAGGTCGACGACGTGCACCCAGCTCGCACCCTGCTCGGCAAAGGAGCGAGCAACGGCCACGGGGTCGTCGGAATATACCTTGCAGCGGCTCCGGTCGCCGCGCTCCAGGCGCACGACCTTGCCGCCGATCAGATCGATTGCGGGAAACAGGATCATCGGCCAACCTCCTCGACGATGTTGACGAAGTTCTTAAGGATGCGCTGACCCAGCGCAGAGGATTTCTCGGGATGAAACTGGCAGCCCCACACGTTGCCGTGGCGCACAATGCACGGGAAGCTCCGCGTGTAGTGCGTGCGCGCCAGAACATCGGCGGCATCGGCATCGTCGGCCACCGCATAGCTGTGGGTGAAGTACATATTGGCGCCCTCGGCAAAACCGGCGAGCAGCGGATCGGCCGCGCCGGCGGGCGTCATGTGTACCTGATCCCAGCCCACGTGCGGGACCTTCAGACGGCTCGACTCCAGGCGCGTGCACGAGCCGCGCATGATGCCCAGGCCATCGACCCAGGGGCCACCGGCATGCTCGGAGGCATCGTCGTCCGCGTCCGCGCCCTCGTCCGCCGGCACGCCCTCGTCGCCGCGCTCAAAAAGCAGCTGAAGGCCCAGGCAGATGCCGAGCAGCGGAGTTCCGGCGGCGACGGCATCGAGCACCGCGTCCGCCTCGCCGCTCTGACGCATAAAGGCGATCGCGTCATAGAACGCGCCCACGCCCGGGATGACCAGGCCGTCCGCGTTGCGGATCTGCTCCGGATCATCCGACGTGCAGGCGGCGGCACCGGCGCGCGCAAGCCCGCGCACGACGCTCGACAAGTTGCCCTTGTGGTAGTCGACCACCACGATCTTCGGTTCGCCCACGCGACCCTCCCTCTTCTCTTTGTCCAAAACCACCACAAAGGGGACAGGCACCTTCGTGGTGGTTTCTGTCTTTGTAGCGGTTACAGTGAGCCCTTGGTGCTAGGGATGCCCTGCACGCGGGGATCGAGCTCGCAGGCGTGGCGCATCGTGCGGCCCACGGCCTTAAAGGCGGCCTCGATAATGTGATGCGAGTTGCCGCCCGCCAGCTCGCGCACATGCAGCGTGAGTTTGGCGTCGCGCGCAAAGGCGTAGAAGAACTCGACGGCCAGCTCGGTATCAAAGCTGCCCACGCGCTCGGTGGGCACGGGCAGCTCGCAGTAGGCCTGCCCGCGGCCCGAAATATCAACAGCAGCCATCACAAGCGTCTCGTCCATGGCGATCGCCGCGTCGGCAAAGCGCGTAATGCCCGCCTTGTCGCCCAGCGCCTGACAAAACGCCTCGCCCAGCACAATACCCGTGTCCTCGACGGTGTGGTGCGCATCGACCTCCACGTCGCCCACCGCGTGCACCGTCAGATCGAACAGACCATGGCGGCCAAAAGCGTTGAGCATGTGGTCGAAAAACGGCACGCCGGTCGAGATATCGCACACGCCAGATCCGTCCAGGTCGAGCTTTACGACAATGTCGGTCTCGCCCGTCTTGCGGGTTACCTCGGCATAGCGATCCATCTACATCTCCTCCTTCACCAGCGCGGCAAACGCGGCCAGCACCTCATCGTTTTCCTGCGGGGTGCCCACGGTAATGCGCAGACAATCCGCGAGCCCCGGCGCGTAGCTAAAGTCGCGCACCAGAATCGAATACTCGTCGCGCAGACGCTCGCGCACGCGCGTGGCATGCGGCGTGCGCACGAGCACAAAATTCGCCGCGCTCGGCCATGCCTCCACGGGCATGCCCTCGGCAGCCATTGCGCGCAGGGCGCACAACTCGCGCTCGCGCTCGGATGTAACTTGCGCCGCCACGGGTGCATACGCATCGCGGGCACGCACGCAGGCAAGCGCTGCGGCCTGGCTCAGCACGTTGACCGAATAGATCTGGCGAATCGCCGCGAACACGTCGACGACCTCGGGTGCCGCAATCACATAGCCCAGACGCGTGCCGGCGGCACCAAACGCCTTGGACAGCGTATGTAGAATCACCAGGTTGGGATGCTCGGCGATAAGGCCTTGCGCCGTGGTGGCCGCGCCAAACGAATCGTCGGCAAACTCAACGTAGGCCTCGTCGACCATGACCATGCCGGGGCACGCATCGCACAGCGCCGCGACAAAGTCGAGCGGTGCCACGTCGCCCGTGGGGTTATTGGGCGAGGTCACGATGGCCAGGTTGCACTCGGGTGCCGCCGCAAGCACGGCTGCCTGGTCGAGCTCAAAGGTCGCCGGGTCGCGCCACACGTCGCGCACCTCGGTCTGGCAGAGCGACGCAAAGAACGTGTACTCGCTAAAGCACGGCGGGCAGTTGAGCAGGGTCCGTCCCGCGCCGCCAAACGCCAACAGGTAGTTATAGAGCAGCTCGTCGCCGCCGTTGCCCACGCAGACATTCTCGCGCGTCACACCATGCCAAGCAGCCAGCTCGTCGCGCAGGTCGTTAGACATGGGATCGGGGTAGCGGTTGAGCGGCGTGGCAGCCAGGGCGGCGTCGACCGCCTTGCGCACGCCGGCAGGTACGGGATAGGTGTTCTCGTTGGCCGAAAGGTTGATGCGCGTGGGCGTAAAGTTGGGATCGTAGGGCTCAATGCCGGCCAAGTAGGGCTGGACGAGCTCCTTCATGCGCGGCGTGAGTTCGGCCATATTAGACCTCCTCGCCGGTCACGCCGGCAACATCCGCGCTTGCAGCCGCCAGGTTCACTCCCTCGGCAACCGTCTCCACGGCGTCGCCCGGCCAGGCAACCTTGGTCAAGTCGGCCGCGGCGAGCGACTCGGCGCTCACGGCATCCTCGCCCTGCTCCAACACGCGGCGACGCAGTGCGGCCGAAAGCGCGTGCGCCCACAGGCCCTCGGCCTCGGCCAAACGCTGCGTAGCGGGAGCGTCCGAGAGTAGGCCCTCGGGCGTATAGCAAATGACACTCGAGCGCTTAACGAACTCTTCGACCGAAAGCGGGTTGGAGAACATGGCCGTGCCGCCGGTCGGCAGCGTGTGGTTGGGGCCGGCAACATAATCGCCGAGCGGCTCGGAGCTCCAAGCGCCCACAAAGATGGCGCCGGCGTTGCGAATGCCGCCGAGCAGGCCCATCGCGTCCTTGCAGTGCAGCTCAAGGTGCTCGGGCGCCACGGTGTTCACGGCCTCGACGGCGGCAGCCATGTCGGCGGCCACCACGATGGTGCCTTCGTTATCGAGCGAAGCGCGTGTGATCTCGGCGCGCGGCGACTGCGCCACCAGGATGTCGATGCCCGCCTCGACCTCGCGCGCAAACTGCTCGTCGCAGGTCACCAGATAGCAAGCCGCCAGCGGATCGTGCTCGGCCTGGGCCATCAGGTCGGCCGCGACTACCATGGGCTTGGCCGTGGCATCGGCCAGCACGCAGACCTCGGAGGGACCGGCGACCATGTCGATGCCCACATCGCCCGAGACAATCTGCTTGGCAGCGGCGACAAAGGCGTTGCCCGGGCCGGTGATTTTATCGACACGCGGAATTGTCTCGGTACCGTACGCCAGCGCGGCCACGGCCTGAGCGCCGCCCACCATATAGATTTCGTCCACGCCGCCGAGCTTTGCCGCGGCAAGCGTGTAAGGGCTGATCAGGCCGTCTTTTTGCGGCGGGGTCACCATGACCACGCGCTTGACGCCGGCCACCTTGGCGGGAATGGCATTCATGAGCACCGTGGAGGGATACTGCGCGCGGCCGCCCGGCACATAGATGCCGGCCGCCGCGAGCGAGGTCACCTTAACGCCGAGCATCGTGCCGTCCGGGCGTGTGGTAAACCAGCTCTGCTCGACCTCGCGCTGGTGGAACTCACGAATCTGGCGTGCAGCCTTTTCGAGCGCCACGACAAAAGCGGGATCGAGGCCTTCGAGCGCGGCATCGATCTGTTCCTGAGGCAGGCGGAAGCCCTGCAGCTCAACACCGTCAAAACGCTGACAGTAATCACGCACCGCGGCATCGCCGTTGGCACGCACGTTGGCCACGATATCGCGGGCGGCGTCGATGATGTTTTGCGGCAGCACGCCCTTGCGGTTGAGCTGGTTGGTAACGAGGCGCTCACCGGGAGCAAGCTTGATGGTCTTCATTTCGGTATCCCCTATCGGTCGAGGTTGTGTTCGAAAAACGAGAGACCGGGCGGCGGCGCCAGTCGGCCCGCAGCCCGGACGTTGGGGCGCCCGTGCGTGCTCGCGCTATTGTGCCGAGCCCGCAACGGGCTCAAAATGCTTGTCCTTAACAGCCGCGGCCAGGCGATCGGCCAGATTGCGCACGCGCTGATCCAAGCGAGCGGCACCCGGGTTGACGAAGAAGCGGGCCGTGCAGTCCATGATGCGGCCGGTGATGACCAGGTCGTTATCGCGCAGTGTGGCGCCCGTGGCGGTAATATCCACGATGCGATCGGTCATGCCGACAATGGGGCCCAGCTCGATGTTGCCGTGCAGCGAGACGATGTCGGCGTTCACGCCGCGCTCGGCATACCAGGCACTCGCGATGCGCGGATACTTGGTGGCCACGCGAAGCGACCCACGGCGGGCATAGTTGCGCTCGGCCTGGCCGGCGCGCCACGCGGGCTCCGCCTCGATAAAGGTGCACAGGCCGTAGCCCAGATCGACCAGCTGCAGCAGGTTGAGGTCTGCCTCGATAAGCGAGTCCCAGCCGCAGATGCCACAGTCGGCACCGCCGCAGCCCACAAAAGCGGGCGCGTCGCTGGGACGCACGATGACAAATTCGATATCGCCGACCGTGCCCTCGCCGGCACGTGTGTCGCGACCACGCACGATCAGGTGACGGCCGGGATCGCGCAGCTCAGAGACGTCCAAGCCCGCGGCCTCGAGCACATCGAGCGTATCGGCCTTGAGCGAGCCCTTGGGCACGGCGATACGCAGCGGACCCTCGGCGCCACGGCCCACGGCATGGTCACCATCGGAAGCAGCGTCCTCGGCCGAGGTGCGCGCGGCTTCCAGACGCTCGAGCGAAAAGGCAAAGCCCGCCGCCGGCACCTCGATGCCGTCGCCGAACGCACCGGTAAAGATGGAGTCGTAGCGACCGCCCGAGCCCACCGGATCGGGCAGGCCACCGGCATAGGCCTTAAAAACCAGGCCCGTGTAGTAATCAAAAGAGTTCATGATGGAGAAATCGAAGGACAGCACCTGGGCGTCCTCGGGAGCCAGGCCCTCGACCAGGGCGCGCAGCTCGCGCGTGAGCGGCGCGACAATGCCCGCCGCCGCCAGAAGCACATCGACGCGGTCGAGTACCTCGGCGCCGCCGTGCAAGCGCGGCAGCTCGCTAATGGCGGCCTTGACGGCATCGGACTCGGCGCTTGCCGCCACGCGGGCATCGAGGCCCACAAAGTCGTTGGCGTGCACGCAGCGCAAGGCCTCGGCGGCCAGCTCGCGATCCTCGCACGCCGCGAGCAGCTCCTTAAACGGACGCACGCTACCTGCGATAATGCGCGCATCGGGCAGCGCCAGCTCGCGCACGGCCTCGGCCACGAGCGAGACAATCTCGACATCGCCCGCGGTATCGCCCGCACCGATAAGCTCAAAGCCCAGCTGGGTGAACTGACGCGAACCGCCGGCATTGCGCTGGCACTCGCGAACCACCGGCGCCTCATAGCGCAGGCGCAGGGGCAGGTCGGCCGCACGCATGCGGGTCGAGACCAGACGCACGATCGGCAATGTGTTGTCGGGACGGACCACCAGCAGACGGCCATCATCGTCAAAAAGCTTAAACGGCGTGTCCGCGATGCGGCCGCCTTCCTCGAGTGAACCCTTGTCCTCGAGCAGCGGCGTTTCGACCGGAAGGTAATGATGCTCCCTGAAGCAGCCCTTCACCGTCAGCGCAATCTCCTCGCGCGCCTGAGCCTCCTCGGGCAATATATCCCGGAATCCCCACGGTGTGGCCGTCATCTGGTGAGCCTCCTCATGCTGTGTTTCACATAGAGCAGAAGACCGGCATAGCTCCGCCGGTCTTCTGGGTACTTTAGCATACTAGAGTGTTTGCGGGGAAAATCCGTCGCAGCCGCTCACACCGTATTCATTTGGAAACATAGGGGCGGGCCCTCAGCTTAATCTGGCGATCCCCCAGGCCAGTCGGAAACCGCGTCCCGTTTTTCGGCCAAAAACTGGGATGCATTTTCCGCCGGAGGCCTCATCCGGAAACCACATCCCACTCTGAGCTGAAATTCCGGGATGGACTTTCCGCCGGACCCCCGCGCCAGCAGCAACGCAAAAAGGGCGCCCGCGCAATGCGGACGCCCTTGTGTAGGGTCGAGATATCAACCAGCCAAGATATCGGACCTGTGACCAGCTCTTAGTAGTCGAACTGGTGGTAGTAGCGGCGGTACTTGAGGTTGTGCTTGGTGACCAGCTCGTAGTTGCGCGCGAGGCGGTCGGTGGTCAGCGCGGACAGGATCCAGGGCGACACGATGACGCGGAAGTCGTCGTCCAGGCCCGGGATCGCGTACTCGGCGGTGTCGATGATGACGTAGTCCTCGTCGCCGGTCACGCCGCTGGTGAGGAAGGCGCGGACGCGCTCGTCGAGGGCGCGGCACTCGTCCTCGCCCATGAACAGGAACACCGGGACGCCGGGCTCGAGCAGCTCGAGCGTGCCGTGGAAGAAGTCGTGCGAGGTGATGTGGCGGATGCGCTTCCACTGCATCTCCTCGAGCAGGCACATGGAGTACAGGATGGTCTCGCCCCACAGCGCGCCCGAGCCGATGAACATGGTGTAGTCGGCCAGCGCGTACTTCCTGGCGAGCTCCTCGGCGCGCGGCTCGAAGCGCTTGCGGATGTCGAGCATGTCCTTCCAGACGTCCTTCGTCTGCTCGATGAACAGGTCGAACTTGGGGAAGCAGCCGCGGCGGTTGAGCAGGCGCAGACCGAAGCAGTCGGCGAGGTAGTAGCCCTTCTCGCAGCCGCCGGCGCCGTGGTCGGAGGCCATCATGACGCAGTTCTCGGCGCCCACGGCCTGGCCGATCTTGCCCTCGGGGTTGGTCATGGCGAAGACGCGCACGCCCATCTCCCTCATCTTGCCGACGGCCTCGAGCACCTCGGGGGTGGTGCCGGACTCGGAGGCGGTCAGCACGACGGACTTGTCGGTCATGCGCTTGTGGCCCATGACGTTCCACTCGGCGGCGTGGATCAGGTAGACCTCGAGGTCGCGGTCGCCGAACTTGTTCATGAGGTACTCGAGCTGCATGAACTCGTCCCAGGTGCCGCCGACGCCCATCAGGAAGACGGCGTCGTAGCCCTCCTCGTGCACGCGGTCGGCCAGGGCGGTCATCCGCTTGCCGGCCTCGTAGACGTTCCTGCCGTCCTCGAGGTAGCCCTCCTGGTCGAAGTGCATGATCTCGATCTTCTCGGTCTCCTTCATTCCCGCTCCTTTCACGAGCAGTTTGAATTGTCGCACGGAATGAACGGGCTTGCCGCCCCGTCTCGCCGCTTAACCTTGTGGACATCTTGGCCCTAAGCTCAACAATTCAAAGGTTCTTAATACCAGTGAACGATTACAGGTTAGCCGTTTTTAATACCGATTTTTTGATTTCATCCTCCCCTCTCGGTAGACGGTCAGTTTTTGCCGCTCATCGGTCATGCGACACATGTCCGTAAAAAAATGAGCACCCCGCCGTGCACGAGGATGCTCTAGACGCTAATAGTTGTAGGTATATCCGCCGGCATCGCCGCGGTTAAAAGACTTGGCATGCTCGATCGCCTGCCCACTCGAGTCATAGGTCAGGCATTCCAGTACGAGCGCCAGATCGCCCGGCTCAAGATTGAGCAAACTCGCATCGCGTGCGCCCAGCGCTTCAATATCGAGTTTCTCAATCGACTTGTCCGGCTTGCGCCCCAACATGTCGTAGGTCTCGAACAGGCTGAAGACCGAAATGTCCACGTCTTCGATGCCCGGAAACAGCAGACACGGAATCAGCGTCATCTCGATCGACACGGGCTCCCCATCAATGCAGTTGAGACGGCGCACCGAGTAAAGCAGATCGTCCTCGGCGATGCCAAACAGGTCGGCGTAATACGGGCCGGCGTAGCGTTTGGAGCGCGCCAGAATGCGCACCGACGGCGTCGCGCCCGACGCCAGAACCGACTGACGGAAGCCGCCCTTGCGTTCGTGCTCGTCAAACCACTTGTGTCCCACAAAGGCGCCCTTGCCCTGCACGCGACGAATCTGGCCACTTTTGACCAGCTCGTCCATGGCACTTCGGATTGTCAGGCGCGTCGTGCCAAACTCCTCGGCCAGCTCGTTTTCGGACGGAATCATCGAGCCCGTCGGGTAGTCGCCGCGCTCGATTCGCTCCGCAATGCAGCGGCGAATATGTTTGTAAACCGGCAAGTCTTCTACTGCATCAGCCATTCGACACCCACTTTCGTCGCAACGCCGTCTACCTCGCCGTTATCGGCAAAACGATATTTGGTCGGCAGAATCACGGACTTGCAATACTCGACAAAGCCATCGTTCTCGTCACGCTCGTGCGAAGCCTTGTAAAACACCGGCGTGCCCTCCTGAGCACCCAGCAACTTGGCCTCGTCGGCGTTCAGACGGCTGATGGAAATATGCTCCTTGCCGTGCGTCACATGGACATTCCCTTCTTTGAGCAAAACGTCGTAGAGGCTTTCCTGCTCAAAATCGTGATCGGGAAGCGAGGGGCACAAAGACAGATTGACGTGGGCCGTCTCAATCGACGCCGGGGAACCATTAACCACGCGCACACGTCGAATGCAGAAGAGCGGCATGCCCAGGTCGATCTGGGCCTTTTGGGCCAGATCGATATCGGCGTACACGACCTTGGACCAAACCAGGCGTGCGGTCGACTTTGAGCCAACCCTCTCCACCGCCTGCGTATAGTTCCATGTTTCCTGAAAGATGTTCAGCGGTTTGGGAGGACACACATAGGTGCCCGAACCGCGGCGGCTTTCCAAAGTTCCGCACGAAATAAGGCGCGTGATCGCAGCACGCAACGCCGTGCGCGACACGCCCAGCTCTTCACAGAGCACACGCTCGGCGGGCAGCCGGTCGCCACCCTGCAGGTCATAATGATTGATATACCAAAGAATGCCCTCAAAGGCGCGATCTTTGGGCGGAATCGCATATAGTTCACTCGGCATGGGCACGGCTCCTCAACCGCTTGATGCTGCGGGCATCATTGCTCCGGACGCCCCATGGCGTCGAAGGCTTCTTTGATCTGCTCCGCAACGTTCCGATACGACCGATATAGGCCGGAGTCTCGCTTGACTTCGCCCGCGGTCACCGGAATCTCAAGCTTCGAAATCTCATCCTCGCCGGTTTGCACGGCAACGATGACACCCATACCAAGGCATATATTACGCTTGGCAGCGTTGTTTTTGGTAGCCTGAGCTGGATTAATCAAAATCTGCTGAGCTAGTTCGCGATTGCTAAGTTCCGACACATCCTCGGGATTTCCGGTCTCGACAACCTCGCACTGCAGCACGTCCGCATAGTCAAAAATCTTCGGCTCGCCGCCGCGCTGATGCACGGCCCACTTGCGGCGCGTGGCATCCTGGTAGATAGCCGGCAAAAATGTAAACCGCGGTGGGTCCAAAATCGTATCCGTGATGGTAAACACATCGGGATCAAAGGCATCCTGCGGGTTTTTCTTCTTGAACAGCCCCATATCAGCCTCCCGTTCTAGTATTAAACAACTCAAGCCGAATATAGCACCAATTTCAAGCCGCCGTTTTACCGCATCGGTGCGCGGCGTCTATGGCTCGCCCAGCGGAAGGGTTCACAGACGAGGGCCGGGGTGGCTTGGTTAGGTTTTGGAAGTGGGCCTCGCGAACTTCCAAAACCTAACCAAGCCACCCCGACCCCGGTAATGTAATCTTGGCTGACCAAAGGTAGATGCGCAGCCTCCAAGGCAGCATCAGCAAAGCCCCCATTACATAAAAAATAATCAGCCCCCGCATATCGAAACGGTCGAGAGGGCCTTGCCCGGCTGGGCGGCCTTGCTCCGAGAAGTTCGCGAAGCCCACTTCCCGGAGCAAGGCCGCCCCGCCGGGCAAGGCCCCAGCGCGAGACCGTCCCGGATGCTATTCGTTGTCGCCGGCAGTAAGCTGCGTTGCGGAGAGCGCGCCGTCGGCTGCTGTTGCGGCTGCGGCGTCGGGCCAGACCCAGTCGGTGAAGGCCGGGTGATCGTAGCCCTCATCGCACGCGAACTCGAAGGCCTCGGTGCGGAATGCCTCCCACTTATCAATCTGCTCGGCAAACTTATCGGCGTCGACCATGCGCAGCACGTCGGCGGCCAGTGCCCAGCGGTCCATGTTGTTCAGGCGCAGCATGTCGAACGGCGTTGTCGTGGAGCCTTTCTCCTCGTAGCCGTGGACGCGGAAGGCGTCGTGGCCGGGGCGGTTCCAGATCAGGCGGCGAATCGTGCCGGCATAGGCGTGGAACGCGAAGAGGACGGGCTTCTCGCCGCAGCCGAACAGCTCAGCCCAGCGCTCATCGCTGATGGCCTGGTCGTTCTCGCAGGCGTTCTGAATCTTGAGCAGGTCGACCACGTTGACGAACCATACCTTGATACCCAGCTCGCGCAGCATGTCGGTTGCAGCCAGAGCCTCAAGCGTCGGCACGTCGCCGCAGGTGGCGACCACGACGTCGGCCTCGGCGAGCGAATCGGCGGTCGATGCCCACTCCCAAGTCGCGACGCCCTCGGCGAGCTCGGACTTGGCCTCGTCGACCGTCTGGAAGGTCGGAGCAGGCTGCTTGCCGCAGAAGATGGCGTTGACGCAGTCGGTGGACTGGTAGACGCGCTCGGCCACGGCGAGAGCCATGTTGGCGTCGGCCGGATAGTAGGCGTTCACGATGTGCGTGTCGTTGGCCTTGTTGAGCAGCAGGTCGATAAAGCCGGGGTCCTGATGCGAGAAGCCGTTGTGGTCCTGACGCCAGACGTGGCTCGACAGCAAAATGTTAAGACCGCTGATGGGGGCACGCCACGGAATCTCGCGCTTGGTGGCCTCGAGCCACTTGCAGTGCTGGTTGACCATGGAATCGACCACATGGACAAAGCTCTCGTATGAGCTCCACACACCGGAGCGGCCGGTGAGCACGTAGGCCTCGAGGAAGCCCTCGCACTGGTGCTCGGACAGCTGCTCGACGACCTTACCGGAGCCTGCCAGCAGCTCGTCGTTGGCATCGTCCTCGTAGAAGCCAGCGTCCCACTGCTTCTTGGTCACCTTGTAGGCAGCCTGCAGGCGGTTGGACGCGGTCTCATCGGGACCAAAGATGCGGAAGTCATCCATGTTCTTGGCCAGGACGTCGGCAGTGTACTCGCCAAAGACGCGGGCGGCCTCGGTGGAGCCCCAGCCGTGGCCCTTGCTTGCGACGGGAATCTCGTGGGCATGAATATCGGGCAGCTCGAGCTCGCGGCGCACCTTGCCGCCGTTCGCGTTGGGGTTAGCGCCAATGCGCAGCTCGCCGGTCGGCATAAAGGCCGTCACCTCGGGACGCACCTGGCCCTCGGGCGTAAAGAGCTCCTCGGGCTTGTAGGAGCGCAGCCACTCGCGCAGCACGCGGAAGTGCTCGTGGGTGTCCTTGGCACTCGCCAGCGGCACCTGATGCGCGCGCCAGGAGTCCTCGGTCTTCTTGCCGTCGATCTGCTTGGGGCAGGTCCAGCCCTTGGGCGTGCGGAACACAATCATGGGGTAGGCCGGGCGGACCACGGTCTCGCCTGCGGCGGCCTGGGCCTGCGCGGTTGCCTTGATGTCACAGATCTCATCGAAGACCTGCTCAAACAGGGCAGCGAAACGCGCATGAATGCTTGCGTGGCTCTCGTCGTCAAAGCCGGCGACAAAGAAGTGCGGCTTATAGCCCATGCCCTCAAAGAACTTGGTGAGCTCTTCGTCGGACACGCGGGCGAGGATGGTGGGGTTGGCGATCTTGTAGCCGTTGAGGTGCAGGATCGGCAAAACGATACCGTCGGTTGCCGGGTTCACGAGCTTGTTGGATTGCCAAGAGGTCGCGAGCGGGCCGGTCTCGGACTCGCCGTCGCCCACCACGGCCACGGCCAACAGGCTCGGGTTGTCCATGACGGCACCGTAAGCGTGGCTGAGCGTGTAGCCGAGCTCGCCGCCCTCGTGGATGGAACCGGGCGTCTCGGGCGCAAAGTGGCTCGGGATGCCGCCGGGATAAGAGAACTGGCGGAAGAACTTCTGCAGGCCTGCCTCGTCATTGGTGATGTCGGGGCGAATCTCGCGGTAGGTGCCGTCGAGCAGCGACTGAGCAGTACCGGCGGGGCCACCGTGACCAGGGCCCATCAAGAAGATAGCATTCTGGTTGTGGTCGGCGATCAGTCGATTGACGTGACCGAACAGGAAGTTGATGCCGGGCGTGGTGCCCCAGTGGCCAACCAGGCGGTGCTTAACGTCCGGACGACCGAAGTCGCGCACCTCACCGGTTTTCTCGTCGACAAAGTCGGGGCGCATTAGCGGGTTAGAGCGAAGGTAGATCTGACCGACGGACAGATAGTTCGATGCGCGCCAATACAGGTCGACGCCCTCGAGCTCGGAAGCCGGCACCTCGTGGCCCAGCTTTTGCCACGGCGTCCCCAGTGTTTTAGCCATTGTTTATGTCCCTTCGCTGTGCGGTCACCCTCCAATACGGCAACCTTTCGTTGGGACCAGTATATTTGCTAAAACGTTTTATCATGGTGAAAAAACGTTTTATCACCCTTATCAATCCCATCGATTAGCAAAACGCGACATTCACCTGCGGCGTTGATTGTCACAGGTGCTCCACATTCGGTCTCTGCAAATTGGTAAACGTGTTTAGTTGTGTTTAGTAAGCTCGAGCACGCTGTCCTTAACGATAAGCTCCGGCTCCAGAACGACCTCTTCGGCACGCCTGCCGCCCCTACCGGCAAGACGCTTGGACATGCAGCCAAAAGCATGCTCCGCAAGGACACCAGGGTCCTGCTCAATCGCGGTCAGCGCCGGCTCAAAGAGAACGTCGGCCGCCGAGTTGTCATAGCTCACCACCGAGATATCGCCCGGGATGCTCTTCCCCATCTCGTGTAAGCGCTTGAGCAAACCGAGGGCAATGTTATCTGAGCTTGCGAACACGGCAGTGGCGTCAGTTGCGAGCACTGCCTCCGAGGCCTCGTATGCGCTCGGAATGTAGTACTCGCTCTCAAACTCCAAACGCGCGTCGATCGGCAGGCCAACCTCGCGCAGCGCGCGCTCATAGCCGGCAAGTCGCTTGCGACCCGTATTGGAACGGCGGGCATTAACCAGGCAGGCAATACGGCGGTGGCCTTGCTCGATCAGATAGCGGGTGGCCATATAGCCGCCCATCTCGTGGTCGAACATCACCTTGTCGCACTCGAGCCCCTCAATGGCACGGTCGACCATTACGGCCGGGATGGGCAGGTGGCTGACTTCTTCGCGCAGGGCGCGATCATCGGAGAACTCGTCACCCACCACCAGGAAGACGCCATCAACGCCGCGCGTCACCAGCTGGCGCAGCAGCTCCAGATCGTCATCGGCGCTTCCGCCCGAGCTGGTAATGAAGAGCGCATAGCCGTCCTCGCGGCAGCGCTTTTCCAGGCTACCGGCGAGCGAGGCAAAAAAGCGGCTCTCGATGTTAGGGACGATAAGGCCCAGCGTGCGCGACTCGCGCATGACCAGGCTGCGCGCAATCTGGTTGGGAACATAGTGGTTGCGCGCCGCGACCTCTTTGATGAGCTTGCGGTTTTCTTCCGAGATGCGACAGGGCCGATTATTGAGAACAAGCGAGACCGACGAGGGGGAAAGCCCCACCTCCTGGGCGATCTGCTTGAGGGTGACTTTGTTGGCCATCTCGCTCCTTCCGGGTTTACGCGCAATCTCTTGAAAGTATAGCGACTACCCCTCTACCTCGGTGATAAACACTTTACCAATCCGGTGGACGGCTGTTTTATCGCCGCCAGCGCACCAAATCCGTCCGGGTGGGGTATATTGCAATCGATTGATGACAACGACCACCAAAAGGCGGATATTCGTATGCACGAGAACGATTTTTTTAACGAGGACCTGCTGTGCGCGCTCGCTGGCGTTGCCGGCGAGGACAACGTGCTGATGAGCGAGCCCATGCGCGAGCACACCACGTTTAAGATCGGCGGTCCGGCCGACGTCTTTGTCACGCCCGATACTGAGCAAGGCCTCGTCGCCACGCTCGATACCTGCTATCGCTGCAATCTACCACTCACCATCGTGGGCAACGGCTCCGACTTGCTCGTCGGCGACAAGGGCATCCGCGGCGTCGTCGTAGCGCTGGGCGAGGGCCTCTCCGACATTACGGTCGACGGCACGCACGTCACGGCGGCAGCCGGCGCCTTGCTTTCCGATGTCGCAGCCGCGGCAGCCGAGGCCGGCCTTACCGGCATGGAGCCCATCTCGGGCATTCCCGGATCGGTCGGCGGTGCCTGCTACATGAACGCCGGAGCATACGGCGCCTGCATGGCCGATGTGCTGGAGTCCGTGCGCGTCTACAAGCCCGCCCGCATGCTCGACGACGGCACCCGCGGTAGCGGCAGCATTATCGAGTTCGATGTCGATGAGCTCAACCTGGGCTATCGCAAGAGCCGCATTGCCGACGACGGTTTCATCGTGCTTTCGGCCACTTTCAATCTCGCCCCGGGCAACGCCGCGATGATCAAGGCCGACATGGACGACTACCGCCAGCGCCGCGAGGACAAGCAGCCACTCGACATGCCGAGTGCCGGCTCCACCTTCAAGCGCCCCGAGGGCCACTTTGCCGGCAAGCTCATCATGGACGCCGGCCTGCGAGGACACGCCATTGGCGGCGCGCAGGTGAGCGAAAAGCACTGCGGCTTCATCGTCAACGCCGACCACGCCACCGCCGCCGATGTCGACGAACTCATCCGCCACATCCAAACAACCGTCAAAGACCAATTCGACGTAGACCTCGAACCCGAAGTCCACCGAGTCGGCGAATTCCTCTAAAAAAGAAGGCCCCGAAAGGGGCCTTCACTTTCTTTTATTCAGACAACCAATCCGGTGCGTAGCGCCCCGAACCTGAGAGGGCCGCGTGCCCGCCCGCAATATATTTGATTGATCGCGAGTTCCGCACGCAAAGAAGGCCACTTAATGTGGCCTTCGTCTTGCGCAGGACTGCCCGAGCAGGCAATCAAATATATTGCGGGCGGGCACGCGGCCCAGTCGGCTTTACGACAGCGCAATACCGCCAAGCCAGCCCCAACGCACGCCAGAGCCAGTACCATAGAAGCTAATAAACGAATCAAGCGACTTAGACGTAATGGTACCCTCGTTGCTCATAACGATGCCGCCGCCAACGTAGATACCCACATGACCGTAGATAAGGCCCGGAGCACCCGTGCCGCTGTGCGAGGAATCGGCCACGATCATGCCCACCTGCAGCGCCGAGCGGTCGGAGCTATAGCACCAGGCGTTGAACATGTCACACGCGTTGCCGCCAAAATAGCCCACGCCGGCATTGCGGAAGACGTTGGTAACCCAGGCAGCACACCAGCCCTGGCCGGGAGAAGGCGTCGAGTAGCACGCATTGACGACGGCCTGCTGCTTGCCCGAACCGCCCGTCTGTTGCGGGGTGCCGCCGGCATACGAGCCGCCACCCGAGCTCGAGCCACCCGAAGAAGAGCCCGTGTTCGCAGAGGCCGCGGCTGCCGCAGCCGCCTTCCTAGCGGCCTCCTCAGCCTGGGCGGCAGCGAGGATCTCGGAATCGCGCTGAGCCATGAGTTCCTTGACGTCGTCGGAAAGACCGTTCAGCACGGTCTGGACTTCTTGCTGCTTGGCCTGCATATCCTGCATCTGAGCCGTCTGCTGGTCCTTGAGTTTCTCCAGGTCGGCCTTTTGTGATTCGAGCTCGGTCTTCTGTGCGTCGAGCTCAGCCTGAATCGTCTGGATATCCTCGATGGCATCGCGGTCGCTCTTGTTGATCTTCTCAACGTAATGCGCGTTGGCGACGAGTTCCTCAAACGAGCCAGAGGCCAGCAGCAGCGACAGGATGTTCGTGCCGCCGGACTTGTAGCTGGCGGCCACGCGATCGGAAAGGTCGTTGCGCTTCTTCTTGAGCTCGGCCTTCTTTTCATCGATCTGGGCCTGCGTGTCGTCAATCTTGCCCTGGACATTCTCGATGTCGTTGAGGGTCTGGGCATTCTTGTTGGCCAGCGCCGCATACTCATTTGCGATGCTGTCGAGCTGGGCCTGAACCTCGTCGAGCTGGGCCTGGGCCGCATTGAGCTTGTCGGTGGTTTCCTTGGTGGCCTCCGCAGCATGGGCGCGAGCGGGCAGACCAAAAAGAACGGCTGCAGAAGCTGCGCCGAACAGGGCCTTGAGGGCAGTGCGACGCGAAAGCTCCTGGGAAAGGATGGAATCGCTGTTTGGTGACATATCTACTCCGTTACATGTTTATTTATATGTCGCTCAACTTATACATATTAGCGTACATCCGGCGCATCCCAACGATTTCCACGAACGGCAGCAAACCGTATGGTCGGCGGCTCGTATGCAAACGTCAAAGTCAAGGTTACGCCCACGCCAAACATTTCAATGAGTACGTTAGCATGTTCATCTGCTTTTCCTGCCCTGCACCTTTTGGGTGCCCCTGCCTGCGCTATACTCCCCTGAAGAAGTGTTCCTGATTCGATAGGAGACTACATGTCCAAAGCACTCGACCCCAAAGACACCTGCGTCCTCGTAACCGGTGGCGCCGGTTTTATCGGCTCGCACACCGTCGTTCAGCTGCTCGAGGGCGGCTACCAGGTCGTCATCGTCGATGACCTCTCCAACTCCAGCGCCGTCGCCGTCGACCGCGTCAAGACCATCGTGGGCGAAGAGGCTGCCAAGAACCTCACCTTCTACGAGGCCAACGTGCTCGACCGCGAGGCCATGAACAAGATCTTCGACACCCATCAGATCGACCGCGTCATCCACTTCGCCGGCTTTAAGGCCGTCGGCGAGTCGGTGAGCAAGCCCGTCGAGTACTACCACAACAACATCGAGAACACCCTGGTGCTCATCGACGTCATGCGCAACCATGGCTGCAAGTCCATCATCTTCTCGAGCTCCTCGACCGTCTACGGCGATCCGGACAACCCGCCCGTCACCGAAGAGGACCCCAAGAAGCCCGCGACCAACCCCTATGGTTGGACCAAGTGGATGATTGAGCAGATCCTCATGGACGTCCACACCGCCGACCCCGAGTGGGACGTCGTGCTGCTCCGTTACTTCAATCCCATCGGTGCCCATCCGTCGGGCCTGATCGGCGAGGACCCCAAGGGCATCCCCAACAACCTGGTGCCCTACGTCGCCCAGGTCGCCGTCGGTAAGCTCGAGGCCGTTCAGGTCTTTGGCAACGACTACCCCACCCCCGACGGCACCGGCGTGCGCGACTACATCCACGTGTGCGACCTGGCATCTGGTCACGTTGCCGCCCTCAACTGGATGAACGGCAAGACCGGCGTCGAGATCTTTAACCTGGGCACCGGCACCGGCACCTCGGTACTCGAGGTCGTCGCCGCCTTCTCCAAGGTCTGCGGCAAGGAGCTGCCCTACGTGATCCGTGAGCGCCGCGCCGGCGACATCGCCGCCAACTGGTGCGATGCCTCCAAGGCCGAGCGCATGATGGGCTGGAAGGCCCAGTACGACATCGCAGACATGTGCCGCGACAGCTGGAATTGGCAGAGCCATAACCCCAACGGCTTCGCCGACGCCGAGTAGCCACTCCCCCGTGCTAGGTTTTGTGGCATGCCTCAAAACCTAGCACGCGACATGCTCGGCACATGCCGCTTCCTGCATGGGTAGATTTCTAGACATGTCCCAAAAATCTACTGGCCCCGGCCTCCAATGTGAGGTCGGGGCTTTTTAGGAACTCGTTCTCGAGCTCGAGCTCGCGCATGCACTTGCGGGCGGCCCTCATCTCGGCGGTCTCGGTCTTGGCCGCGGCCGCCGCGACCGGGTGGTTGGCCAGTTCCTTCTTTCTGACCGTCACCCATCTTCCCAGGATCTTCTCATTGATGCCGAGGTCGGCGGCAACTTGGGCGATGGGCTTCCCCGACGCGACGGCTAAGTCTGCGGCCTCGGTGCGGTGCCCCGCTGTGCAGGAGAGCCTATCTGCCATGACTGAACACTCCTTTCTTTTTGGCGCTGAAACGATTATCGCCGCTCAACGCCATTCCTCTAAGTCAAGTGTCCTGGGATACAATACAGTTCAAATGGACGAGGAGGATCCGGCGCTCCTCTTGATGAGCCCGGAGAGGCCCCTGGTCGTCACCCTTCCCCGCGCGAACGCAAAGCGGACGGCGGCGAGCCATGTCCTCCCCGCGCGTTCCATTTAGGGAGTCCTCGAGAAGTCGATCTCCCTGTGCGATAATCGAGCTATTGAGTCTCGCGAGTTTAGAGCTGGTGATATGCATTGAAAATCAAGGTGAAAAACATCGGCAGGGTCGCTGAGGCCGATATCGAGATTAATGGCATTGCCGTGATCGCCGGGGAGAACGGGACGGGGAAAAGCACGGTTGGAAAAGCGCTTTATGCGGCCTTCAACAGCATGTCCGATTCGGAGAACAAAATCGACCGCATGAGGCGCAATAGTGTTGAACGCGCCATCAGGAAGGCATATGTGGGAGGCCCTCTCGACTCCACGTCTCGCCACAGGCGAACTGCTGGAAGAATGAATGGTTTCATCGACAGGGTTTTTTCGGGCGAGTGCACGAGGGACGAGCTTATTGATGAGATAAAGGAGTATTACGGGGAGGAGATCTCCCGTGAGATCGAATCCGATTTCACGAATGGCGTAGCAGGAGTTGCCGATCAGATTATCGAGATCATGGATATCTCCGATGATGAGGTATTTCGTGCGATTGCGACAAACAGGTTCCAAAGCGAGTTCAACGGCCAGATCAATTCGGTTTTCGGCGAAGAGCCCGGGAAGGTCGAACTCCAGATAAAGGACGCATCTACGGTTTTCTCGGTTGCAGGTGACGAGGTGGCGGAGGTGCACGATAGGAGGGTTTTGCGATTCAGGGCGCATTATCTGGACGACCCGTTCCTGATCGATTCTCTCGGAGGGCCCTACGGCCCCGCTTTTCGGTTCAGGCCCCTCCTTGGACACCAGGAGGAGCTGCGGCAAGATTTGATTCAGGCGACCATCCGTAACGATGACAGCGAGTCCTCGCTGTTCGACGAGATCGCGAAGGAGCGGCACCTGAAGGTTCTCATGGACAAGGTCTCCTCCTTATGTCCGGGGTATTTCGAGAGGAGCGAAAGTCGCGGTCACCTTACGTATCTCGAAGAGGGCTTCGCTCGGGGGTTGGAGCCTGGGAACCTTTCTGCTGGCTTGAAGACGTTCGCCATCATGAAGGTGCTCTTGAAGTCCGGCGCGCTAGATGCCGGAGGGACTATTATCCTCGATGAACCCGAGATTCATCTTCATCCTGCATGGCAGCTGGCCTTCGCCGAGATAATCGTGCTGCTCCAGAAAGAGCTCGGGATGCACGTCTTAATGAGCACCCATAGTCCATATTTCTTGAATGCGATCGAAGTGTATTCTAAGAAGCACGCTGTTGATGGATTGTGCTCATATTATCTTGCGGAGACCTGCGCTGATGGACGCTCTCGCTTTGCCGAAATAACCGGCTCGACTGAGGTCGCCTACGAGAAGCTGGCGGCTCCTTTTGATACGCTTGAGAGGGAGGAGTACGGCCTTGAGTAGCGACCTGTGCGCCTCCTGCCCTCATCCGAACTCTCCCGTGGTGCCAGATGGCAGCGATGGTTGCTCCCGTTGCAGGACCTGTATCCTAAGGGACTGCACGTCGACCATCTCCAAAACATCCAGAGACGGGAGCGTCTCTCTTGTGGATGACGATTTGCCTGTTGTCAATTTTGACTCTGTTAAAGAATGCTACTGCAAGAAGGTCAATAGGTGGATGCAACTCCCGCGCTCCGCCGATGCGCTGTATTGCGATCGGGAAACGTTATATCTAGTCGAATTTAAAAACGGCAGTCTGAAGGAGACGCTGGGGAAGAGGCTCAATCCCAAGGATGACGAAGAGCTTGGTATCAATCTTGGCCAAAGGGACGCCCTCATCGAGAAGTGCAAGGACAGCGTTTTGATCTGCTCGGACCTGTGGGGAAAGAGGACGAGATGGTTTCGCGAGCACTGCGTCTTTGTTTTGGTATACAACGAGGACAAGAACAAGACCGCGTTGAAGCGGGTTGCCAGCTCGATTAGGAAAAAAGCGCGTTTTGGGCTTCCTGACAAATTGAAAGGTTTTTGCGTGAAGGATGTCTTGACGCTAACCGAAAAGGAGTTTTCGACATCGCTCCTTTCAACTTGGCGAGACGCAGAAGAAATCGCGGAGGTCGACGCGTAGGAGACCGAAAGGCATCCGGTGGCTATTTGCTCCCGATATCGATCGTTCGTCTGCAGTCGGTTTTCTTTCCGCTGCGCCCGCCAGTTTGCGATGAGTCGCGCACCGTGTGAAGCTCAACACGGATGAAATACAAATATAATCCCCCCTTGCACTGTGTTGATAAATATTGCTCGTCGAACTCATCTGAACTGGGCTTTCTTGCATAGAACTGCCTGAACCTGAGCGTTTTCGGGTATCGCATTGCCCGATCGAGCACCATCGCGACCTTCTCAAGCTTGTCCTCGGGCGGACTCATAGCCACAGCCCCGCATGTCGTCCCGGTTGGAGCCGGGATGAGCCCTCAGGAAGCACTGCATGAAGTAGCGCATCCGGTTCACGGGCCCCAGCGGGTTCTGGCCGTCGGGAACGCCCTTGAGCAGCTTCGCGTTGTAGTGCTGGCTCTTCAGTGACAGATTGTTGACGGGAGCCGTGTGGCGCCCGGCTCCATGTCGTGGATGAGCGTGGAGCCGGGCGCCACACGGCTCCCGAACGTCGCCAAGGTCTTCGCCCTGCTTGTCTTGCCAAGGCCCTCCCGGATGAAGATTGAATTGCCTGGCTCATCGCAGCCGAGCGCGACACGGCCTCTACCCGAGACCATCATCTCTACACATAGCCCATCATTCGACAAGAACGCGCAGTTTGTCCTGCATAGGCGCATGGTGTCCCCCTCCGCCGCAAGAGGTGAGCAAAAGAGAGGCTCCCCTCGCCACTACCGGACAAAGGGACCTCTCTGGGGAAACACGCTATAAAACCTTCTTGCCGGGCGGTCGAGTACAGCACCGACGGCGTACCCGTGGAGACCTACCCAGAGCCCACGCCATTTCAAGTTTCTTGGTCTTCAACGCCACAATCCGATAATCATCCAGCCGTCGAAATGACCTCGTCACAGGCGGCAAGCATCTCCTCGTCATGAGTGACAACGATTACAATATGGTCTCTCTTAATTTCATGAAGCAATTTGATCAGCGCGCCTCGACTCTTCGCATCAAGTGCTGAGGTCGGTTCATCAAAAAGCATAACGTCCGGCGATTTCAACAGCTGTCTCACAATTGCAATCTTTTGCTTCTCGCCGCCGGACACCCCTCCTTTCCCGCCGTCAAGCATCGCCGTTGCCCCGTTCTCCACAGAAGCAACCATTTCGTCTAGCCCCAATATGACAAGCATCCGATTCAGCTTATCCATCTCGTAATCATCAGAAAGCAGCGTAAGATTATCGAGAATCGTCCCCTCAACGATAGGGGGTTCTTGCTCCGTAATGCTGACTCGACACCGCCGCAATGCATATCGATCGATGCAACGCTGTGACACCCCGTTGTAGCGAACGGCCCCTTCTGTGTCATCTGGATATAGCCCCAATATCACTGACAGCAGCGAGCTCTTCCCCGAACCATTCGGCCCCGAGATTCCATATAGCCGACCCCTGGAAAACGCGAGCCCCTCAATGCTTAACGCGACCCTTTCCGCCCCTGGATAACGTAGCTTGATGTTCTCTAGACGGATTTCCTCAATCGGACCAAGCGCCAATTTGCCATTCGCTTCCACCGGGACATCCCAAATTCTTTTCAGCCGCTCATAGCATACGCGATTAGTCTGGTAATCCCTTCCCCAGCCCAACAAATACTGTACCGCTGAGCTTAAGTTCGAATAATATCCAACAGCAGTCACGAGAAAACCAGGCAACAGTCTCCCGCCCATCACTTCAACCGCGCCCACAGCAAGAAGACATCCTTGAGCGGCGGAAGCGACCAACGCGTTGCCAAAGGTAAATCTAGACCCTACTTCCTGATTTGCTCTCATCGTTGGATAGAGCCCATTAAAAGCTTCGACCAGTACAGCGCGGGACCTATCGAACAAAGCATGTTTGCGGATGAAATCAACTTTCTCCAACTGATCTTGTAGACAGGAAAAAAACCTCGCGCTCTGCTCTTGTACGTCAAAACTTCTCTCAAACAGCCTTGCGCGTGAAACCGCATAAAAAGCGGCACTCGCTGCCGCAAGAACAAGGCAGACCACACTCAACTTGATATTCAGGCTACCGAGAACAAACAGGGCGGACAAAAGGGTGATAACGTTGCTTGAAACCCCCACAACCGAGTTGATTACGAAGATGACAAGGTCATTAGCGTCGTGATTGATTTGCTGGTTATAATACGACGCGTTGAAGCCCTCGAAGAATGCCTGGGGAAGGTGCTTCACGTGCTCAAGCGTATCCGCATTTAAGCCGAACCCCGCATGCGACTGAAGGTTGATGTACAGCATCTCTGAGCAATACACTAGTCCCGCTCGAACCGCTTGGACCGCAACCAAAATAAGGCAACAAACGAGAACGGCGGCAAGATCGGCGCTGGCCGGCATCGCCAATCGGTTTACCACTATGCCGGTAAGAAAGGGACCCGCAAGCGCAAGCAGCCCGACCAAAACTGTTACGACAAGATAGGCGTAGAATCGACCGCCCAGTATATATTTTCTACAGAGATTAAGCATCAGCCTCATTTTGCCCCGCACCCCGTTTTGCCGTATTCATCATCTGGGAGAGCAGCATTTTTTGCTCGGCATCATACCGGAAGGAAACGCAACGTTTCCCCTCACCGTTTAAGGCGTGGTTGGGGCACCCTCCCATGCACATGGGAAAAGCAAAGCACTCTTGGCATTCCGGGTCATCCGGCTCATATGCCATCCAGTTAATCATGTTCTTGCTCAACATTGGCGGCTCGAAAATAGTTCCGACCCTCCGCTCCTTCATTCCAATGTCATCCCAGCACTTATACAAATCTCCGACGGGATCAACCACGTACGAGTTGATTCCAACGGCGCAACATATCCCGAAATTCGTCCCACCAAAAGGTTGAACTTTGAAGCCCCGCGCAATTGCCCTTTTATAAAACTCAGTCTCCTCATACGAGAACTCTTTTACAGTAAAGCAGTGGCTGTCGTTCGCACATACCTGATTGATATCGTCAACAGGGGCTAAATAGAAGTGAACCTTATTCATCAGGCCATTTAGCTCGAGATAATCCAATAGCTCTTGAGCGGCCTCGATGTTGGTCTTGTCGACGTTGCTCCTTATCGAAATATCGATGATGTCGGCACACTCTTTGACGTTCTTGAGAATACGTTCGTATGTAGGGCTTCCGTCGTGAAGAATCCTTCTCGAATCGTGATCCGACTTCGATCCATCTATAGTCACTTGCGCGCTCGTCACACCACATGCCGCGAGCCTCCTTGCAACATCAGGCGTCAGCAGATAGCCATTTGTCACTATCGATGCGGAATATTCACACGTTGGCCCCACGACATCTTTCAGATCCGACGTAATCCGTTCGATCATCTTCATTCCGAGCAGAGGCTCGCCGCCGTACCATCCAACTGAGAGACTTGCGATACCAGGATAGTAATCTTTCACGAACTTGGAGAGCTGTGTCAAAACCTCCTCGCCCATCGTCGTGTACGCCTGTCCCTTTTCATAGCAGTAGGGACAGCAAAAGTTGCAAGCCATCGTTGGCGCAATGGTAAGGGACAGAGCAGTATTCGCAAAGCGCGCGGCGCGACTTTGCAACCTGATCTCCCCAAGCTCGTCCCTCTCCTCATTGACTAGGATGCCTCCCCTTATCAGCTCCGCGACAAGATCATCGGCATCCCGAACGTCCCCTTCTTGAATCCTTTTGAATTTCTGCGCGTATTCCGGATTTAACGACAGGATGCCGCCGGTTCGCGCATTCATGATAAGAAGACTTCCGTTATGTTCATGCACCACATTAAATTGCGACAGTTTCACTTCGCACCATCTCCATTTCCAATCAAATCCATATCGACCCTCAGACGCTGCGCATACGCCAGCGCACTACCTTCTTCGATAAAAACTGCACGAAAGCAGCAATAGACATGCGAGCGACACGATGACCGCATGGCCGCATGCAGCCATCAGGACCGTCCCGCCGGCAGCCCCGCACGCCCTCATCCAATAAGCCATGTGAACCGGGGGTAAAACGGTTGGGAAACTCATCGCGATAACAAGGCCCGCGAACGTTGCGACCAGCAAGGCTCCCGACACAAGAGATCTGATCCTGAACACCTCATATGCAACCGCAACCATCAGCGTATAAGCGGCGTCTATAACGATATTCGACAGGAGTGCCGAGGTCACATTACCAACCGTAAGGCTGTCTAGACCGCTTCCGGAGCACACGGCAAAGACCGCAGCGACACCGAGAGTAAACGCGATGTAGGGGCACAGCGTATACACTTCGCAAGCCAATGTCTTTGCCGCAAACAGCTGCCAGCTGCGGAAGCCCCGAGCAATCGAAACTCCCCTTGCCGACACGCTCGTCGCATCACCGAATAGCGTCCCCGCCACAACAACAGAGACGATTGGGAAGAACACCGTATGCGCCATGGAGACGACACTTAGCCAGGAAGAGATACCCGTTGGCCCAACCCCTATCGAGAAAAGATAGCCCGGATCGGCGGAAAAGCCAAAGAACTGGCCCTCTCCCCCTGCGGAGACCCATGCGCCGGACCCGGCAAACACATAAATCCCCGCGATGCCCAAATACATCAGCGCTATTATCACGGCGAGTTTCATTCTCCTTGCGCGGAACAGTTCCGCCCTGACCGACATCCCAAGATTCATCGAACCGCCGTCCTTACAAATAGCGAGACGAGCGCAACTCCAACCGACACAAGAACAGTGCCGCCCGCATACAGCAAAACCTGAATTACACCAACATTCTGCATACTCAGGGAACACAGGTTCATCAGGTAATACACGGGCGAGAGCATGAGCAGCAAGCTGGGCTGACCGCTTCCGTATGTACTTGGGAACCACACCATCACAAATGTCGAAACCGCTATTGCAACGACGCTGCTCGCCACCACACTCCTCGTGAGCAAATACAGGGCGAAGGTAGCGGCGTACATCGAAATGAGCAGCAGCGCGATCATCAGCGCAATCGATACAAATTGGGCAAACCCTGAGCACGAGGCCCCAACGTCCCATTGGGCCATCTTGGTTAAATACAGCGCAGTCGTAGAAAGAAGATACACGGCACCGACCAGAGTGCAGTTCACCAACAGCTTCGTGATCACAATCGCCGCCTGCGACACCCCTCGCGATCTCGATACGGCGTAAGCCACGGATTCAAAGTCTCTCGACGTAGCGTAAACCGCGTAGAGAATCGTCACCGGAATCCAGACCACTGTAGACGCAAAAGACGTCCGGGCAACAGAGCCCAAAACGTCCCCTGCATCCACTAGGTTTCCAATAAAACCTATAGCCCCTCCAAGCGTATACGGGTCATCACCGGCGACCATGATCAGCACCTCAGACGAAGTCGCAGCCGCAACCACATACAGCACAGCCGCAAGCGCAATCATCAGAGCGGTCGCCGGGTGCCTGGCGAGCAACCATACCTCGCTCCGAAAAGCTGAGATGAACTCGCGTTTCATCACAGCTCGCTCTCTCGACCGATGAGCTCCGAATAAAACTCCTCAAGGCTCTTCCTATGAGAATACGCCTCCGCAACCCTCACACCTGCGGTCGAGAGCGCTTCGATTGCAATGCCCCGCCCTTCCTTTTTCTCCTCATAGCGCATAAGGACGCTGCCGTCCGGCAGAAAAGAATGTGAGGTCTCATCTCCGAGAACCGATCTCGTTCGCTCCAGATCGTCCACATGCAACACGAAACCACCGCGGCATGACTTTTCCAGCTGAGGTGCGGTCATCCTTCGAATGAGGCGACCATGACTTATGAAGAGGTAATCAGTTGCCAGCTTGTGCATCTCCTCAAGATTGTGGCTGGATACGAGAATCGTTTTACCTTGATCTTTGTTAAGATGCGTAAGGATTTTTCTTACTTCGACTATCCCCATCGGATCCAGGCCGTTTGTCGGCTCGTCCAGGATCAACAGCTCCGGATCGCCCAGCAACGCTATGGCCAGATCGAGACGCCTCCTCATTCCCATTGAGAAGTTCTTCACTTTCTTCCCGCCGGCCTCCCCCAAACCGACGGTTGATAACACACCGTCGATGGAACGATCGGTGGGAAGCCCCCACTCAATACAGCGAACGACCAAGTTGTCTCGCGCGGTCAGATTAGGATACGAAGCATTGAGGTCAGGCATATAACCCAGCCTTTCCCTGCAGCTCCGTATTTCACGTCTCCCGGTTTGCCCAAACATCGAGATCGTTCCTGACGATGGCTCCGAAAGCCCCGTGATCAATCGAATTAACGTGCTCTTGCCGGCACCATTCTCCCCAATGAGTGCACACAGCTCGCCTTCCATTAAAGAGAACGAGACTGATTTAACCGCTTCAAACCCGCCATATCTCTTGGATATGGCACGCAATTCAACTGGGACTTCCCGCATGGACGACATCCTCCCCGTCAATAAAAAGGGACGACATGGCAATTGTGCGGGGTTATAGGTAACGTCGGTTCGCCCCCCCCCATATTGCAATGCCACATCGCCCCTCAGGCGCTGCTGGCCAAAATATCTTTGAACAGTCTGTGCACGCCGTACGGCGTGCACTATCCGCTAAAAGCGGATAGTGCACTCCTGTGAAGAACACTTGGTGCTGCAGCTGCCGTGCGCGTAAAAGAAGCAATTGTTGCACATGGGCTCAGCCCCGGCTGACGGCTCGGTAATCCATTCCATTTCATTCCCCTCCTTTCGCGGTAGAAAGCCAGTTCATCTCTGCCCCCTAGAAACGGAACGTGCAGGACTGATTGGGGCACCTCTTCGTGCATCCCCCGTGCGCGTAGAAGAAGCAGTTGCCGCACGCGGGTGCAACGCCTTCCTCCGGCTCGTTAATCCAATCCATCTCTCCCTCCTTTCCTTGCATACCGAATTGATAATGTTATTCTAATTCAATATGTATCATATTTCAATATAAGCTTATTTATATATTACACAAGGTAAGCACCCCCCCTGCATCCAGCACAGGAAATGACTCTCTCGTTCCCCAGTGACGCGGCGAGAAATACAGGCCACTGCAGGACGTTGAATGAACAGCCCGTGAAAACCGTTGTTTTCACGGGCTGCACCTGCTCAATACTTTTTTATTCTCCAGCCTCAGTCGTCTCTAAGATCGACCACGTAAACATGATCTGACTCCAGGACCGGGTCATCACCCGTCGCGGTCGCCCTGCTCAGCGCGTTGCGGGCGCGCCGCGTCGCCAGTTCCTCAAGTTCTCTTTCGTTGACGCGCTTAATAAGATCGCCAGGCTGGCAATCAAGCTCTACGCAAATATCCAGCAATGTCTTTAACCTAATTGCCTTCACCTTGCCATTTCGTATTTTTGAGATACTTGCCGGTGTGTGCCCGGTCGCCCGAATGATATCCGTACTCGTCTTTCCGCGTCGAAGCAATAAGCTTTCAAGCTCAATAATCAGATAGTCCATGCCGCCCCTCACACCAAATCCTCGGTCTGGTCTTGAAGCAGAGCTCCGTAGCGCCATATCGCAGAAATCGAGAAGCAGCAAACGGCCCCCAGCACAGCACCAATATCTATGGGCAGGGCCAGGTTTTCAAACATCGAATAGGCGTTCCCCAGCAAGTCGAAGGGGCCAATCACTATCGAAAGAAACCCCGGAGAAAACAAGAGGTCACCTATTGCTGCTGCAACAAACAGCCACCCGATAATCGAGATTCTTCGAGCATGCGAAAGGGTAAAGGGCGATTCGCCATGAGCCATGTCCATGCTGATTCCCCGCAGGGTCCATGTGGCCCCTCCGGAAATCAGAAGATACATCAAAGGAACCACTACGGAAACCGTCTTTGATGGATCATATAGGTTTCCTTGAGCAGCCATAAGCCCAATGGAAATAACCACCACCACCGAACAGCAACACACCGCTATAAACAGTGCCGTAAACAGAATCCCAAGCCTTCTTCCGAGAGTCATCATCTTCTGGATGGACTTATCGATCTTCTGGGCGCTATTCACCACAGCTCCTCCTAAAGCAATCAGAGGTCTTCTTACTTACTGTTTTTCCTACATTGTAACGAACTCGATAAGAAGAGGGTCGCTTCACGCCGCGCAATCCCGAACTCCAAGCGTTTCTCATCAGCATTGCCCATCTTTCGAGTCGAAATTCAAATCCAGTTTCTTATCGCATGCCAAAATCAAATCCTGATCGTGGCTTACAACAAGAATTAGCTGATTAAAGGGGTTTCGAGAGACATACTCCGTGAACTCCCGACGGCTTTCTTCGTCTAAATCATTCGTCGGCTCGTCAAACACAAGCACTTCCGGTTGCCTGCAAAGTGCTGAGATTATCCTTAGCTTCCGATACTCTCCACCAGAAAGGTCCCTACAATTCTTACCTTTTAACGATTCGACGGTTCGGCAGAAACTCGGCACAAGCTCGCAGAGATGCTCGCCCGTTCCCCGAATCGATGCCCTCTCAAGATAGTGTTCCACCGTTTCATTCGGAATAAAGAGCTTTTGCGGGCACACCGCAAACAGGTCATGTCGGATCGTCTCCATATCGAGCTCTTCATATGGCACCGACCCCAAAGTCCGATGCCCCCCAGCAGAATATAGTCCAAGAAGCACCTTCAGAAACGTGCTTTTGCCGCATCCGTTCGGCCCGGTAATGGCATAGGTTTTCCCCCTCTCGACCTCCACGGAGAGATCGCGGTACAAGTAGGACTTTTCCGCATATCGGTACGCGATGTTGGACAACGATATGCTCTCCACGTGCCCAACCGAGATGGTGCCGCGGTCCTCGGCGCCTTCCGACAGAGCCTCCAATCGGTCGAACGAGGCCCTCGCGTCCTGATATGATTTGAAATAATTCAAATAATATTTGAAGCATCCGAACGCCATCGAGTAATACGAGTTCACCATTGTGAACTCGCCAATGCTCATTCTTCCGCTTAATATTTCCATTCCGGAGATCACAAGCAACGCTCCCCGGAACACAGATGAGATCAGGCCGTCGCTCGAGGTGGCCAGATTCGAGACCCTACTTGCTTTCATGTAAATCGGGTAGTACCCCTCGAATATCCCCTTGAGCGTACGGGCACTCTGGTCATATGCCCCATCGCACTTAATGTCAAACAACTGCGACAGCTCGCCGCTCACGGATGCGAACAGCTTGCTCAACCCCTCTTTGTTCGCAAGCGAACTGTTGTACAGCGGCTTTTTCAACACCCTAAATAAAATGAAGTATGCCCCAAGCGAACATGTACTTAACGCCAGAAACACCGGGTTAATTGAAAACAGAATGATGAAAATAAACACAATCAGAACGATGTTAAGCCCGATTGTCAGGAAGTTGTTCACGACAAACGATGACACCGCATTCGAATCCGCATACACCCTCTGCGTTGTATAGGATGAATCCGCCTGCTCCCCCTTTTCCAAGGGCCCTCGTTCAAACGACTCACACGTGGCCCCCATCAGTCTCGTAGTCATCTCCAAAATGACGCGCGATACGTTCACGCCCATCGCATACGACATGAAGGATGCCGATATCCCTATGCTGGCAACAAAGGCTGCAAACCATACGACGCGAGATGGATCCCTATTCGTCACGAGAAAATCTACAAACCCACCGTTTAAGGCGGGCATGACGCACGAGTGAGCATAATTCACCGACATGAGAATCACGAAAAGCCGCGACCCTTTACAGCGAAATAACTCGTTAACCGTCTTCTTAAACATGCCAGCCCCCATCAAGCGACCTTTTATCCAAAACTGAATTAGTTCGCCGCTTAATCGCTCCCATACACTCCTTATTGTTAATCCTCGCAAAACACTATCGCGGGTTGCGATGCCCAGGATTCCGTTTCGCCTTGATATACATACGAATAGACTCCCTATTTACATAGGCAAGTGCGGCGATTATTACGGCAGCCACCATCAGACCGAAAATCGCCCTTTTGTCCGGAAAAAGGGACGAAAAAAGGAGACATATTGCGGAGAAAACTATAACCGCCCCCACCGCTCGGTTTGTGCCTAGAGACTCGGCCGTCCGCTTTTCCTCCTCTAAACGCCCTCCCGATAGCGATGACATTCCAGCAAGCAATCCCGTGAGCTTGCCTCGATACATCATTATTCCGAACACCAGCAGCAGGCATGACCCCACCATTGGAACCACAACGTCCGACATCGCCATCACTCCAGTCCATTCCTTGTCATCGAATCCTTGCGGCGGCTCAGCACATCTGGCGTCAAATGCAACCTCGTGTCAAACGGACTGCTCGCAAGCTCAATTACTTTGCATGAGCTCGAACATACCGGTTTAAACGGCATACAGTTTAGCCTCGATGGCCTACGTGATTCTCATGAACATATGCGGGGGTTCCCGGGGCTATACGACCGGGTACTAGACGCCATCGATATCACGCTGAACGAAACTTCGCTGCACCTTTCGATTGCCTTTTGTCCAACATCATTTAATGTCGACGATTTCAAACCAGTTTGCACGATGCTCCGGGACAAGCTGAAATCGTCGAGCAGGACCGACCGAATTGACCTTCGAGTTCAGCCACTTATGCTCCTCGGCAGAGCCCGAAAAAACCGCACAATTCGCCCTTCAAATAATCAATACCGTCGGTTGGTCAACACGATCAACGACCTTCGATACGATCCAGGCTATCGAGGCTACTTCATGTTTGAGTGGGGCGACCCCATCGACCACTTGGTCAGATTCCCCCAGCTGCAGATGCAATTTGACCAAGTGGCCATCCACGCCAATGGCGATATCGTCGTATCCCCCTATATACCTCTCATCATTGGAAACGTTCGCAAACACAGTCTTCAGGAATACTACGATGCCGGAATGGCAACCGTTTGGGATAAACCCGTTATTACCGCGTTGGCCAATCGCATGCACTCGATTGACGAGATGGAAGAGATCTCATCGTTGATTGCAGACATCAATATGGACGGCGACCTCTATATCGACCTAATCGATGACGATCTAGGCGACCTGAGCGTCCTGTCCCAACTCTAAGGAGATGTTCCCATGTACGAGACCCCAGAAGTAGAGAAGATGGATTCCAAAACCGGCCCCATTCCCGTTGTAGTCAACTTCGCAGCCGTCGTGGATAACGTAGTTGCAGCCGTCTACGATGCCGTCGTTGCGGCCTACGCATTCTGGTACTCGGCAGATAACGACGGCACCGGGGCAAGTACGGCACAAAACTAGTCGCCAACCCATCGAGCAATCACCTCGCCTATCGCTGCATGCGATTGACTGCGCAGCCCTAGCCAACGCCCAGAGCGCCTTGAAGAGCTGCTTGTAAAATTCGCTCATTCAACAACGCGATCTCTTCACCAATCTCGGCCGGCCCGACAGAACTGCACACCAGTCGGACCGGCCAGACCCATAAAACGCTGCGTCCCGTCCACACCACACCTCACGAAACTCGCACTGCCACCACATGGGCGATTCGCGCCTCGATGTTGCGGCGCGATACTATCACGAATAGTCCCCGTCCAACAAGGCTATCCCTTCCACAGGCGTTTCAACTGTCAGTGGTAGCATTAAACTGAACGGTGAAAAATACACTAACACTAACAGCGGAGATGACGACGTCGATGCCCTTCATGCAGCTGAGCACGTCCATCGTCGGCTTCCATCGGGGCTGTTCCGACTGGGACTCCACCTTGGATTCCAGGTCCTTCTTCTCGTCTACCGCCCGCTTGACGCGCTCCTTATAGCAGTCGAGGGCCTGCTGGGCCGTGGGGTCGGCCATCTCCGCGGCTTCGATCCAGGCCCAGTGCGCCCTGGTCCACGTCCCGAGCCTCCTTCTCTGGTCGTCTCCGCCGGGGTGGCACTGCCCATTCCTGGGCAGGTACTTGGAGAGGCGCTGCTTGACGGTAACACGGTAACCTCTCCCGGGCATCGGCAGGGGCCTGGGAGAGGTCCCTGGCGCCCTCGCACTCGCAGTCGGGGACGTGGACCTCGACGATTTCGTGCAGTGCGAGCTGCTTGGCCGAAAACTCGGCGTCGCGCTTGTCGGTCTTGCGTCGCTTGTCGGCCGCGGGCCTCTGCATCTTGGAGACCGCGCCGATGACGCAGTCCACGCCGAGGCAGCGCGGCTCCCTGCAGAAGGGAAAGCCGGTGACGCCGGACTCGTAGACTGCCCCGGGCGACTCGATAGAAAGGATCGAGTCGGCGACGGAGGCGGGGTCGTAGGAGAAGGGGCTTCCCGCCGATCTCGCCCGTGAACGGATTGAAGGCGCATCCTTTGATGCTGCGGGCGTGCACCTCAAGGCCAATAGAGGCAACATGTGGCATTGTGAGCCAGTCTCGCATTGTGGCAACCTGGCTGGCTGCCGGATTTTAATGACGACGACCATTGTCAGCCTTGGCCCACGAATCAAAAGACGATACGAAGCAGGGGCTCACATTGTTCTGCTCATATCGTCTTTATGGCGCACTACCATTCACCGAAATTCGGCAACTTTTTCATTCTCTATATACATGTTTAAACAACATGTTCTACAATAGGGACAATAGAAATGGAAACTCGGGACGAGCCGTTTATCCATCTACGGCGCAGCCCCTTATTCAAAAGGACGGTGAGTGCATCCATGGAGCATGCAAGCGGTGTTCTCATGCCCATCTCGTCTCTGCCCGGACCGTATGGCATCGGCGGCTTTGGCTGGAACGCCTATGACTTTGTCGATTTCCTCGCCTCGTGCAAACAACATTACTGGCAGATTCTGCCCCTTACGACGACCAGCTATGGCGATTCGCCTTATCAGTCGTTCTCGGCCCGCGCAGGCAACCCCAACTTTATCGACTTTGCCGAGCTTATCGAGGCAGGGTATCTGGAGCAGCGCGATATCGATGGCGTGTATCTGGGATCCGACCCCAGCAATGTCGACTACGGTGCTATCTTTGGCGGCCGCCGTCAGATTCTCGACCGCGCCGCCGAGCGCTTTGCTGCCGACAAGCCGGCCGATTTCGATGACTTTATCCAGGCCAACGAGGACTGGCTCATCCCCTACTGTGAGTTCATGACCGTCAAAGAGGAGTGCGGTCTCAAGGCGTTTTGGGAGTGGCCCGCGGAGCTCCGCACCCGCGGCGAGGCTTCCGCCAAGGTCTGCGCCGACCATCCGGCGCGTATGCTCTACCACCAGATGACGCAGTACTTCTTCGATCGCCAGTGGAGCCGCCTCAAGGCCTATGCCAACGAGCGCGACATTCTCATCATCGGCGACCTGCCCATCTATGTCTCGCGTGACTCCGTCGAGATGTGGGCGACACCTGAGCTCTTTAAGATCGACGCCGCCGGCAATCCCGTGAGCGTCGCCGGCACGCCGCCCGACCAGTTCTCGGCCACCGGCCAGTACTGGGGCAACCCCATCTACGACTGGGACGCCATGGAGGCCGACGGCTTCTCCTGGTGGGAGGGCCGCATTCGCGCCGCCCTCGACATGTACGACGTCATCCGCCTGGATCACTTCCGCGGCTTCGAGGCCTATTGGGAGGTGCCGTTCTCCTCGCCTGATTCGTCCTACGGTTCGTGGACGCAGGGTCCCGGCCTCAAGCTCTTCAAGACACTCGAGGAAAAGCTCGGCACGCTGCCCATCATCGCCGAGGACCTGGGCTTCCTCACCCCCGGCGTCATCGATATGCGCGACAACTCGGGCTTCCCCGGCATGAAGATCCTGCAGTTTGCCTTTGAGGGCACCAACTCGTACTACCTGCCGCACAACTACATTGCCAACACCGTCGCCTACGTGGGCACTCACGACAACGAGACGGCACGCGGCTGGTTTGAAGGAACGGCTACCCCGCGTCAGCGCGAGCAGACAGCCCTGTACACCCATCAGCAGGCCGGCGAACCCATCGCCGACGCGCTCAACCGAACCATCGCAGCCAGCGTGAGCGACACGTGCATCTACACCATGCAGGACCTGCTCAACTTGGGCAACGAGGCGCGCATCAACACCCCTGCCACGCTGGGCGGCAACTGGACCTGGCGCATGCTCGACGGCGCCATCACCCGCGAGCTCGAGCACAAACTCACCGACTGGACCGAGACCTACTTCCGCATCCCGTCGGAAGCCGAAATCGAGCTTCCTCAATAGGAGCTACCGCGCCCGACCCCTCCCCACCGTGCGGACGCGCTTGCTTACCCGCGCGAGGCCACCCCAATCCCCTCGCGCGGGATTCTTATGAATTGCAGACATGTAATCAACCCATTACAGGAGGAAACATGCCCCAAATTAACCTCATGGAACTCGCCGAGCAGTCTTTTGGCACCTCGCTCGAGCAGCTCGACGACCGTCGCATTTACAAGCTGCTGGTCAAACTCGTGCAGGAGCGCTCCGCCGCCTGCCCGCTCAACAACGGCAAGAAAAAGCTCTATTACATTTCCGCCGAATTTTTGATCGGCAAGCTGCTCATCAACAACATGATCGACCTCGGCATCTACGACGAGGTTAAGGACCAGCTCACCGCCGCAGGCCACGACCTCAACAAGATCGAGGAGTTCGAGGTCGAGCCGTCGCTCGGCAACGGCGGCCTGGGCCGCCTGGCCGCATGCTTCCTGGATTCCATCGCCACGCTGGGCTTGACCGGCGATGGCGTGGGCCTCAACTATCACTACGGCCTGTTCCGTCAGCGCTTTGTCGACAACCAGCAGAAGGCCGTCCCCGACGAGTGGCTCGGTGAGCAGGACATCCTAGTCGACGACGACCGCTCCTACACCGTCGAGTTCGGCGATTTTGCCGTTACCTCCAAGCTCGTCAACATCGACGTGCCCGGTTACGGCCAGCCCACCAAGAACCGTCTGCGCCTGTTCGACCTGGCGAGCGTCGACGACGGCCTGGTCCCCGGCAGCTCCATCGACTTCGACAAGACAGAGATCGCCAAGAACCTCACCTTGTTCCTCTACCCCGACGATTCCGACGAGCAGGGCCGCCTGCTTCGCATCTACCAGGAATACTTCATGGTGAGCAACGCCGCCCAGCTCCTGATCGACGAGGCCATCGAGCGCGGCAGCAACCTGCACGATCTGGCCGACTACGCCGTGGTCCAAATTAACGACACGCACCCCACCATGGTCATCCCCGAGCTCATTCGCTTGCTCACCACCGAGCATGGCATCGAGTTTGACGAGGCCGTGACCATCGTACGCTCCATGGTCGCCTACACTAACCACACGATTCTTGCCGAGGCGCTCGAGAAGTGGCCGCTCGTTAGCCTGCAGAAGGTCTCCCCTGCCATCGCCGACATTATCGTCAAGCTCGATGAGATCGCGAAAGCCGAGCACGATGACCCGCGCGTCGCCATCATTGACGAGCACGACACCGTCCACATGGCCCACATGGACATCCACTTTGGCTTCTCCATCAACGGTGTAGCCGCCCTCCACACCAAGATTCTGGAGGACACCGAGCTTCATCCGTTCTACGAGATCTATCCCGAGAAGTTCTCCAACAAGACCAACGGCATCACCTTCCGCCGCTGGATCCATGGGGCCAACCCCGCGCTCGCCAGCCTGCTCGACGATGTGATCGGCACCGACTGGCGCAGCACCGGCGATCTGAGCAAACTCGCCAAGTTCGCCGACGACAAGAATGTTCTTGAGCGCCTGGCCGCCACCAAGACCGAGGCCAAGGCCATCATGCGCCAGTTCATGGCGCTCGAACAGGGCGTGACGATCCCATCCAACGCCATCATCGATGTTCAGATCAAGCGTATCCACGAGTACAAGCGCCAGCAGATGCTCGCGCTCTACATAATCTGGAAGTATCTCGACATCAAGAACGGCAATAAGCCTAAGCACCCCGTCACCATCATCTTTGGCGGCAAGGCGGCCCCTGCCTACATTATCGCGCAGGACATCATCCATCTGATCCTGACGCTGTCGCAGTGGATTGCAAACGACCCCGACGTGGCTCCCTACCTGCAGGTTGTCATGATCGAGAACTACAACGTCACCGCCGCCGAGCGCGTGATCCCCGCCGCCGACATCTCCGAGCAGATCAGCCTGGCCTCCAAGGAGGCGAGCGGCACCTCCAACATGAAGTTCATGCTCAACGGTGCCCTGACCCTGTGCACACTCGACGGTGCCAACGTGGAGATTGCCGAGCTCGTGGGCGACGAGAACATCTATACCTTTGGTGCCTCGTCCAAACAGGTCGAGCAGCTCTACGCCGACGGCACCTACAACGCCGGTGCGCTCTACCGCAAGCCCGGAATTAAACTGCTGGTGGACTTCATCACCAACCCGGCCTTCATGGCAACCGGCAACGCCGAGCGCCTGCAGCGCCTGCACGACGACATTAAGGGCAAGGACTGGTTTATGGCCCTGCTTGACATTGAGGAGTACATCCAGACCAAGGAGCGCGTGCTGGCCGACTACGAGGACCAGGACGCCTGGATGCGCAAGGCGCTCATCAATATCGCCAACGCCGGCACCTTCTCGTCCGACCGCACCATCTCCCAGTACAACGACGAGATCTGGCACCTGAGCTAGCTCATTCCCCTTACCCATTCTCTTGAGAAACGGAGTCGTGGCGACACGGCTCCGTTTTTTGTGCCCGCACGTTACCCTGTGACCCGACTCGACAAACAATCTCGATCTGTAACAACTACTCGGTAAAAACGGCCCCAGCTGTTACAGATTGAGACATACCGGCCCCTCCCTTTGGGTTTATCTCAATCTGTAACATCTGGTACCAAAAATTGGTTCTTCCTGTTACAGATCGAGACAAACGGAATCGTCCCGCAGCAATATCTCAATCTGAAACATCTAGCAGCTGAAATTCGCCTTTGGTGTTACAGATTTAGATGAAATGGTTAGCTAAGCGGAACCGTCTCGATCTGTAATATCTAACGTCCGAAATCGGCCCTACCTGTTACAGATCGAGACAAGCGACCGGTCAGACAATCCCAACACAAAGAAAGGCTCCCCTCTCGCCCAGTGGACGGGAGGGGAGCCTTATATGTGACCACGGCAAAAGGATGGCAAAGCCGCAGTCGCCCAAAAGGAGGGCCTGATTGGATCGGGCCTAGATAAGGTTCTTGCCAGAGACCTTATCGAAGAGGTGGGTCGCGTTCTTCTCGAACTTGAACCAGATGGGGTCGCCTGCCTTGAGCGCGCCCTTGGCCTCGAGGTCGACGACGGGGATAATCAGGACAAACTGGCCGTCGGGAGCGGTCACGTGGACATGCTCGGTCGAGCCCATGAGCTCGGTCACCTCGACGGTGCCCTGGAGCGCACCCTCCTCGCCCTTGTCGGCAAGCAGGATCTGCTCGGGGCGCACGCCGGCCGTAATCTCCTTCACGTCGCCGCCGTCCCAGTTGAGGGCAAGCTGAGCGCAAGTCTCCGGGGCGAGCGCCACGTTCATATCCTCGGTCTTGACAGTAAAGCCGTTGCCCGAGCGCACCAGCTGGGCATCGAAGAAGTTCATCTGCGGCACGCCGATGAAGCCGGCGACGAAGATGTTCGCGGGATGGTTGAAGACCTCCTGCGGCGTGGCGATCTGCTGGACGACGCCGTCCTTCATGACCACGATGCGGTCGCCGAGGGTCATAGCCTCGGTCTGGTCGTGGGTAACGTAGATGAAGGTGCCCTTGATCTCGTGACGCAGCTTAATGAGCTCGGCGCGCATCTGGTTACGAAGCTTGGCATCCAGGTTGGACAGCGGCTCGTCCATCAGGAAGACCTTGGGGTCACGCACGATGGCGCGGCCGATGGCGACGCGCTGGCGCTGGCCGCCAGAGAGCGCCTTGGGCTTACGGTCGAGGTACTCGGTAATACCCAGGATCTCGGCAGCGGAGCGAACCTTGCGGTCGATCTCGTCCTTGGGGACCTTCTTGAGCTCAAGCGTAAACGCCATGTTCTCGTACACCGTCATATTGGGGTACAGAGCATAACTCTGGAACACCATGGCGATGTCGCGGTCCTTGGGCGCCACGTCGTTGACGCGCTTGCCATCGATGAACACATCGCCGGAGGTGATGTCCTCCAGGCCGGCGACCATGCGCATCGTCGTGGACTTACCGCAGCCAGAAGGGCCAACGAGGACGATGAACTCCTGGTCGTGAACGGTGAGGTTGAAGTCCTCTACAGCGAGCACACCGTCCTCGGTAACCTTGAGGTTGTGCTTCTTCTCCTCGGTCTTCTTCTTTTTGCCAAAGAAGCCCTTCTTTTTGGACTCGTTGTTGGGATACACCTTCTGAACATGTTTGAGAACGATCTCGGCCATGTCTTTACCTTTCGATACGCGGCGCCGCGCTGAGAGGCGCCGCCAAAACTTGCAAAACAGTTACGGCATCAGCCCTTGACGGCACCTGCCACCACACCGTCGATGATGTACTTCTGGCAGAAGATGTACATGATGACGATGGGGATGACGACCATCATGATGCACGCCATCATGGGACCGAGCTCGACGTGGCCATAGCCGCCACGGAAGTACTGGATCAAGATAGGAATGGTCTTGTACTTGGTGGAGTCGAGCGTAAGGTAGGGCAGCAGATAGTCGTTCCAGACCCACATGGTCTCAAGGATGCCGACCGAAAGATAGGTGGGCTTCATAATGGGAAGGACGATCTTAAAGAACACCTGGACCGGGTTGCAGCCGTCAATCATGGCCGCTTCCTCAATCTCGAGCGGGATGTTCTTGACGAAGCCGGCGAACATAAAGACCGCGAGGCCCGCGCCAAAACCGAGGTAGATGAAGCAGATGTTAAACGGCGTGTTAAAGCCGATGCGGTCCGCGAGGTTGGACAGCGTGAACATGAGCATCTGGAACGGTACGACCATCGAGAAGACGAACAGGTAATAGAAGAAGTTCGAGATCTTGCTGTTGACGCGCACCACGTACCAAGCGCACATGGAGCAGCACACCAGAATCAGCACGACCGACGTGACCGTGATGATAAGCGAGTACATAAACGCCGAGGCAAAGCCCTGCTCGTTCAGAGCGTGCACGTAGTTTGCGAGGCCGTTGAACGTCTCGGGCGTGAGCAGATCGAACGCCGTGGTGGTGCTGATTGCGGTCGCTTTCTTAAAGGAATTGAGCGCAATCATGAACACGGGGTAGATCCATGCGAGCGACAGGATCGTAAAGAAGATCGAGAGCGCGCGGTTGATAGCCTTATCGCGTTTCATTACTGCTGCACCTCCTTGGACCTCGTGGCCTTAAGCTGGATCATAGAAATAGCGACAACCAGGATGCAGAAGATAACTGCCTTGGCCTGACCGATGCCCTGCCATGCGATGCCAGCACGCGAATAGAACGTGTTGTAGATGTTCAGGGCGAGCATCTCGGTGGAGTGCGCCGGGGCGCCACCGGTAAGGGCGAGGTTCTGGTCGAACAGCTTAAAGCCGTTGGTGATGGACAGGAACAGGCAGATGGTGATGGTCGGCATCAGGTTGGGGATCTTAACCTTCCAAAACGTCTGCCATGCCGTAGCGCCATCGACCTTGGCGGCCTCGATGTAGTCAGACGGAATGGACTGCAGACCGGCGATGTAGATGATCATCATGTAGCCGACCTGTTGCCACAGGGTCAGGATGATAAGGCCCCAGAAGCCAGCGGCGGAGTTGAGGGCGATAAGCTGGGCACCCACGTTGGAGAGCAGGCAGTTGATCAGAATCTGCCAAATGTAACCCAGTACAATGCCGCCAATCAGGTTAGGCATAAAGAAAATCGTACGGAAGATGTTGGTGCCCTTGAGCGCCTTGCGAGTGAGCGCCTGCGCAATGGCCAGCGCGATCACGTTGATGAGCACCGTCGACAGGAAGGCAAACGCCACGGTAAAGAAGAACGACGTGGAGAACTGCGGATCTGACAGTGCGCGCACGTAGTTCTCGATACCGACAAAGTGCGCGTTATTAATGGTAATAAACTGGCAGAACGAGAGATAGAAACCCTGGATAAAGGGAATCACGAACCCGATCATAAACGCCAGGCACGTGGGCAGCATAAAGAGCGGCCACCAGCGTTTGAGTGCTTTGCCCATAGAAGGGTCCTTTCAATATGCAGGGGGCGGGCAAACCTACGTCTGCCCGCCCCCTGTCGCTAATCAGATAGCTTGGGCAGCAACTGCTTACTCGGAAGCAGCCTTCTCGGTCTTCCAGCCATCGACGAAGGCGTTCTTGACGCCGTCCCACTTGGTGTTGTCGGCAGCATAAGCGATGAGAGCCTGCTTGAGGTTCTTCTTCCACTCCTCAGAGGGGATGTAAACGAAGTCCCAAGCAACGGTCTTCTTGCCGTCCTTGGCCATAGCAACGGCCTGCTGCGAGAAGACGTTGGTGGTCTCCTTAGCGCTCTTGAACGGGGCGGTCAGACCCATCTTGTCAGCGATGATGCTGGTGGCGGTGTCAGAAGTGACGCACCAATACATGAAGTCCTCGGTGGCCTTCTGGGCATCCTCGGAAGCCTGGGAGCTGACGCACCAGTAGTTCTCGCCGCCGGAGCACAGGCCCTGGTTCTCCTCGCCGTCGACGCCGATGTAGATCGGCAGCATGCCGAGCTGGTCGTCGGTCATACCGGCCTTGGTGAGGTCGGCGTAGGCCCAAGAGCCGTTCTGGTAGAAGACGGCCTTGCCGGTTGCGAACTCGTTGGTGGCGTCGTCACCGGTCTTGGAGGCGAGCTGCGAAGGATCGCAGGTGGAGTCGGTGATATACAGGTCGAAGATCTGCTTAAAGTTGTCGAGATACTCGCCCTTGATCTCGTCGTCCTCCTGATTGTGCTCCTTCTCGAACTCGTAGTAGAGCGGGAGGTTGGCGAGGTGCGTGGTGTAGCGCCAGCTGGAGGAGTCATCCATACCGGCGGAAGTGAAGGCACCGTCAACGCCGAGCTCGTCCTTGCGGGCCTGGATGTCATCGGCGCAAGCCTTCAGCTTGTCGAAGGAGTTGATATCCTCGGCCTTGTAGCCGGCCTTCTCGAGGAGCTCCTTGTTGTAGATGATGCCGTAGCTCTCCTGAACCCAGTCGATACCCAGATCCTTGCCGTCGGACTGCAGCGCCAGGGAGTCGTCGATGAGCTCGCCGCGGAGCTTGGTGTCGGAAAGATCGGCGCAGTAGTCCTTCCAGTTCTTAAGGCCGGTGGGGCCGTTGACCTGGAACAGCGTCGGAGCGGAGCTCTTGGACATCTCGGACTTGAGCTTCTCCTCGTAGGTGTTGGAGGCGGCGGTCACGATCTTGACCTCGACGCCCTTCTCCTTCTTGTACGCCTTGGCGATCTCCTTCCACTCCTTGTCGACCTCGGGCTTGAACTGGAGGAAGTAGACCTCGGCAGCGTCACCAGAAGCAGAGGAGCCGGAGCCGGCAGAACCACCGCAGCCCACGAGACCCAGACCAAGAACCGCAGCCGCGGAACCAGCAAAGCCCAGGAACTGCCTTCTGCTCATTTCGTTCTTCATTACAATCCACCCTTTCACACCGTGGCGGCACCCTTTGCCGCCGCCTTCGGAGATTGGCTCGGGGACTTTGCCCCTTTTGCTGATTTGTACAATACGCTATTTGGCTAGTTGTTTGAACAAGTATTACTAGAGCGGTAGAAAAACTTCGGTGAACGGTAATTTCGACTTGATACTTGACAAGTTTTGTATAAACAATTATTTGTTATCGAATGCAGAGAAAACGCCCGATCAAGCCGATGCATCGTCGGTTTGACCGGGCGTTTTCGCTTTGAGGGCATGAGTCTCGTCAGGCTGCGAGCTAGCCGGCTATCGCTTGGAATTGACGCGGTAATGGAAGATCTCGGGGTGTGTGCGGGCATGCGTGACCTCGAACAAGATGCCGTCCGAGGTGTACGACTGGCTCTCCATAACGGCGACGCAGTTGTACTTGCCAAGGTCCAGATAGCTGCAGTCCTCATCGTTGGCGAGCTCGACACTCACCGTACGACGGCTCGCCATCACTTTGACGCCGCGCTTGTGCTCCAGATAGCCGTAGATAGAATCCGCCGCGATCTCGGGGGTCAGGCCCTTGGCGACCGACGCCAAAAAGTAGCCATGGTCCACTTGGCGCGCGCTGCCGTTGAGGCTTCGGACACGCACTACGCGAATCAGCTCCTCGCCCACCTTAAAGCCCAGGCGGCGAGAGAGTTGCTCAGTGCAAATCAAATGTTCAAAAGACTTGACCTCGGTCGATGCGACGGCATTGTTGCGTTTTGCGAACTCGCCAAACGACTCAACCTCTTCGAGTGCGCCCAGCATGTCGGTTTCGCCCTTAAGCCAAATAACGCGCACGCCCTTACCGTGTATAGGCTGCACAAACATCTGGTCGGCCAGCATGCTCAAGGCGCGTCGAACGGTATTGCGCGTGCAGCCAAACTCCGCGGTCAGCTCGGCTTCGGTTGGCAGCATCTCCTGAAACGCATAGGTCCCGTTGATGATGCGCGAACGGATCTCGCGGTAGATTCCTTCGTAAATCGCTTTTGGCATGATTTCACCTCTAATGAATATGTATGGCTAGGCACGATAGCATTTCTTAAAGTTGTTTAAACCGATTATCGGTAAAGCACGGATTATTTACCGTCGACGGTTCCCCCGAAACCCAAATCGGACCGAATCAAAACCGTCAATGCGGCAAGCAGCCAGTCCTCTACAATGAGTTCATTGTTTAAACGTTCTTGCTCGCACAGCATGTTGCATCCGGAAGGCATATTATGCTGCAGAAAATCCAACGTTTTGGCGGAGCCATGTTCGCGCCCGCCATGCTGTTTTCTATATCAGGCCTCATGGTCGGCATCTCCGCCCTCGCAACGACCGTGGATATCGTCGGCGACCTCGCCGTATACGGAACCCCCTGGTACGTTTTCTGGACCATCATCCAGCGCGGCTCGTGGACGGTCTTTAAGCGCCTTCCACTTCTTTTTGCCGTAGCGCTGCCTATCGGCCTTGCCCAAAAGCAACCGGCACGCTGCTGCCTCGAGGCGCTCGTAGCCTATTTTGCCTACTGTTTCTTTTTGAGCGAGATCATTAAGCTGAGCGGCGACAACCTTGGACTTAAGTACCCGTCGTCTTTAACCCCCGCCAGCGGCATCACCGTCATCGACGGCATCAAGACGCTCGACACCGGCATTATCGGCCCGCTGGCGGTGTCGGCAACCGTCGTCGCCATCCATGACCGCTTCTACGATGCCAAGGTTCCCGATTGGCTCGGCACCTTCTCGGGTTCCTCGCTGGTCTACCTCATCAGCTTTTTTGCCGTGTTTGCCCTTGCCGCCATCTCGGCCGCCATCGTGCCCTTCGCATACGCTGTGACCGAAACGCTGCGCCACGCACTTGCGGGCGTCGGCCCCTTCGGCGTGGGCATCTTTGTGTTTTTGGAGCGAGCGCTCGAGCCCATGGGGCTGCACCATCTGCTCTATATGCCCATCTATTACGACAATCTGGTCATTCACGACGGTATTTACGCCACGTGGACCAACCTGCTCCCCATTCTCTCCTATAGCACGCGCCCTTTAAATGAACTTGCGCCCTGGGCAGGTTTTACCGCCACCGGCTGGGGCAAGCTCTTTGGCCTTCCCGCCATCGCGGCAGCATTCTATTTCACCGCCAAACCCGAACGCCGCGCCGGCCTTAAGGTCATCCTTTTGCCCGCCATCGTCGCCTCGGTGGTCTGCGGCGTCACCGAGCCGCTCGAGTTTCTCTTTATGTTCACCTATCCCGGACTCTTTTTGCTCTACGCCGTCCTGTCCTCCTGCCTTGCCATGACCATGAACTTCTTTGGCATCGTCGGCATCTTCTCGGGCGGTCTCATGGAAATGACGGCCTTCAACTTCATCCCACTCATGCGAATGCATGCCGGCTCCTACCTTTTGGCGCTCGGTATCGGTCTTGCCTTTAGCCTCATCTTTTTTGTTAGTTTTCGAGCACTCATCTTGGTCTATGACCTTAAGACGCCGGGCCGCGAGGATCATGTCTCCAATCGCGCGGCAATCGATCGTTTAACGGGAAGCGGCTTTGCCAAAGAGCAATCTCCCAATGGCGAGGTCAGTATTCAATCCGATCAAGATCACGTCCTCGCTGAGCGGGTAATTCAGCTTTTAGGTGGCGTTGGCAATATCGTGGGCGCAACCAACTGCGCCACGCGCCTGCGCGTCGAGGTCGCAGACCCTTCCATCGTTGCAGATAACGCGTCGTTTGTCGCGGTGGGCGCCAAGGGCCTCATCATTACGGGCAAGACCGCCCAGGTGATTATCGGCATCTCCGTTCCCCGCGTTAAAGAGCATTTTGACCAGATCATGGGCCTCGAGCCGGGATTTGTGCCCACCACCTCGGCCTCCCCTGCCGCCAGCGCAGCCCATAAGCGCGGCGATATCTGCTTCTTCGATATCGACGGAACACTCGCCTGGCAAGACCCTCGAGTGGCACAAGAGCTTCCCGAGAGCGAGCGAGACCTCTCCCCCTATCCCAATGAAGCGGTCTCGCAAGCCATCCGTAATTTTGTCGCCAAGGGCAATATGGCGTTTATCTGCACAGGGCGCACGCTGAGCTGCATCCATCCAAAGCTGCTCGAGCTGCCTTGGACCGGCATCGTCTGCCTCGCGGGTGGCTATGTCGAACTTGAGGGACACGTGATTCGCGATTTGGCGATGACGCCCGGCATGCTGCAGCGCCTTGCTCCCATTCTTGAGCAATCGGACGAAGTGATTCGTTTTGAGGGACTCAATGGCGTCGTTCGCATGAGTGCCGATGCGCCCGACGCCCCCGGATACGCCCGCACCGTGGGCGATGCAATTACGCAGCTGCAACATTACAGCGCCTACAAGATCTTAATGTCCACGTCGCTTGCCAACCGCATCGCTCAGGATCAAGCGTTTGAGCCGCTGCTCTGCTTTAACGAGCTCGAGCTCGAAGTGACCGAGATTTCGCCTCGCGAATGCACCAAGCGCGAGGGTATCCAGTCCGTACTCGACGCTCTCGACCCCAACCATGGAACGGTGTATGGCATCGGTGATGCCAGCAATGACATCTCGCTGATGAACGCCGTCGACGTCGGCATCGCCATGGGCAATGCACCGGACTATCTCAAAAAGCGCGCGGACTACATCACCGACTCGGTCGACAAAGATGGCGTCGTCAAGGCGCTCGAGCACTTTGGACTGGTCTAACTACGAAACTCGTCCGACATGCGCCGTTGCCTTAAATCCCCAAACCTGCCACGCAGGCAGGCACAATGTGGCAATATGTTGCCTGCACACTACATCGATGCAACCTAAGAAAGAATGCGAGAACCCGTGTCCAGTCCGTTTACCTGCTTTTTAGCCCAGCACTTTGACCAGATTAATGACTATCTGGCCACGTTCTTTGACGGACAGGCGACCTCTGCCGATATCGAACGCTACCTGTACGCGCCGCTCTCGGCTTTTACGGCCAACGCCGGCAAGCGCCACCGCCCGCTTATCTGCATGCTCGCCGCAACCGCAGTGGGCGGTAGCTTTGAGAGCGCCCGCAGCGCCGCGGCAGCTATCGAGCATTTCCAGTCGGGTGCGCTCATCCACGACGACATCGCCGACAACGGACAGCTTCGTCGAGGCAAGCCCTGCATGCACCTTACCGAGGGCACGGGGCTCGCCATCAATTGTGGCGACCTGGCGCTCACCATGGTCACCAAGACGGTTCTCGACGATCCCACGCTCGAGTCCGACGTGAAGCTGCGTGTGCTCCACGAGCTTACCGAGATGATCGTCCGCACCATCGAGGGTCAAGCGCTTGACCTGGGTTGGGTCCGTGACGAGCGCTTTGATATCTCGGTTGATGACTACCTGGACATGGCGACGCACAAGACCGCGTATTACAGCGGAGCCACGCCGCTTGCCGCCGGAGCCATTATCGGCGGCGGCAGCGAAGAGCAGGTCGAGGCGCTACGCGCCTTTGGCCTGCACACCGGCCTTGCCTTTCAGATTCAGGACGACCTGCTCAACTTGGTCGGCACCAAAGAGGCCGCCAACAAGGACTTCCGCACCGACATCACCGAGGGCAAACGCACGCTCGTTGCCGTGCACGCCCTGTCTGATGAGCGCCATCACGACGAGGTCGAGGCAATCCTTTCCTCGGGCACCGAGGACCCCACGCAGCTCGCGCGCGCCGTGGAGATCTTCCAGCAGACCGGCTCCATCGAATATGCTCACGCCTACGCGCTGGACCTGACCGCAAAAGCCAAGGCTGCCATCGAGAACGTTGAGCTTGACCCGCACGCACGCGAACTGTTCCTCTCCATGGCAGATTTCTTTGTGGAGCGCCTCAACTAGCGGGGGTCACAAAACCTGTGGGCAGCGCGTTTGGGTACAAGTTGCTACACTGTTGAGTGCATGTTTATGCATTGTCTCGCGTTGTCTATCCGACACGCGCTCAAAATAGTACGAATCGTACGCCGAAAGGGGTTCGTTCATGGAACCTATTACCACGGGCATGCAGGGAGCAGCCGTCGAGGATGTTCAGTCCCGCCTTCTGCAGCTCGGTTACGCCATCGATGCCGACGAGGTCGCCGACAAGCGCTTTGGCACCACCACCGAGCAGGCCGTTGGCACGTTTAGGCTCGATAGCGGCCTTGCGGCCGGTTATGCCGTCGATATCCCCTGTTGGAGCGCCCTGGTCGACGCCTCGTATAAGCTGGGCGACCGCACTCTGTATCTGCGCATGCCCAATTTCCATGGCGCCGATGTGCAGGCCCTGCAGCGCGCTCTCAACGTTTTGGGCTTTGCCTGTGGCGAAGACGACGGCTACTTTGGTCCGCATACCGAGGCCGCCCTGCAGCAGTTCCAGGAAAATGTCGGCCTGTTTGCCGACGGCATGGCCTTCCAGGACACCTACGCCTACATCAACCGCCTGCACCATGTGTGGGAGGGCAAGCCCTCGGTCACCGAAGCCGAGTCTCGCATCGGTTTTGCGCGCGCCGCCAACGTGCTCGAGCGTTTCCAGATTGCCGTCATCGGCGAGGACCCTATCGCGCGCAGCGTAGCATCGCGCATGTGGAACATCGCCACGGCGACGACCGACAGCAGCGGCATGATGCTTTGCGATTCCGAGGTTCCGACCGATGTCGACCTGGTGCTCGAGATTGCAAGCGACGAGTTGCCTGCAGACGCCGCCCCGCGCGCCACGATCGCCCTCGCCGAGTGCCACAACCTGGCCCAGCGCATCCGTACCGCCAATGTCGCCGCACAGCAAAAGCCGGCACGAATTCGCATCGAGCTCACGGGAATGACGCGCTACAACGGCACCTTCACGGCCAGCGACGCGCAGACCCTCGCCGTACGTCTGCTCGATGGCGTTTGCGATGCCCTCGCAGATTAGGTAAACTAGACGAGTTGCTTTTGGGCAACACCACACATTGGGACGTAGTTCAACGGTAGAACTCCGGTTTTTGGTGCCGGCTGTTGGGGGTTCGAATCCCTCCGTCCCAGCCATTAAAACTGAGCGCCCTAAGCCCATAACGGCCCAGGGCGCTTTCTTGTGGGCAAGCGGAGGAATTCGAACCCGCAAGGGTGCGGAGCTGAGGAAACGCGAAGCGTTTTCCAGCGCAGCACGCAAGGAGCGAAGCGACGCAGCGGGGCGCGGCCGCCGACCAGGCAGACGCGGAATCCCTCCGTCCCACACCAGCCAAGAGCCCCTCACGTCAAGCAAATCGAGCCAACGCCGCCAAGCGGAGGAATCCGAACCCGCAAGGATGCGGAGCGACGCAGCGGGGCGCGGCCGCCGCAGGCAGACGCGGTGCCGGCACTTGGGGACGCTCCTAAGTGCCGGCATTATAGGAACGTCCCCAAGTGCCGGCTCGGGACTATTTTCGAGGACCCTCCGAAGGACTGTGGCCAAAAAACGGCAAATATGAGTACTGTTACCGTTGTAGCTACATTATTTTCGTTAATAAAAGAAGATCTTAATGAGATTTATTCGCATCAAGGTCTTCCTTTAATGAACACTTGAGGAGATACGGCAGCTTATCTGCTCGATCGACACGTCAAATCACCTTAAATGTGGTCAAAATTACTGCTACTAAAAGAGTATCAGTACTCATATTTGATGTTTTTTGGCCACGGCTCTTTATAGACACCCTGCACAGCGACGGTGGTAGATTTCGGAACGTGTCCGTCAGCCCCGTTCCGAAAAACGAGCCGCATGCAACGGCCAAGCCACGACAGGCCCCGGGAGAGCGGGGACACCGGCTTAGGTTTATCGCGAGTTCCGCACGAACAGGAGGCCACTTAATGTGGCCTCCGTCGTGAGCAGGACTGTAGAGCAGGAAACCTAAGCCGGTGTCCCCGCTCTCCCGGGGCCGGCGGAATTTAGTTGTTCAGCATGCGGTCGAAGCTTCCCGAGTCGCCATCCCGATAGTCGGCGGTCATCAGGATCTCCTGCGGAATGCGCCCGCCCTCGCGTAGCACATTGCGGAACTGCACGCGCGTGACCATGGGCAGATCCTTGATCGTCGCCGCCAAGTTCTGCGGCACGCCCTGGTTGGCAGCCGCGGGCTCGCACTCGCCGCCGGCCTTCACGCGACGCTTATGCTCGGCGAGCATGGCGCGGTACATGCCGGCATGCAGACGAATCTCAACCACATTGGCATTGCGAGCCTGCTCGACGATGCGCGCGCCCTCGCGGTCGATATCGCCCACGTAGTAGACGTAGTTAAAGCGATAGCCGATCTCAGCCAGATAATCGTCCAGGGCATGCGAGACGCTCGCCTTGCATCCGCCGCCAAAAATCACGCCGCCCACCTTGATGCCAAAGAGCTTGGCGTGCTTGCGGCCACGCAGCAGCCTGACGATCTCGTCATAGGTGTCCAGGTTCTCGACCATAATGAACGGCTTATCGGCGCCCAGCGTAAAGAAACCCGTAAAGTGCACGGGGCGGTTGGGGGCGACCTTGATCGCCTGCATGCTGATGCCCTTTTCGGTCATGCGCCTTATCAGGCGCTCACCGTGCTTGCCGTCAAAAGCCTTCTCGTCGTTAAAAATCTGGTAGGCACGCTGGCGGCGCGAGGCAACCGGCGTATCGGCACCTCGGTTTTGCTCGATCCAAGCCTGGATGATTGCGATTTCCTCGGCAATCTTGCGGTTGGACATCTCGTTGTGCTGAGTGCGCTGCGGCGCCTTTTTGCCGTCCTTGCCCTCGACCTTAACAATTTGAGTCTGCTGCTCCTTGATCTTAGAGAGCGCCGTAGGCGTAGGGACAACTTTGAGCAGCTGCCTGCCCAAAACGCGGGCAAGGGCAAACGCCGATACCTCGCCGTGGACGGCCGACTCGGGCTGCTGGGTAGCACTATCAGCCGCGGCAGGCTCAGCCTGTGCATGAGGCTTACGCTTGGAATCTGCCCGGGTATTACGTTCCTGCTTGGGCGCAGACGAGCGCTTTTGCGGACGATCGGACTTGGCCTCCTTCGCCGGCTGGCGCTTGACCTGATCCACCGGAGTCTCGGCCTTCTCATCTCCGTTTTGTGTCGCTGTCTTCTCGGCCGCGGCCTCGGCATTTGAGCCACGACCGCCGCGGTGACGACGACGGCGGGGCTTGCCTGAGGCGCTCTCCCCCGCCTGCTTATCAGCGGTCTGTTGAGCTTTGACCTCAGTGTCAGCCGCAGGCTGCGACTCGGAAGGTTGCTGCTCGCGAGCCGCCGGCTCAACGGTTTTCTCGGTTTGTTCGGCCTTCTCGGCCTGAGCGGTCGAAGCCGGCTCGCCCTTCTCCTGACGCCTTACGGGATACGCGCGCCTCGCAAAACCACGCCCGGGACGGCATGAACCCGGAGCCTTCTTGGCAGACTCCTCAACATCGTCTGCAGCCTCGGAAGGCTCTTCAACCTCATGCGCGACATCCTGCTGCGCAGCCTTAAAGTGGGCACCACGGCGACGCTGGGACTCCTGGGCCTCCACGGGCTTTTGCTCCTTCGCGGGCCTCTGCGACTCGGCAGCAACCTCGTTCTCAACAGCCTCGGCATCCGTCTCACCCTTTTGAGCAACGGCACGACGGAAGCGCTCCTGCTGGGCGCGGCGCTGCGCATCGCGCTTGCCACCCCCGCCAAAACCGCCGCGTCCTGCCTTGGCCGTAAAGGCACGCACGACGTTCTCATCGAGCAACTCATCGGTATCGACATGCTCACGCGGAGCAGCTTCTTCCACAGCAGGCACGTCAGCGGAATCCTCGACGACAAAATCTTCGACGGACTCGGCAGGCTGCTCCTGGGTATCGCGGATCTCGACATTGATGGTATAGAACGCCGGGCGCCCGTTAATGCCGCTGCCCTCGATCTTGGTCACGATATTTGCCGCGATAAGCTCATCGCGCATCGCCTTGGTGTCGCATTCCTTATCGACGGAGCGGAAAATCTGCGCCAGCGCGCTCGACTTAATCTTGAGTGCCTTGCGGCAGAGCAGGTCGTAGGCAACCAGCTTGGCGCGCTCGGCAGAAAGCGATGTCTGGCTGCTCAGACGCTCAGCCAGAGCATCGACATTGTTTTGATTATCGGAATATACCGTCTTGGCCACGGGGCCCCTTTCATATGCACACATATACGTCCATATGGTACAACGCACGAGCCTATCCACGCAAAACATCTGCGAGAACGCCCTTGCACCACCTGTTCTCACAAGAAAAAAGACCGGGTCCGCTTGATTGCGGACCCGGTCTTTCCGAGTCAAATAGATGGGAGATTCAACCCGTCCGACCGACTAGGCCTTGGCGGCCTCGGCGTCGGCAGGAACTTCAGCGGCAGCGGCGCGACCGTACTCGGCCTTGCCCATCTCGGACCACTCGGGCTCCTCGTCGGGCATGGAGCCGGCCTCCTTGCCGAAGAACTCCTTGAGGCAGTTGACGGCGACGATGAGGCCCAGGACCATCAGCAGGACGGCGAAAACGAGCTGCAAGCCCTTGGTGGCGGCGACGGAGACGGCGGCCGTGGTGGCGGTAGCCGGGATGGTGCCGAAGAAGCCGTAAGCCTGGACAGCGGTCATGCAGCCCATGGCGCTCTGGACCAGCGAGGTGAAGGTGCAGCAGAGCAGGAAGGCGACGGGCACGTAGAGCATCCAGCCCTTGCGGCCGGTGCACTTGCAGAACACGGCGAGGGTGATCATGGTCATGCCGCCGAGCAGCTGGTTGGAAGCACCAAAGAGCGGCCAGATGTTGGCATAGCCGCCAAAGGCGAGGGCGAGACCGGGAAGCAGGGTGACGACCGTGGCGAACCAGGGGTTGCCGAGAACCTTCATGTAGCCGGCCTTGGACTCGATGGCCAGGGCGTCGTTGGTCTGGGCAAAGAACTCGGAGAACGAGGTGCGGGCGATGCGGGCGACGGCATCGAGCGAGGTCAGGGCCAGAGCGGAAACGTTCATGGTCATGAAGACGGTAGCGAGCGTGCCGTCAACACCGAAGGCCTGCATACCGCGGGAGATGCCAGCGGCGAAGATCTGGAACGGGGTGGAAGCGACGCCGGCGTTGAGGGCGCCGGTACCGGCGGTGTTCATGTCGGAGAACATGATGCCGGCGACGATGATGGCAAGGATGCCGACGAAGGACTCGACGATCATGGCGCCATAACCGACCTTGACGGCGTCCTGCTCCTTCTCGACCTGCTTGGAGGAGGTACCAGAAGAAACGAGGCTGTGGAAGCCGGAGAGGGCACCGCAGGCAACGGAAACAAACAGGACCGGGAACATCATGCCAGAAGCGCTGGAGAAGCCGGTAAAGGCCGGAGCGGTGATGGTGGCCTGGCCGTTAACACCCAGGACGACGATACCGAGGACAGCGCAGGCGATCATGACGATCATCATGATGGAAGTGAGGTAGTCGCGAGGGGTCTTGAGCATCTGGATGGGCATGGCGCCAGCAAAGACCAGGTAGACCATGACAACGGCGAACCACTGGAACTTGTCCAGGTAGACCGGGAACTGCATACCGACGGCAAACATGAGAACCATGAGGACCACGCCGGTGACGAACTCGGTAGCACCGGTGAGGTTGAACTTCTTCTGGGCCCAACCAAAGGCGATAGCGACGAAGGTGAACAGGATGGAGATGGTACCAGCGCAGCCGGCGGCATAGGACTTGGTGAAGTCGATGGCACCGGTAGCAGCACCAGAAGCGTCAACGGCCGGGGTGAACATGAACGTCTTGCAGACCATGTCGGTGAAGGCGGCGATGACGATGATGCAGAACAGCCAGCAGAACAGCAGGAACAGGCGACGGCCGGTCTTGCCGATGTACTTCTCGATGAGCTGAGCGAGCGACTTGCCGTTGTTCTTCATCGAAGCGTACAGAGCACCAAAGTCGTGGACGGCGCCAAAGAAGATGCCGCCGACGAGGACCCAGAGCACGACGGGCAGCCAGCCAAAGGCCATGGCGACGATCGTACCCGTGACAGGGCCAGCACCGCAGATCGAGCTGAACTGGTGCGAGAACGCGGTAAAGGCGGAGACGGGCGAGAAGCTCTTGCCGTCCTTCATGCGCTTGGCCGGCGTGAGGGCCTCTTTGTCAACGCCCCACTTGTTGGCCAGCCAGCGGCCGTAGCCCAGATAGCCGCAGGCGAGCACCGCCGCGGCCACAACCATGAGCAAAACTCCGTTCATTACATTTCCTCCTCTAAAAAGAACTTCCTAGACATAAAAAATGAGGGCCGTCGGTTGCGCTCGACGGCCCTCATCTTCATCAGCCGCCCGTTATCGTACGGGCTAGCTGTATGTGCTAACCCGCATCAGATAATTACTACGCTGATAATGTTTAGCTGATGCGTGAACATGTCTAAGAAATCCTCTTCAATCATGATGCGAACGATCCGTGCGTGTTCACATCCCCCAGTGGTTGAAAAGGAGTATGAAACTTTAGTTACCTAAAGTCAACGCAAATATGTAATGAATTTTCAACTTTTTTGAATTTCTCGGTATAAAACGCCACTGACCTCGGACTTTACCCGACAAAAGTTTTTGCATGAGAGATGCCCCTCGGGAGCCGCGGGAGCTACCATCTCAAATGCGGAGCAAAGCTCCGCACACCATCTTTTTCTTTCAGCTAAAGCACGCCGGAAAGTCAACGCAGCTGGCTAACCTTGCCAGACGTTGTCGACGCCAAACCAGCTCAGAAGCTATATCGATACAGAAAGGTCCCCGGACGGAGGGGCCGGATATAAGGTTTATCGCGAGTTCCGCACGCAAAGAAGGCCACTTAATGTGGCCTTCGTCTTGCGCAGGACTGTAGAGCAGGAAACCTTATATCCGGCCCCTCCGTCCGGGGACCGCGCCGTACCAGCTACAGCGTCATGTTTGGATCGGCGTCGACGTCGAACGGCGAGATTTCACCTCGGTCGAATTTACGGCGAGCGACCTCCGCGATCATGGCAGCGTTATCGGTGCAGGCAGACAAGGGCGGCACCGTCACGCGGATCCCCTGACGCCCGAGCTTCTTGATCATCATCTCGCGCAGATGCGGATTGGCCGAGACGCCGCCGCCGATGCAGTATTCCTTGCATCCGGTGGCATGCAGGGCGTTTTTGGCCTTCTTGTACTGAACGTCAAAGACGGCTGCCTCAAACGAAGCCGCCAGATCGGGCAGGTGAATCGTGCGCCCGGCCTTGGTCTCCTGCTCGATGTAGAGCGTCACGGCCGTTTTAAGACCCGAAAGCGAGAAACGATAGTCTCCCCTGCTGTTAAGCGCGCGAGGAAAATCGATCGCGCGGGGGTTGCCCGTCTCGGCCAGCTTGGAGATGATGGGGCCACCGGGATAGCCCAGACCCAACGCCTTGGCTACCTTGTCGAAGGCCTCGCCCACAGCATCGTCGAGTGTCTCACCAAGTACCTCGTAGTCGCCCCATGCCTTCACGTGCACGAGCATGGTATGACCGCCCGAGACGAGCGTGAAGATAAACGGCGGCCTGAGATCGGGCTGCGCCAACAGGTTGGCAAACAGGTGGCCCTCCAGATGATTGACGCACACGAGCGGCTTGCCGGCAGCATACGCAAAGCCCTTGGCAAAGGCGACGCCCACCACCAGGGCGCCAACCAGGCCCGGACCCTGTGTCACGCCCACGGCGGCAAGCTCACTTGGTGTAATGGCTCCGCCCGTAAGGCCCAGCGACGCTGCGGCGTCCTCGAGTGCCGCATCCACGACACTCACAATCACCTCGACGTGCTTGCGCGAGGCGATCTCGGGCACCACGCCGCCAAAGCGTGCATGAAAATCAATCTGCGTCGACACCTGGTTGGCCAGCATATTGCCATCCGCATCGATAATCGCCACCGCCGTCTCGTCGCAGGAGCTCTCGATAGCGAGTACGAGGCGGCGACGCTCAATCTCGACACGTTCCTCGGCAGAGCGCCAAGGCGCAGGCAGCGGCCATACACGCTGCTCTGCCGCCGTCGGCTCGGGCGAAGCATTGTCGACCGGAAGCACCAGGGGCAGCGGAGCCGTCATGACGATGGCATCCTTGCCGGCACCATAGTAGCCGCGGCGACGGCCAGCCTCGGTAAAGCCCAGAGCGTTATAAAGCGCGATCGCTCCCTCGTTGCCGTCCTCGACCTCGAGCGAAGCCGTGGTGCAGCCGAGCATCTGGGCATCATAGCTCACGTGCGACAGCAGCTTGCGGGCAATGCCCTCACGGCGATGTGCCGGGTCGACGGCGACATCCAGAATCTGCACATCACCGTCCACGACCATACCGCCGGCAAGGCCCAGCAGCTTGCCGTCGTCGTGTGCCACCCACCAACTACGCGGCGCAGCGACGTCCTCGCCCAGTTCGGACAGGAACATGCCCGGCGTCCATGCCTCGTGTCCGGCACCTTCAAAGCAGGCAGCCTCCAGCGCGCTCGCGCCCTCGGCATCCGCCGCGCCCATGGGACGGAACTGCAGATGACGACCGGCGAGCTCATCGGCAACACCCGTAATTTCGCTCTGCGCACTCTCGGCAAGACCAAGACGCTTGCGCTCGTTTTCCTCGGCATCCGAAAGGCGCGTGTAAATCGGCAGGACGCGGGCCGGATCGCCGTCACCCGCAGCGTGCGCGAGCAGCAAGCCCTCGCCCGAAGGCCACCACAGGTCGCGCTCCACGCAGCGGGCGGCCTCGTCCTCACCCAGCAGCTTGCCATAGCGCACGAGACCGTCACCGGTCAGCTGAACCTGGCCCCAGTCCGCTGCTTGGCGCCACTCATCGAGCGCCACGGCGGCCTTGACCACGTGTTCGCGCTCAAATTGACGCTCGGGACCCTCATCGACCAGCATATACAGCGCCGGATATACCTCACCGCGCATAGCATCGGCCAAGATACCAAGCTTGCCGCGCACGCCAGCCTTCCACGCCGTCCAAGCGCAAGCGTCGAGCGTCGACACGCCCAGCAGCGGAACATTGGCACCACGCGCGAGGCCCTTGGCAGTGGAGATGCCGATGCGCACACCCGTAAAGGACCCCGGGCCGCGGCCGACCACATAGCAACCAACATCGCTGCGATCCAGACCGGCTTGAGCCAGCACGCCATCAACGGTATTCACGAGCTCAACGTTGGCGTGACGGCGACACATGTGGTCGCCACTCACGAGCTTCGTCTCACCCGTCTGCCCATCAATCCAGCTTGCCGCGCAGGCAAGCATGTCGGTCGAGGTATCGAGCGCCACCACCAGCGCGTTGTCGTTATGCAAGCTCATCTTGTACAGCCTTATCAATCAAATGGGAAAGCTCCATTGCGCGGTCACCGTGCGCCTCAAGCGTTATCGTTCGCACATCGCTGTCGCCCTCATCACGCCTGAGCGTCACCGAAAGATACTCATCCGTCAGCTCGTCCTGGAATTGTTCGCCCCATTCCAGCAGGCAAGCACCCTCATAGCCCAGCACATCGAAAATGCCCGTATCCTCGAGCTCGTAGGCATGCTCCAGGCGGTATAGATCAAAGTGAAACAGCGGAATACGACCTTGATCGTGAACGGCCATGAGCGCAAACGTAGGACTCGTAACCATATGCCCATCGCCCAGCCCGCGCGAGACGCCCTTGGTAAAGTGAGTTTTGCCCACTCCCAGGCCACCGGTCAGGATGAGCACATCGCCGTCCTCAAGGCACGGTGCAATTAGCTCGCCAAAGTACTCCGTATCGGCAGCGCAAGTCGTTTTGTAAGTACCTACCCCCAGGCGCTCCAGGGACATATATGCTCCTTATTATTCCGAGGCGTCCTCTGGTGCGGGATGTCGCTCCAGATAATCGCCCAGCATCTTAAAGTCTTCCTCCAGTAGCTCCTGCCACGCCGGATTGCGCAGCGCTGCTGCCGGATGGAACGTGGGCATTACTACAAAATGCCCCATCTGGTGGAACCTGCCGCGCAGCTTAGTAATGCCAATCTCGGTCTTAAGCACAAAGTGCGTTGCGGGGTTGCCGAGCGTCACGATGATATCGGGCCAGATGCTTCGAATCTGCTCACGCAAAAACGGCGAGCAAGCCAGCACTTCCTCGGGACGCGGATTGCGGTTTCCCGGCGGGCGGCACTTAAGCACGTTGGCAATGTAGACGTCTTCGCGTTTGAGCCCCGCCAGCGACAAAATGCCGTTGAGGTCCTCGCCTGCCGCCCCCACAAAGGGCTCGCCCTGCAAATCCTCATTACGGCCCGGCGCCTCGCCAATAAACATCACGCGAGCGCGGGGGTTTCCCACGCCAAACACGATGTTGTGGCGCGACTGGTAAAGCTGGCAAAGGTGACAATCGCCCAGAACGGCCTCGATCTCCTCGAGTGCGACCTCACGCGGCGCCTGATGGCTATGGCCGGGAATGTGCATGACGCCCATAGCGACTCCTACACGTAGACCTTGTCGAGACGCATACCAAAGCCGCAAGCGACCTCGTAGTTAATCGTGCCGCGTAGGCGCGCCATCTCGTCCATGGTAATCTCGGCATCTCCATCGCGGCCGACAATGATCATCTCGTCACCATACTCGGCCTCGGGAATCTCATGCGCCGGGTTGGACTGAATGGCGACCATAAACTGGTCCATGCAGATATTGCCCACCTGACGCACACGCTCGCCGCGATACAGCACGTCCATACGATTGGAAAGCGTACGCGAAAGGCCATCGGCATAACCGATCGGAAGGGTGCAGATCTGAACGCGCGTGCGCGGTACGCGGTAGGTAAAGCCGTAGCCCACGCCCTCGCCCATCGCAGGATGCGCCACGCGCGTCACACGCGCGTGGACGCTCATGACGGGATCAAGCTGCATCACACGACCACTCAGCTCACATGGCTGCAGACCATACAAACCGATGCCGGCACGAATCATGTCAAAGTGCATTGAAGAATCGAGCATCGAGGATGGCGTATTGGCACAATGCACGATACCGCATTCAAAACCTGCGTCCTTAATGGCCTGAACGGCCTCGGTAAAACGCTGGCACTGCAGCTTGTAGTCCCAACCCGAAGGTTCATCGGCCGTGGCAAAGTGCGTAAATACGCCGTCGCACTGAATACCGCGATGGAAGCTGATGCCGCGGACAAAGTCGAGCACCTGTGTGTAGTGAACGCCGATACGATTCATGCCCGTCTCGATGGCAAGATGGTACTTGCCCACCTTGCCCGCCGCGACGGCGCATTCGCCATACGCGAGAGCAAAATCGGACGTATAGACCGAGGGCATGATATCGAACTCGAGCAATGCAGGAATAGCCTCGATAGGCGGCTCGCTTAGAATCAGGATGGGCTTAGTAATTCCGCCCTGACGGAGCCCAACGCCCTCGTTGACCGTCGCCACGGCAAACATGTCGGCACCAGCCGAATACATGATCTTAGCGCACTCAACAGCTCCATGACCATAAGCATCGGCCTTGACCACGCAGCACAGGCGCTGACGCGGATTCAACAAGTTCTTATAGGCTCTCGTGTTGCGACGGAGCGCCCCGCGGTCGATCTCGACCCAGGACCAGCGCGTCAAATCGGCTTTATTCATGATTAGTCATCCGACCCTTCGTCCATGATTCCCAGATCTTCGAGCGCATCCTTTGCCGCCAGCTCCATGGCAGGACCGATCAAGTCGATAAGATCGGTCGCGATAACGCTCTTCTCACCATACTCCGTCGCCGCGGCAAAACCGGCGTAGCTGTGAAGTGCGACGGCGTACGAATACAGCAGCTCCCAACGATCCATCTCGTCGCGCATGGTGGCAAGCGTGCCGGCCAAAATACCCGCGAGAACATCACCAGAACCGGCAGTTGCCAGAGAAGCCGGACCCGAGAGTGGCAGCAGCACGCGCTCAACACCACAGATAGCCGTCGTCGGCCCCTTGGCTATGACCACCAGATTGTCGGAGCCTGCAGCCCAGACAACCTTCTGCGCGGCCGCAATCGCGGTACCAAGGTCGTTCACCTCGTCACCGGCAACCAGGCGCGAAAGCTCACGATAGTGCGGCGTCATAACCAACGGTTGCTCGCGGCGATACATCTCGGGGTTACTATCAATACCGTCAATGGCAATCTTAGCAAGGCAGTTGAGTGCATCGGCGTCCAAAATTAGCGGTACATCAAGCTCGAGCAAGCCCGAAACCACCTGCATAGCGCCGGCAGACGTCGTCATACCGGGACCGCACAGCACGCAGCTGTACTTCTTTGCGATCTCGCACACCGTCATGCGCGCAGCGGCGCCAAAGGAGCCGCGGGAATCAGACGGAATAGCAAAGACCGGAATCGAAGGAAGTGCCATGCGAATGAGATTGGCGCAGGCGTCAGGAGCCGCGACTGCCACGTAACCAGCACCCGCGCGAGCTGCAGACTTGGCCGCCATAATGGCAGCACCAGGATATTGCGCAGATCCGGCGACAATAAGCACAGAGCCACGGGAATACTTATCGATATTCGATGGTAGCGGAGCAAAGTAATCAACTAAGTCACCGGGCTCGACAATCTCGGCGGCGTGGTCGACATCATCGATGACCTCGTCAAGACGGTCGTAAAGATTGCCGCAGATCAAATCGCCAGCATACTCAGGACCATCAGCGCTATACAGACCAATCTTGGGCGCAATCATCGTCACCGTGCGCTCGGCACGAATGCAGTCGTCATCAACAACGCCCGTCTCGGCATTCAGGCCCGAGGGGACATCAATGGATACGACACAATCGGCGCATTCATTGACCGTAGGAATCCAAATGGAGAACGGCGCACGCAGATTCCCGTGGAAACCGGTACCAAAAATGGCATCGACAACAACATCGGCCTTATCGATCAAAACCTCGAGTTCGTCACGCGAGGGACCGACGCAAACGTGCACATCGCGGCCGGCAGTTCGACGAGCAACATGACGTGCCAGAGCAGCAGGAATCTCATCCGGCTCAACCGGAGAAACGATATCCACGTCCACACCCTTGTGGCTCAGGATATCGGCGGCAACCCAACCGTCGCCGCCATTATTACCAAAACCGACCAGAACGAGAACCCGATCGGGATTGAGCTTCAAGACCTCGTTGGCGGCAAACTCACCCGCTAGCTCCATAAGCTCGGCCTTCGAAGTCCCTTCGCGTTCGATGATATCCTCGAGACGAACGACTTCTTCGGTACTCAAAACCGGTTTCATCTATGCTCCTAGCGTATCTTGCGAAGCATCGCCCAGGTGCTCCGTCAATGCTGAATTCTGCAGCTGCTCAAGCTCATCTAAAACAGAGCGAGCCTCTTTAAATGTCTGCGCAACGCGTTTCTTGTTGCTCACTTTTTCTTCCTTAGGCTTAGGTCGAGCATCCTCGGTGATTGCAATGGCATTAGCGACAGCCAAGTCACCCGTAAGGGTAATAGAAAGAGCGACCTCGACAACACCCAAATCCTGGGCGATTTCGAGAGCACGACCAGAAAGCAGAGCCTTCGGTTTGCCGAGTTTATCACGCGTTACCGAAACATCCTTGCGACCTACACCTTGACTAAAACCCGTGCCGAGAGCTTTAAGCACCGCCTCGCGCGAAGCAAAGCGGCTCGCATAGTGAGCAGCGGGACGCGATGATGCATCGCAATACGCACGCTCTTCTTCGGTAAACACACGCCGAGCAAACGACGGCGTCTTTTCAAGAATTGATTTCATGCGGGAAATCTCGACGATATCAACGCCGATACCAGCTTCAGCCATGTTCACCTCCATATCGCACAGACTAAGTTATTGTAGCCCGTTCACAGAAGATGCGACAAACGAGGGTTATAAAACACAGCTACTATGTGAGACAAAACCCGTAAACGCAAAAAAGGGGGAGGCCGCGAGGCCTCCCCCTTTTTCAGTTTCGATGACGGCTCGGTGCCGTCCACCGGTCAGCGGCGCCCTGGCCTCCCACGGGCTGGCCC